>Ga0209947_1002483_pt1 | contig 10560 bp, 6 predicted proteins | sample SalPonR2_B_D2_MG_FD_185706 | JGI IMG/M metagenome (GOLD analysis project Ga0209947, IMG submission 185706) | Salt pond soil microbial communities from South San Francisco under conditions of wetland restoration - Salt Pond MetaG R2_B_D2_MG... ... | reverse complement strand
GCCCAATGTCGTTACTCGTATTCGAACCCGATTTCCGAGGCGATAACCGGGCTTGGCGACAATTCATAGGTCTTGGCGCGCAGGAATGCCATGAGCGATTTCGTGTCACCCGCATATTGCGCGAGCGTGTGGCGCGGGATCGGATTGCCGATCACCACCTCGACGGGCGTGTCCACCCGCTTGCGGAATTCCTTGATCAACAGACCCATGCGCAGCGTGACATGCAGGTGGCTGGCCAGTTGAAAGAGGCGGCTGGTGTGGCCGTCGAAATAGATCGGCACGACGGTGGCCTGGCTCTTGGCAATCATCTTGGCGGTAAAGCCGCGCCAGCCCGGATCCATCGGGCGCGAAAATGGTTTCGCCGCCGTGCTGACCGTGCCGCCGGGGAAAATCCCGATCGCGCCGCCCTGCCCCAGATAATCAAGCGAGGCACGGCGCGTGGCCAGATTGAGCGCGACCGCCTCCTTGGTCTCGTCGAAACTGATCGGCAGGATCACGCGCTCCAGATCCTCGGCCTTGCGGAAGACCTGATGCGCGAGGATGCGGAAATCGCCCCGGGTCTGGCTGAGGATATGCCCCATCATCAGCCCGTCGAGAATGCCGTAAGGATGGTTGGCGATCAGCACCAACGGCCCCTCGCGCGGGATGTTCCGCAGGCTGCCACCGACCACGTCGAGGGTGAGGCCGTAGCGTTCGACGATCACCTCCCAGAAATCGCGGCCACTCGAGACCTCGCGCTCGTATCCCGCTGCGCGCTTGATGAGGCCGATCCGACCGGTGAGGTTCTCCATCGTGCGGATAATCGCCCGTCCGCCCTTGGTTTGGGCGGAATAGGAATAAGAAATGTCGCGGGCGATCTGACGGTCAGGGCGCATGGGCGGCGGTCCTCGGCTGGCTTGCGGCCTGTTAAGATTATGCGACGCTTTTGACCAGATCACGTGACAGTTTCGTGACGCCTATTCCGCCGCCTGTGCCATTTCGGTCCCACCTGCGCGGATCACCGCCAAAAGCTCTTCGCGCCGCTTCGCGGCCTTTTGCTCGTTCGCCTGTTTGACCGGGCCAAAGCCACGGATGCTGAGCGGCAATTCGGCGAGCGCGATGATCGCGTCGCGGGTGGGGGCATCACATTTCGGCAGCACCTCGGCCATATCGGTCTCGTATTGCTTGATCAGCGCACGTTCCATCTTGCGTTCCTCCGTGCGGCCAAAGGGATCAAGCGGAGTGCCGCGCAGCGCCTTGAGCCGTGCCAGAAGGCCGAAGGCCCGCAGGATGCCGGGGCCGAACTCACGCTTCTTGGGGCGTCCGTCATGACCCGTCTTCGACAGGATCGGCGGGGCGAGGTGGAACTTCATCCTGAAATCGCCGCCGAATTCCGCACGCGCCTTCTCTGCCGTTTCCAGATGCAGCCGCGCGACTTCGTACTCATCCTTGTAAGCCAGAAGCTTGTGATAGCCCTTGGCAACGGCCTCTTTCACGCCCGCATCCTCGATGCCGTCGAGCATCCGGTGATATCGTCTGACCAGCCGCTTGCCCTGATAGGCGCGCAGGTGATCGGCGCGGTGGGCGATCTTTTCCTCCAGCGTCTTGGGTTTGGCGACCACGTTCGGGGTCAGAACCTTCTCCACGTCCGCCGGGTAGAGCGCCGCCCAACGGCCCACCTCGAAGGCGCGCAGATTGGCCTCGACGGCCGCGCCGTTGAGGGTGATCGCCTGCGTGATGGCGTCATGGCTGATCGGGATCAACCCGCGCTGCCATGCCGCACCGAAGATCATCATGTTGGAATAGATCGAATCGCCCATGACGGTTTTCGCCAGATCCGAGGCGTCGAACATCTGCACGCCCTCGCGCAGCCGCGCCTCGAGTGCGAGTTGCAGGCGGTCGGCGGGCAGGTGAAACTCTGGGTCGCGGGTGAAATCGCCGGTGACGATCTCGTGGCTGTTGACCACCGCGCCGGTCCGCCCCTGACGCGTTAGGCCAAGCGTCTTGGCCCCCGCACTGACCACCAGATCGCCGCCGATCAGCGCATGCGCCTCGCCAGTTGCGACCCGTATCGCGTTGATGTCGCCGGGTTTCTCGGCGATGCGGCAGTGGATATGCACAGCACCACCCTTTTGCGCGAGACCGGCCATTTCCATCATGCCCGCGCCCTTGCCGTCGATCTGCGCCGCCTGCGCCATGACCGCGCCGACGGTGACGACGCCAGTGCCCCCGACCCCGGTGATCACCACATTATGCGTGCCGTCGATTGCGGGCAGCGTGGGCGCGGGCATGTCGGGCAGCTGCAATTCCGTCGTGCTCTCCTTGCGCGGCGTGGCCCCTTCGAGCGTGACGAAGGACGGGCAAAACCCCTTGAGGCAGGAGAAGTCCTTGTTGCAGCTTGACTGGTCGATGGCCCGCTTGCGACCCAGTTCGGTCTCGACCGGCACGATGGCGACGCAGTTGGATTGCACACCGCAATCGCCGCAGCCCTCGCAGACATCGGTGTTGATGAACACCCGGCGGTCCGGGTCGGGGAATTTACCGCGCTTGCGGCGGCGGCGCTTCTCGGCGGCACAGGTCTGGATATAGAGGATGACGCTGACCCCCTCGACCTGCGCCAGCCGATCCTGCACCGCCATCAGATCGGATCGTTCTTCAAATTCAATATCTTGCGGAAAGGACTTCAGGTCGATCTCTTCCTTTTCGTCACAAACGACCGACAGGTTTTTGACCCCCATGGCGCGCAGTTCGGCGGCGATCTGCGGCGCATCCAGTCCGCCATCATTGCCCTGCCCGCCGGTCATCGCCACGGCGTCGTTGTAGAGGATCTTGTAGGTCATCGTGGTGCCAGCGGCGAGCGCCGCGCGGATGGCCTGCACGCCGGAATGGTTGTAGGTGCCGTCGCCAAGGTTCTGAAACACGTGGCCACGCTTGGAAAACGGCGCTTCGCCGATCCAGTTCGCCCCCTCGCCGCCCATATGGGTAAAGCCGGTCGTCTCGCGATCCATCCATTGGACCATGTAGTGACAGCCGATCCCGGCATAGGCGCGGCTGCCCTCGGGCAGCTTGGTCGAGGAATTATGCGGGCACCCGGCGCAGAAATAGGGCAGGCGCGTTGCGATCTCTTCGGCATTGTCACCGGCACGCGCCTCTGACAGCGAAGCCAGCCCCGCCTTGATCCGGTCGGTGCCGCGCCCCTCCTCAATGAGGATATCGCCCAGTTTCTCGGCGATCCATATGGGGTCGAGCGCGCCGCGCGTCGGGAACAACTCGTCGCGGTGCATGCCGCCCGCGCCGCCCTTGTACCAGCCATAGACGCGCCGCCCGCGCCTGTCGTCGAATATCGCCTCCTTGATCTGCACCTCGATCAGCTTGCGCTTTTCCTCGACCACAACGATCAGGTCGAGCCCCTCGGCCCAGTCGTGAAACCCGTGCATGTCGAGCGGGAAGACCTGCCCGACCTTGTAGGTGGTGATCCCCAGACGCTCGGCCTCGTCCGCATCAATGCCCAGCAATTCCAGCGCATGCACCAGATCGAGCCAGTTCTTGCCCGCCGCGACAAAGCCGATCTTCGCCCCCGGCTTGCCCCACATCCGCTTGTCCATGCGGTTGGCGCGCGAAAACGCCTCGGCGGCAAAGCGTTTGTAGTCGATCATGCGGGTTTCCTGCGCATGCGGCGTATCGATCAGGCGGATGTTCAGCCCGCCCTCGGGCATCGGGAAATCGGGGGTGACCAGCTGCACGCGGTCGGGATTGCCATCGACTACCGCCGTTGCCTCGACCGTGTCCTTCATCGTCTTGAGGCCGACCCAGACCCCGGCAAACCGGCTGAGCGCGTAGCCGTAGATGCCGTAATCGATAATCTCCTGCACGCCTGCGGGGCTGACCACGGGCATGTAGGCATCCACGAGCGCCCATTCGCTCTGATGCAGGACCGTGGAGGATTCGCCGGTGTGATCGTCGCCCATGGCCATCAGCACGCCGCCATGTTTCGACGTGCCCGCCATGTTGGCGTGGCGCATCACGTCGCCCGAACGGTCCACCCCCGGCCCCTTGCCGTACCAGAGGCCGAAAACGCCGTCATACTTGCCCTCACCGCGCAGTTCCGCCTGTTGCGCACCCCAGAGGGCGGTCGCCGCGAGATCCTCGTTCAGCCCTTCCTCGAAGCGCACCTGCGCCTCGGTCAGGACCTTCTGCGCGCGGCGCATCTGCATGTCCACCGCACCGAGGGGCGAGCCGCGATAGCCGGTGACATACCCGGCCGTGTTCAAACCCGCCGCCCGGTCACGCGCCGCCTGCGTCAGCATCAGGCGCACCATGGCCTGCGTGCCGTTCAACAGAACCGGCGATTTCTCCAGATCGAAACGGTCGTTCAGCGTCACCTTTTGCGTGGTCATGTCCGTGCCTCCCTTGGTTGAGGGCCTTGCCTCAGTATAGGGCAATATTAGGTCATAAATTATGACCTACCAAGTGGAATTTCACAAATTTATCGCGCGCTTGCTATCGCCCGGCGGGGATTATCTGCTATTACGTCAGAGGTGCTGTGGTTTTTCGGAAAGTTAGGGTCATGGACTGGGACAAGCTCAGAATCTTTCACGCGGTGGCGGATGCAGGCAGCCTGACCCATGCGGGCGATCTGCTCCATCTGTCGCAGTCGGCAGTCTCTCGCCAGGTGCGCGCGCTTGAGGAATCGCTGAATGCCACCCTGTTTCACCGCCATGCGCGGGGGCTGATTCTCACCGAACAGGGCGAATTGCTGTTCGATGCCACGCGCGCAATGCTAAAGCGTCTCGACGCCGCCACCGCCCGCATTCGCGACAGCGAGGAAGAGGTGTTCGGTGAATTGCGCGTGACCACCACGACCGGCTTTGGCACGCTGTGGCTCGCCCCGCGCCTGCCCAAGCTCTATGCGAAATATCCCGACCTCAAGATCGACCTGATGCTCGAGGAGCGCGTGCTCGACCTGCCGATGCGCGAGGCGGATGTCGCCATCCGGATGAAGGAACCGAGCCAGGCCGACCTGATCCGCAAGCGGCTGATGAGTGTGCACATGTGTCTGTACGCCACGCATTCCTACGTGGCGCTGCACGGGACCCCCGAAGCACCCGAGGATCTTCAGGCGCATCGCCTGATCTGCCAGAATCCACGCTCGGCGCAGGTCGGGGCGGCGGCGACGCTGGTCAACGAGTTGATGACCAATGACATCTCTTCACTGCTGACGGTGAACAACTATTTCGGTGTTCTGCAGGGTGTGCTGCATGACCTCGGAGTGGGTGTTCTGCCAGATTACCTGATCCGCGACTTCCCCCAACTCGTGCGCGTCCTGCCTGACGTGTCCTCGAACGAGGTGCCGGTGTTCCTCGCCTATCCCGAGGAGTTGCGCCACTCCAAGCGCATCTCCGCATTCCGGGATTTCGTGCAGGAGGAGATCATCGCCTACCGGAAAACGATGAAAGAACAGGCGCTTGGCTAAGGGTTTGAGCGACGTCTGAACCAGCCATGCAGAAATCGCATATCGGCCATGCTGCAAGTGCGGTATTATTTCCCTTGATCGGGCCGAACTGCCCCCTTATTTGCCGATTGTGACGGTGATAGCCGCAAGGCGCTCACCATCATACCTCCCTGTTGGACTTTGGCCGAGCTTAGTGCTCGGCCTCTTTTTTTGCGCTGCACGAAAATTGCGCACCACCGTCAGATTACGGGCAGGTCGGATGTGGCAAATCGCGAGAGCCTCCGCGGCGCGCCTTCGGTGATCACGATGTTTTCTTCATGCACCATGATCCGTCCCGGGGCGAGGTTCACCCCCGGTTCAAGCGTGATAACCATCCCGGGCTGCAACACGGTCTGATCCTTGGCGGTCAGTGAAAGCCCTTCGGTCAGTTGCATGCCCAGACCGTGCCCCAGGCGCCCCGCCCCTTCGGCGCCGCCCACGATATCGGCCATCGCCTGCCACAAGTCACAGGCCCGCGCGCCCGCGCGTGCGGCCGCTTCGCCTGCCAGCGTGGCCTCAATCAGCCGGGCCTGCGCGTCGCGCTGCACCGCCGTTGACCGCGCGATGGCGAAATTCCGGTCAAAGTCGCAGAAATACCCGTCCCGGACCGCGCCGGTGTCGAGCATCAGCACATCCCCCTCGGCCAGCGGCACATCCGAGGCGGGCGAGATTACGTCAGCATAGCCCTCCGGCCCGGCCCCGCCTGCGAGATAGGGCACCCAATCGGCCCCCTCCTCCAGCAAAAGCCGCTGAAAATCGCGAAAGACGAGGGAAAGCGGCACACCGGGGGCGGCAATCTCGGCCACCCGGTCAAAGGCGCGGCCCGCGATATCGCAGGCTTGCGCGATCTTGGCGATCTCGGCCTCGGATTTTACTGCGCGCACTGCGGCCACGATACCGTCATCGCCGCGCCAATCCAGCCCGCTTGCATGGCGCACCCGCTCGAAATCGCCGAGCGGCATGCGCAGATGGCTTTCGGGACCGTCGGGCAAACCGACCGGCCCGCCCAGTTCACGCAGGGTATCGGCCAACAGCGTGACCCCGTCATCGTCCGGGTCGGGGGCCGCCCAGGTGCGGATATCGCTGATCCATGTGCTTCCCATCAGCGCCGCGCCGATGGACGGGATCACCGCCACCGGATCGCCCGAGGCAGGCAGGATCAGGAACCAGGGGCGTGACGGGCTCTCCCAGAAGCGCGTCAGAAACCCGGTGAAATAGCGGATCTGCGGCTCGGTCGTGAGCAAAAGCGCACCCAGCCCCGCCCGCGCCATTTCGGTCTGCGCGCGGCGCACCCGCGCGTGGTATTCCGCTACGTCAAAGCCGCGCGTCACCCCTCGGCCTCTTCGCTGAGGATGCACAGCACGCGGGCATCCGCCGCCAGGTCAAGCCCGCGCAGCGCCGCCACACCCGCCGCGCCAGAGGGCGTCGAGGCAAGGCCCCTGGCCGCCAGATCGTCAAGCACCGCCTCGGCCTCGGCATCCGAGATCGTGACGAAGGCATCGGCATCCCGCGCCAACCCCTTGAGGGCGATGAGCGACGGCACCTTGCAATCGAGCCGCCCCATGTTCGACACCTCGCCGGAGGTTTCGACCGGGCGCCCCTCACGGATGCTCTCTTGCAGGGCTGGCGCGCGCTCGGGCTCGACCACGATGATTTGCGGGCCGTCACCCCAGGCATGGCGGAACCACGCCGCCGCCGCCCCGGCCAGCCCGCCGACCCCGGCCTGCAACAGGATATGAGTGGGCGGCTCGGCCATCTGGCGCGTGACCTCTTCGGCCATGGCGAGATAGCCCTCCATCAGGCGGTGCGGCACTTCGAAATAGGCGGGCCATGAACTGTCCGACAGCAGCGTCCATTCCTTGTCGGTCGCGGCGCGCCCGGCGGCCACCATGCTCGCCTCGTAATCGACGCCCTCGCGGATCACCTCCGCCCCCTTGGCGCGCAGCTTGTCGGCGAACCATTCGGGCACAAGCTCGGACAGGTAAATCACCGCCCGCGCGCCGAATATATGCGCGCCCGCCGCCACCGAGAGCCCGTGATTTCCGGCACTCGCGGTGACATAAGTGCGGCCCTCCAGCGCGGCGCTCATATCCTCGGCCCCGGTTTCGGCGGCGTCATGCGCGATCACATACGCCGCGCCAAGCGCCTTGAAACTGCCCAGCCCCATGCGCCCGCGCTCGTCCTTGATCCACAGATCCGCTCCGAGCCCGTCAACCCGGCGCAACGGCGTCTCCGCCGCCGCCGGACAGCGCGCCAGCAAATCCTGCACCGCGCCCGCGTCGATACTCGGCCATGGCGCCCCGGCCAGGACACGGTCATCCATGCCTTTGCCGCGAAACGGATTTTCCAGAATGTTCATGGTACCCCCTTGTTTCGCGCATCTGAGCGAAAGCCGCGCGCGGCGTCAATCCTTCAACCCCCATGCTGTCACGATTTCGTGGAATCCCCGGTGGCCCGCGTATGTCTGCGGCATTCCGCTGACACACAGAGGCAATTCCGGCAAGATCTTGCAACAAGACAGAAAATCAACGCGCCGGGCCTTCATTCTGACCTATGCCACGGCCACCTGCGTGGTGTCACCAAGCGCACAAGACGCGCTTTGAATTTACCCGCAGGTGCGCCCTGCAACAGCAAAACGGAGGATTGCCATGACATTCCACAAACTCGCACTCGCGACGGCCCTGACCAGTGTCACCGCAATGGCCGCAGCCGCCGATGACGGGACCGACAAGAACCCCAAGCGGATCAACGAACCCAAGGTCGAAGGCAGCGAAATGTCCAACACGGACATGACCGAAGCAACGGTCAGCGATGATGGCCAAATCACTGCGCCGAGCAGCGTCGACCTGGCGAGCAAGGACTTCACCAATTCGGACAAGACGCTGATCGAGAACGTCCTCACGCAGGCCGACGACGGCGCGACGCTGAACTCGGTCGATGACGTCATCATCGGCGAGGTCACATCGCACGCAGGCAAACGCGACGCCGAACATCTGGTCTATGTCGACGTGCGCGACGACGCAGATCTTGCCGCGGACAAGATCGCGTTCGAGGCCGGCACGCTCAGCGCCGAGGAATCCGGCGGGCTGGAATATGCGTACACCATGGCACAACTGCGCACCGCAGTGGCTGCCAAGGTCGCCACGATGACGCAATAAGCGGGCAAGACAGGCGTTTCGGATCCGCCGTTGGCCCGGCCCACTGGCCGGGCCATTTTCCGATCTGGTCCAGCTAAATCTCGTGGACATCCGCGAGCGGCCCCTTCCCCCGGACAGCGCAATGACATAAAGAGGCGCGCAATCGGACCACCTTGGGGGATTCCAATCAAATGCAGGACCCGGCACTCACGCCCGAACTGATCGAGGCCCATGGCCTCAAGCCCGACGAATACGATCGCATCCTCGAAATCCTCGGACGCGAGCCGACATTCACCGAGCTTGGCATCTTCTCGGCCATGTGGAACGAGCACTGCTCCTACAAATCGTCCAAGAAATGGCTGCGCACCCTGCCCACCGACGGGCCGCAGGTGATCTGCGGGCCGGGCGAGAATGCGGGCGTGGTCGATATCGGCGACGGGCAGGCCGTGGTCTTCAAGATGGAGAGCCACAATCACCCCTCCTATATCGAGCCCTATCAGGGTGCGGCGACCGGCGTGGGTGGTATCCTCCGCGATGTCTTTACGATGGGCGCGCGCCCGATCGCGGCGATGAACTCGCTCAGCTTCGGCGAGCCCGATCACCCCAAGACGCGCCAGCTTGTGCATGGCGTGGTCGAGGGGGTCGGCGGCTACGGCAACTGTTTCGGCGTGCCCACCGTCGGCGGCGAGGTGCGCTTTGATTCGGCCTATAATGGCAACTGCCTGGTGAATGCATTTGCCGCCGGTCTCGCGGATGCCGACAAGATTTTCTATTCCGCCGCGTCGGGTGTCGGCATGCCGGTGGTTTACCTTGGCGCCAAGACGGGGCGCGACGGCGTCGGCGGCGCGACCATGGCCAGCGCCGAATTCGACGAGACCATCGAGGAAAAACGTCCCACCGTGCAGGTGGGTGACCCGTTCACCGAAAAGCGCCTGATGGAGGCCACGCTGGAGCTGATGCAGACCGGCGCGGTGATTTCCATTCAGGACATGGGGGCGGCGGGCCTCACCTGTTCCGCCGTCGAGATGGGCGACAAGGGCGGGCTTGGCGTCAAGCTGCAGCTTGATGCGGTGCCGCAGCGCGAAACCGGCATGACGGCCTACGAGATGATGCTGTCGGAGTCTCAGGAGCGTATGCTGATGGTGCTGCGCCCCGAGAAAGAGGCCGAGGCGCGCGCGGTGTTCGAGAAATGGGATCTCGATTTCGCCATCGTGGGCGAGACCATCGCCGAGGATCGGTTTCTCATCCTGCATGGCAATGATGTAAAGGCCGATCTGCCGCTGGCCACCCTGTCCGGCAGTGCGCCGGAATATGACCGCCCTTGGGTGGAACCCACTCTGCCCGACCCATTCGATCCCGCCTCGGTGCCCGGTGTCGATCCCATCGACGGGCTGCGCGCGCTGATCGCCTCGCCCAATTATTGCTCGCGGCAATGGGTCTACGAGCAATACGACACCATGGTCATGGCCGACAGCGCCCGCACACCCGGTCAGGGCGCGGGGCTGATCCGCGTGCATGGCACCGAGAAGCTGCTGGCCTTCACCTCGGATGTGACCCCGCGCTACGTGGCGGCGAACCCGGTCGAGGGCGGCAAGCAGGCGGTGGCCGAGGCCTATCGCAACCTCTCGGCGCTCGGGGCGGTGCCGCTTGCGACCACCGACAACCTGAACTTCGGCAATCCCGAAAAACCCGAGATCATGGGGCAGTTCGTCGGCGCCATCAAGGGGATCGGCGCGGCGGTCGCGGCGCTCGACATGCCGATCGTGTCGGGCAATGTCTCGCTCTATAACGAGACCGATGGCACGGCGATCCTGCCCACCCCCACAATCGGGGCCGTGGGCCTTATCCGTGATCCCGCGACAGCGATCACCGGTGAAGCACGCGAGGGGCATGTGGCGCTTGTCTTGGGCGAAACACGTGGTCATCTGGGGCAGTCCGCGCTTCTGGCCGAGG
>Ga0209947_1002476_pt1 | contig 10577 bp, 9 predicted proteins | sample SalPonR2_B_D2_MG_FD_185706 | JGI IMG/M metagenome (GOLD analysis project Ga0209947, IMG submission 185706) | Salt pond soil microbial communities from South San Francisco under conditions of wetland restoration - Salt Pond MetaG R2_B_D2_MG... ... | reverse complement strand
AATGCTTGCCGCGCGCGTCGCGGGAATGCTCCGCGACAATGCGCCCGACCTGAACATCGCCCTGTCGTGCATCGGCGCGGGTCGTTTCGCGCCGGTTCCGCCGGACATGGTCGCGGCGCAGCTGAACGCCCAGATCCTCAACGAGACCAAGGGTGAGCGGTATCTCACGCTGTGCCTCGGGTTTCTGGACCAGCGTAGCGGAGTGATCCGGATGGTGCAGGCCGGTCACCCCACGCCCCTTCTTCTGCGAGCGGATGGCGGGATCGAGCGGCTTGGAAACGGGGGCATGCCGCTTGGCCTTATCCCGGAGGCACGATACCGGCAGTTCGAGTTTCTCCTGCGCGCAGGTGACAAGCTTCTGCTTTATTCGGACGGGCTGACGGAATGTCCGCTGGGTGACGGCGCGTTGCTGGAAGAGGACGGGTTGGTGGACCTGTGCAGACGCCACGCCCGCGCAAGCGGCGAAGACATGATTTCCCGCATGGCGGCCGAGCTGGAGGAAATGTCCGGCGGCGTGGATTTCCCCGACGACGCCTCGGCGCTTCTGGTGGAGTTCGAGGGCCCGAGCGGCTAGCGCCGATGTTTCAGCCAAAGGGACACGAAATGCCGGTCACCGGACACGGCCAGCAGATCGCACGCCTCGGCCCAGGGCAGGAAGACGGCGCTGTGGCCCTCTTCCGTCGGCTCCGACCGTCGCGGGCCAAGTCGGGCGGCGTAGATGTGGCACTGTTTCTGAGCGTGCAGGTCGTATTCCGGCATGTAGGTGAACCGGTGGAACATGCCGAGCCGGCGCAGCCCGTGGATCGCGTAGCCGGTTTCCTCCATCACCTCGCGGGCAAGGGCGTGGAGCGGGCTTTCACCCGGATCGATGCCGCCCCCCGGAAGCTGCAGTTCGGGGCGCGGGTCCTCCTGAAAGGTGGCGAGAATGCCATCGCCCGCGTCTATGATCGCATAGACCCCGGGGCGCGGCGTGTAGCGCTGCCCGGTCACGGGTCGGCGTCCAAATCGACGGTTCATGCTCTGTCCTGTATCTTCCGCGCCCGTTGTGCCAGCCGTGCGACCTCTCGCCAAGCCGAAAGCCATCGGCTATGGGTCGCCCCATGATCGAACGCGAACAGATGGTCGGAACCGAGGCCGAGACAGAGCCCGCCAGCGCGACGGCCGTCCGGGTGCTGCGGATCGAGGGCGAGGCCGTGCTGCGGATGGCCGAGGCGCTGCCCGAGGATTTCGACGCGGCGGTGGAGGCGATCCTTTCGACGCAGGGCCGCGTCATCCTTGGCGGTATAGGCAAATCGGGCCATATCGCGCGCAAGATCAGTTCGACGCTTGCCTCGACCGGCACGCCATCGGCCTTCGTGCACCCCGCCGAGGCCAGCCATGGCGATCTGGGCATGATCACGCCGGACGATCTGGTGATCCTGATCTCCAATTCCGGCGAGACGTCGGAGCTTCGCGATATCGTCGCCCATGTCGCCCGGTTCTCGATCCCGATGATCGGCATTTCCGGCAAACCGTCCTCGACCCTGATGCGGGCCGCCGATCACAGGCTGACGCTGCCCGATGCGCCCGAGGCCTGCGCGCTTGGCATGGCGCCCACCACCTCGACGACGCTCACGCTTGCGCTGGGCGATGCGCTGGCGGTGGCGGTGATGGAACGGCGGGGCTTCCTGCCGGAACAGTTCCGGACCTTCCACCCGGGCGGAAAGCTCGGCGCGCAATTGTCGAAGGTCGCGCAGCTCATGCACGGGACGCACGCCCTGCCGCTGGTCGATATCGCAAGTCCGATGTCGGAGACGCTTGTCGTCATGAGCGAAAAGGGCTTCGGCATCGCCGGTGTGATCGAGGGCGGGCGCCTTGTCGGCGTGATCTCGGATGGCGATTTGCGGCGCAACATGGCGCATCTGATGGAACGCAACGCGGGCGAGGTCGCCACGCGCTCACCGCGTGTCATCGCGCCGGATCTTCTGGCGGTCGAAGCGCTGGCCATGATGTCCGAGAACAAGATCACCGCGCTTTTCGTCACCGAGGACGAAACACGGCCGGTCGGCATCCTCCACCTCCACGATTGCCTGCGCGCCGGCCTCGTCTGAGGCGTGGCACAAAAAAGGTACGGCCCCACCCCTTTCAGGGCAGGGCCGTCGGGCCGTGACAGGGAGGATATGTCAGGCTCAGTTGGTGTCGTCCGCGAGGCGCAGCTGCTCGAAGATGTCGGCGGCATAGGCCGGCTCACCGGAGAACACCGTGACGGTTTCCGCGTTCACACGCTCCGCTGCGCTGTCGACCGAGGCGTTGAAGTGGCTGATCGCGGCGCCGATCGCGTTGTCGCCCATCGACGAGACGGTCGTGCCGAGCGCGGGGCCGTTCGGGCCGACCGCGATCCGGTCGGACAAGGTATCGGCGCTCTGGTTGAAGTGGTCGATCGCGAATTGCGTGCTGTCGGCGGCGAATGCCGGTGCTGCGACGGAAACGGCCAGGGCTGCGGCGGCGAGGGTCAGGGAGAGTTTCATTGGATTTTCCTTTGAGGTCGTATGTGGAGGGCGTCTTGCCCGGATGCTGTTGTCGAGAGGATCACTTGGTGTCGTCTGCGAGGCGCAGCTGCTCGAAAATGTCGGCGGCGTAGGCCGGGCCACCAGAGAAGACGGTGACGGTGTCGGCGTTCACACGCTCCGACGCGCTGTCGATCGAGGCGTTGAAGTGGCTGATCGCGGCGCCGATCGCGTTGTCGCCCATCGACGAGACTGTCGTGCCGAGGACGGGGCCGTTCGGGCCGACCGCGATCCGGTCGGACGAACTGTCAGCGCTCTGGTTGAAATGGTCGATCGCGAATTGCGTGCTGTCGGCGGCGAATGCCGGTGCTGCTACGGAAGCGGCCAGGGCTGCGGCGGCGAGGGTCAGGGAGAGTTTCATCATCTTTCCTTTCGGTTTGCGTTTTCGGGCGCTCGGCCCGGTGTTTTCGTAGGAGGCTCTGTGCCTTCCGATGATCCTAAGCTGTGCCCTCTGGACCTCTCATTCAATTCACGAAAGAAGGAAAAAACTGAAATGTCAGTGCGAATTTGCACACTTGATATAAATCGACGCACCGCGCTCACGCGGGCGGCATCATCCATCGCTTATGTGTGAGAAATGCTGGCTTTTCTGTAATGATTACAGCGCATTCACCGATCCGTGAGCGCGGCGGCTACATCTCGTAGTAGTCGCGAAACCACGCGACCCAGAGCGCCACGCCCTCTCGGACGCTTGTTCTTGGCCGGTAGCCCGTCAAGGATTGCAGCAACGCCGCGTCGGCCCATGTCGCGGCCACGTCGCCGGGCTGCATGTCCATGAAGGTCTTCTGCGCGGCACGGCCCGTCGCCTCCTCGATGGCGGAGATGAAATCCATCAGGGGGACCGGCTCGGAATTTCCGATATTCACGATCCGGTAGGGCGCGACGGGCGACAGGCTGTCGCCTTCGGGGATCGCATCGCCCGGCGCGGGCCGGACCGGGGCCACATCGATCAGCCGGGCGATCCCGTCGACGAGGTCGTCGATATAGGTGAAGTCCCGGCTCATCTGCCCATGGTTGTAGACGTCGATCGGGCGGCCTTCGAGGATCGCGCGCGTGAACTTGTAGGGCGCCATGTCCGGGCGGCCCCATGGGCCGTAGACCGTGAAGAACCGGAACATCGTGGTCGGCAGGTCGTAGAGATGCGCGTAGGAATGGGCCATCGCCTCGGTGGCCTTTTTCGTCGCGGCATAGAACGACATCTGCGTGTCGGCCTTGGCTGTCTCGGCATAAGGCATCTCGGTATTCGCGCCGTAGACCGAGGAGGTGGAGGCCAGAAGGCTATGGCGCGGGGGAAAGGCGCGCATCGCCTCGAGCACGCGGAAGGTGCCGATGAGATTGGCCTCGACATAACTTTCGGGATGATCGATCGAGTAACGCACCCCGGCCTGCGCGGCCAGGTGGATCAGCGCGTCGGGGCGGTGTTCCTCCATCAGCTCATGCATGACGCCGGGGGTTTCGATGCGCTCGGTCACGGTGCGGAACCCGGCGGATTGCATGAGGCCGGACTGACGCCGTTCCTTGAGCGAGACGTCGTAGTAGTCGGAGAGGGAGTCGATGCCGATCACCTCCCACCCGTCGGACAGGAGCCGCCGGCAGAGGTGATAGCCGATGAAGCCCGAGGACCCCGTGACGAGTGCGGTTCTGCGTTCCATCAGTCGGTCCCCCCCGAATGCGGCCCCGAGATCCAGGCCCAGGAACTGGCGCACATCTCGTCGAGTGTCTTTTCCGTCCGGAAGCCGAGCACATCGGCGGCCTTCTCGGCGCGCGCCACGTAGATCGGTACGTCACCCGGACGGCGTGGGGCAATCTCGTAGGCGAGATCGCGGTTCGAGGCGCGTTTGTAGGCCGCGATCACCTCCAGCACCGAATAGCCGCGCCCGGTGCCGAGGTTGACGAGATGTCCCTCGCCGCTTTCGAAAAGCTGCGCCAGCGAAAGGACATGCCCGCGCGCGAGGTCCTCCACATGGATGTAGTCGCGCACGCCCGTGCCATCGGGCGTGTCGTAATCATCGCCGAAGACGGAGATCCTCGGCAATTCGCCGGTGGCCACCTTGGAGATGAAGGGCATCAGGTTGTTGGGAATATCCCTCGGGTCTTCGCCGATCATGGCCGATCCGTGGGCGCCCGCCGGGTTGAAATAGCGCAGGACACCGATGGCCCAGCGCGGATCGGAGGCCGAGAGCCAGTTCAGCATCTGCTCGCCCATGATCTTGGTCTGGCCATAGGGGTTCATGCCCCGGAACTCGGCTGTCTCGGGCGTCGGTGTCTCATCCGGCACGCCGTAGACCGTGGCCGATGAGGAAAACACGAGCCTCCGGCAGTCATGGGCGTCCATCACCCGCAACAGCGTCGTGAGCCCGCCGATATTGACGTCGAAATAGTCGAGCGGTTTTTCCACGCTTTCAGACACCGCCTTGAGCGCGGCGAAATGGACGACTGCATCGAAACGTCCCGAAGCGAAAGCCGCGTCGAGGGCATGGGCGTCACGCACATCGGCCTCGATCACATCGACATCCGTCCCCGTGATCCGGCCCAGCCGGTCGATCACGCTTTTCCGGGCGTTGGCGAAACTGTCGAGGATCGTGACCTCGTGTCCCGCCTCGACCAGCGCGAGATAGGTGTGCGACCCGATATAGCCCGCGCCGCCCGTCAGAAGAACCCGCTGCTTCGCCATGCCTCGTCCCGTTCGTGATGCCATTCCCGATGGAACGGCGCGCCCATGGTTGCCCATGCCAATACGTCATCGAAGCCCGACGTTTAAGGACAAAACCCGGCATTTTTGGGAAGTGTCCGGACATCGCGCCGGCATCGGCCGGCCAGGCGCGGCACCTGCCTTGCTCGATATGAGATCGTCGAACTTTTCACCATGGGTGACAACCGTCGGCATTTGGAAATCGTGGCCCGTGGCGCCCGGACCCGCATCGCGAGCGTCCGGGGTCTTTGGGATTGCACGACGCGGGCCTATATGAAACGCAACCCCGCAAATCGTGCCCCGGATACCGTATTCATGACACTGACGACCCGCATCGCATGGGATGACACCGTCCTGCCGTTCCAGCTCGACCGTTCCGACATAAGGGGACGCGTCGCGCGCCTCGACACGACGCTCGAGCAGATCCTCGACCAGCACGACTACCCCCCGGAGGTAGAGGCCCTGGTGGCCGAGATGGCGCTGCTGACGGCGATGATCGGCCAGACGATCAAGCTCAGGTGGAAGCTGTCGCTGCAGATGCGCGGCGACGGGCCGATCCGGCTGATCGCGACGGATTTCTTCGCACCGGGCGAGGATGGCGCGCCGGCGCGCATCCGGGCCTTCGCGAGTTACGACGCCGAGCGCCTCGTGCCGGGTGCGGACCCGTTCGGGCAGACCGGCAAGGGCTATTTCGCCATCCTGATCGACCAGGGGGCCGGCACAGCGCCCTATCAGGGGATCACACCGCTTTCCGGCGGCTCGCTCCGGTCCTGTGCCGAGACCTATTTCGCGCAGTCCGAACAGTTGCCAACAAGGTTCATGGTCGGCTTCGGTCAGAGCCGTGAAGCCGGCGGTTCGACCGGCTGGCGGGCCGGTGGCGTGATGCTGCAGCACATGCCGAAGGCTCAGAGGGTCTCGGGCGAAGGCGGATCGGGTGAGGACGGGCTTCTGGCGGCAGAGGATCTCGTCGACGGCGACGAGGGCGAGAACTGGCACCGCGCCAACGTTCTGCTGGACACCGCCGACGAGCTTGAGCTCGTGGGCCCCCATGTCAGCCCCACGGACCTGCTGGTGCGCCTGTTCCACGAGGAAACGCCGCGCGTTTTCGACGCACAGCCCGTGCAGTTTGGCTGCACCTGCTCGGCCGATCGCGTACGTCAGAGCCTGTCGATCTACTCGGCCAAGGACATCGGGCACATGACGACGGACGAGGGGATCGTGACGGCGGATTGCCAGTTCTGCGGCGCGCATTACGAGTTCGACCCCGAGACTCTCGGTTTCGAGGCTGTCTCACCCCCGGGAGGAGAGGATGGGCAGACGGATTGACCTCGACATTCTCCATCGCGCGGTGGTGGATGCGGTGGATTCGGGGCCGGCGCCCTCATCTGATTTCGATCTGGACCCCAAGGTGCTGCCTGCTCCGGGCCGGCGGCTGCGTCCGGCGGCGGTGCTCATCCCTGTGCTGGGCGCCGAGGTCGTGCTGACCAAACGCGCCTCGCATCTGACGCATCACCCGGGCCAGATCGCGCTGCCCGGCGGCAAGGTGGATGCCGGCGACGCCGACATCCGCGCCGCTGCGCTGCGTGAAGCGCGCGAGGAAATCGGGCTCGACCCCCGCAATGTCGAGGTTCTGGTCGAACTGCCGTCCCACGAGACCGTCACGGGCTACACGATCACGCCCGTACTTGCACGCGTCTGTTCGGAGTTCGAGGCCGTGCCCGAGGATGGCGAGGTGGCCGAGGTGTTCCGCGTGCCGCTGGACTTTCTGATGACGCCTTCGAATTACCGCATCGAAAGCCGCGCCTGGCGCGGGCAGCGCCGGCATTACTATGTCGCGCCCTACGGTCCCTATTACATCTGGGGCGCCACGGCGCGGATTCTGAAATCGCTTGCCGACCGGGTGGCGTGACATGCGACTGACGACAGAGTGGCTGGATGACCCCCATATCCATGCTGTGCTGGACGCGCTGGAGGTCGGCGGCGCGCGGGCATGGTTCGTCGGCGGCTGCGTGCGTGACGGGCTCTTGGGTTTCGAGGCGGTCGATATCGACATCGCGACCGATGCCACGCCGGACCGCGTGACCGGGATGGCCGAGGCCGCGGGGCTGCGGGCCGTGCCGACCGGGGAGGCGCATGGCACCATCACCGTGGTGGCCGATCACGTTCCCGTCGAGGTGACGACGCTGCGGCGCGACGTGGCGACCGACGGGCGCCGCGCCACGGTGGCCTATACCGACAAGGTCGAGGAGGACGCGCATCGCCGCGACTTCACCGTCAACGCGCTCTACGCCTTGCGCGACGGGGTTGTCCTCGATCCCACGGGCGAGGGGCTGGCGGACCTCAAGGCACGGCGCATCCGGTTCATCGGCGATCCCCATGACAGGATCGTCGAGGATTACCTGCGCATCCTGCGCTTCTTCCGCTTCCACGCCCATTACGCCGACCCCGGTCTGGGCCTCGATGCCGATGGGCTCGCCGCCGCGGCGGAACTGGCCGACGGACTCAACCGGCTGGCCAAGGAACGGATCGGGGCCGAGATGCGCAAGCTTCTGGCCGCGCCCGACCCGGCGCCGGCGGTGGCGGCCATGGCGCGGTCAGGCGTCCTGTTGCACGTTCTGCCCGGTGCCGATGACCGGCTGCTTCCGGTGCTGGTGGAGATCGAGGGCGACGCGCCGCCCGACCCGATGCGCCGTCTCGCGGCGCTGGGCGGCGAGGATGCGGCCGTTGCCCTGAGGCTCTCCCGCGCCGAGGCGCAGGCGCTGGCCCGGATGCGCGACGGCATGGCGAGCGCGGCAGGCCCCGGTGAGCTGGGCTACCGGCATGGCGAGACGTTGGCGCGCGACATCCTGTTGCTGCGTGCAGCCCTTGCCGGCCAGCGGGCGGACCCTGCCGATCTGGCCAAGGCCGCTGCCGGCGCCCGGGCCACCTTTCCACTGAAGGCCGCCGACCTGATGCCGGATTTCTCGGGTCCTGCGCTGGGCGCGGAACTTGCCCGGCTGGAACGGCGGTGGATCGACAGCGGCTTCGGCCTGTCGGCGGGGGAACTGCTGTCCTGAGCCCGCTTGACAGGGGTCTGTGCCCGGGGTTGGGTGCGCGCCTATCGGGGCGCGGCGCATGGATCCACTCTACCTCTTCGTCTTTCTCGGTCTCTTCACACCGGGTCCGAATGTCATCCTGCTGACGACATCCGGCGCGCGCTTCGGCTTTCGCGCCAGCCTGCCGCATATCCTCGGCGTGGCGCTTGGCGTGGGCATCACCGCCGGTCTGACGGGGTTCGGCATCGGCGCGCTGGTGGCGGAATGGCCCGTCCTAAGGACCGGCCTCAGCGGTCTGGCGGCGGCATGGATCCTCTGGATGGCGGTGAAGCTGTGGCGCGCCCGTCCCGGCCGTGCGGCGGGCCCCGTGAATGATGAAAGACCATGGGGCGTGGCGCGGGCCGTGGTGTTCCAATGGGTCAACCCCAAGGTCTGGGCAGTCACTCTGGCGGCGGCGTCGGGCTATGGCCTTGGCCTCGCGCCATGGGACGAGGCGCAGCGCCTGGCGCTCGCGTTTTCGGGGATCAACCTCTTCGTCTGCCTGTTCTGGGCCTTCGCCGGGGCGCTTCTGGCTGGCCTGCTGAAGGACGACCGGGCGTGGACGCTTTTCACCCGCGTCATGGCGACCGGTCTCGCCGCGTCGGCCGTCATGGTCTTTATGTGAAGCGGGGGCTATATGGAGCCCGAAGGACGGCGCCCCCGATGATTTCCCGACTGTTCAAGTTCTTCGAAACACTGGTCGATCCCTATACGGCCTACCCCGACACGGACACGCCGCCGCGTCGGCTGTTCGCGTTCCTGTGGGACTATTCGCAGCCCTTCAAGAGGCTCTTCGCGGCGACCGCGATCATGTCTCTGGTGGTGGCGGCCATCGAGATCGGCCTGATCTGGTACATGGGCCGCGTGGTGGACCTCTTGTCCAGCGGCGCACCGTCCGAGGTGCTGGCCGATCACGGGGTCGAGCTGATGCTCGCGGCGCTTTTCGTGCTGCTGATCCGGCCGCTCATGCAGGGGTTGGACGTGGCACTTCTGAACAACGCGATCCTGCCGCAGTTCGGCACGCTCATCCGCTGGCGCGCGCACCGGCAGGTCCTGCGCCAGTCGGTGGGCTGGTTCGAGAACGATTTCGCGGGGCGCATCGCCAACCGGATCATGCAGACCCCGCTCAGCGGGGGCGAGGCGGTGTTCCAGATCTTCGACGCGCTCACCTTCGCGCTGGCCTACCTCGTTGGCGCGGCGATCCTGCTCTTCGGAGCGGATCCGCGCCTGCTCTTGCCGCTTCTGGCGTGGTTCGCGCTTTACGGGCTGTTGTTGCGCTGGACGATCGTGCGGATCGGCCCCGCCTCGCAGGCCAGCGCCGATGCGCGGTCGGCCACCACGGGGCGGATCGTCGACACCTACACGAACATACATGCGGTGAAGCTTTTCGCCCATCACGACCGGGAGATCGAATACGCGAAGGAGGCGATCGAGAACACGCGTCAGACCTTCGCCCGCGAGATGCGGCTCTTCACCATAATGGATATCGTCCTAACCGTCCTGAACGGCCTTCTGATCGTGGCCGTGGTGGGCTGGGCCATCTGGCTTTGGGCCGGGGGGGCGGCGAGTGTGGGCACGGTGGCCGCCGCGACGGCGCTGACGCTCAGGCTCAACGCCATGACCGGCTGGATCATGTGGGCGGTGTCGAGCTTTTTCCGGTCGCTCGGCGTGGTCGCGGAAGGGATGGAGACGATCACCGATCCCATCACCCTGACCGACGCGCCGGACGCGAAGCCGCTGGACTTCGACAAGGGCGAGATCCGGTTCGAGGAGGTGTCGCACCATTACGGGCGCGGCGCGGGCGGGATCGACCGGTTGAGCCTCACGATACGGCCCGGCGAGAAGGTCGGCCTGATCGGCCGGTCGGGTGCGGGCAAGTCGACGCTGGTGAAGCTGCTGCTCAGGTTCTACGACCTCGAGGGCGGGCGCATCCTGATCGACGGGCAGGACATCGCGACCGTCACGCAGGACAGCCTGCGCCACAAGATCGGCGTGGTGCAGCAGGACAGTTCGCTTCTGCATCGGTCGGTGCGTGACAACATCCTTTATGGCCGCCCCGACGCGAGTGAGGCAGACATGATCGCCGCCGCGCAGCGGGCGGAGGCGCATGACTTCATCCTCGAGCTGTCCGATCCGCAGGGCCGCACCGGCTACGACGCCCATGTGGGCGAGCGGGGCGTGAAGCTGTCCGGCGGGCAGCGGCAGCGCGTGACTTTGGCGCGCGCGATCCTCAAGGACGCGCCGATCCTCCTGCTGGACGAGGCC
>Ga0209947_1002475_pt1 | contig 10580 bp, 12 predicted proteins | sample SalPonR2_B_D2_MG_FD_185706 | JGI IMG/M metagenome (GOLD analysis project Ga0209947, IMG submission 185706) | Salt pond soil microbial communities from South San Francisco under conditions of wetland restoration - Salt Pond MetaG R2_B_D2_MG... ... | reverse complement strand
GTCATTTTTTTCCGAGCGCCTCCCTCAGCAGGTCGTTCTGCATGCTGACGTCGGCGTACATGCGCTTCAGGCGCCGGTTCTCTTCGGCCATCGCCTTCATCTCGCTCATGAGGCTGGCGTCCATGCCACGATACTTCGCCCGCCATTTGTACAGCGTGGCGCTGCTCATCCCATGTTCGCGGCATAGCTCAGCAGCAGGCACGCCGCCCTCCATCTGACGCAGCACGCCCATGATCTGGATTTCAGTGAATCGTGTCTTCTTCATCGGAATCTCCTCGTTCATCCTGTCGAGAAAATTCTACTTCCGCATCCCCCTAAGATCGGGGGGGGATTACCCGCCTCAGTCGGCAGGAGGCCTTCAGCCTGTTCCCGACCATCAGTCGCGTAGCTATCGACAACAACCCTGCCGAGAGCGCGCTGCGCCCGATTGGAATTGGCCGGAAAAATTGGTTATTTGTACGGGCCGATACCGGTGCTGAAACGCTCGCGCATGCAATGACGGTCATTGAAACGGCCAAGCTAAACAATCTTGATCCGCAGGCCTATCTCGCGACATGCCTCGACGGCATACATGATCACTAGATCAACAGGCTCGTAAGCGTCCGGTGTCACTGCTCTGCCGCCGATAGAGGGTGATCGATAGTGTCCACCATGAGATAGTGGAGACTATGGGAGCGTTATGGCGCGTCGGACGAAGCGGCTTTCGACCGAAGAGGACAAGCGATCGATCTGTTTGCAGGCGACGGCGCCGGGCGTGTCGGTTGTGCGTGTAGCACAGCGTTACGCGATGAACGCCAGTCTGGCCCAAAGCGCGCGGATCTGCTGATTTCTGCGATGTTCATGTTACATTCCATGGCACCATTCATAGAGTATTATAATATAACAAATCTTCCCTAGCTTAAAGGGGGACGATTTCCAAGAACCGCCGACCACGAGCCAATAGTCCAGAGCCACCGCCCAAGATCCGTGGTGCTTGGTCCTTGGGTTTAGAGAATTGGACATCGGTCAACTGATCAAGGTCTGCTGACGACAAAGCAATGTAACCGGACCGATTGACCGGTTTGTTTACAAACACCGAACATTCGATGGTTGCCAGCGATAACATACCTACAGCGGAGAACCTTTGTCCTATTGATTAATGAGATATAATCTTTGGGCAAAATGCCCACAAGCGACCATCAATCTTCCTTTAAGCCAATGCTTACAGTTAGCTTATAGCCATAGTTTCGGATCACTTTGATTGGCTGGGTGGAGGAGCCTGCGGCTTTCATTTTTTTCCGTAACCGTACAATGCGCACTTCGAGTGTGGATTTACTGATTTCACCGGCTGACCGCCACAGGCTTGCGATCTCGCTGATTGTCAATTTGTTGTCCGGGGCGAGAACAAATTTGGTCAAAAGATTCACGTCATCGGCAGGGACGGGGACTGTACCAGCAGGCCCCGAAAGTGTCATCGAAAACCGATCAAGAAGAAGTTCGGTGGCCGGTTTTGGCTGATCTCTGTTCAATCGCCGAGACAGCGCGGTAACGGCACCCACCAGCTCCAATCCGGAGCTGGGCTTGGCAAGATAAATATCAGCGCCGTTTTCATACCCCATATTCCGTTCTTCGGGTTTGTCACGGGCAGTAAGAATTATAATGCCAATTTGCGGCTGCTCAGCGCGGATGCGTCTTGCCGCCGTGATCCCGTCTACACCCGGTAAATTCAGATCAAGAACTACAATGTCGACGGTGCGCAGATTACTGCCGCTCCACAACGCCTCGGCACTCTCAAAGGCCACGACATGATGCCCTGCGTCTGCAATGAGATCCACAAGGGCTTCGCGCATATTTTGGTGATCTTCGACAATGACGACGTTTATCATGGAAACCATACCCTAAACCCTATGCGTTGATCCTGTGGAACATAATCCAGTCTGCCCCCCATGAGGGCCATAAGATTGTGCGCAATGTAAAGTCCAAGCCCAGAGCCGATCTCTCTTTTGGCTAAGGGATTTCGGTAATATCTTTGGAACACCTGGTCTGGATCCGGCGCGCCCACGTTACCTTCGAGGTTTTCGAACAAAATCGAACATCCATCATCTATCTGGTGGATGGAAATCCATATATCCGAGTTGGCTGGGGCATACTTCAGTGCGTTTTCAAGCAGGTTCCCGAACACAACCTCCAGCAAGACCGGATCACCCAATACAACAGCCTTATCGGGGGCCTGTAATTTGATGCGCGATGACGTCATTCTGCCAGAGCATCGTTTCTGTAAGATCTCAATAAGATCACACTGCCGCATATTTAAGGTCTGGTCGTTTTTATCAACGGCGATCAACTGATCACAACGACCAATAAGATTGGTCAAGCCACGAACTGCATCGCTTGCCCGTGCCCGTTGCCGGTCGCTGATATTTGGTGTCGATATCGACATATTGAATACGCCAAGAGCGTTTTTGACTTCATGGCCAAGCATTTCGATAAACTCAGAAAGTTTGTGATTTTGTTCCTTTTGTAGGGCCGTCTGTTTCTCCATCTCGAACTTGTCGGCCTCGGCTTGACGCGCTGCTTGAAAAAGGTCTCTGGCGCGTAGATGCAAAAGCAAAAACATCAGTAGACCAGTTGAAAAGCCGTGGATCATATACCCATGGGTTGCAAGGGCTGGGATGTCAATAACCCCCAAGACCGCAAACGCATTCAGAAAGAATGACACCGACAGCAAACCATAGATCGCCCGCATCGTGACCAAGCCGGGGGATGCGGCCTTTTTTGCGGTTGCCGCATTGGCTAGAAACACAAAAGGCGCTGCCGCAAGGCATGCTGCGTTGAGTTTCAACGCAAGTATAGGATCAAAGAAGACAAAAAGACCAAAGGCACAAACGACCACCACCAGTTGAATATCGAACAGCCGGCTAGCCAACCATGCGGGATCGAAACGGCGCATCACACAGCGGTGAAAAGCTATCGAAAAAAAGGAAGATATGAACACACTCGTCCGCAACGCCCAATAGCGTATGTCTGGCGACAATTGAGGCAAAAGGCTGTCGCCATATCCCAGATACAAGGTGTTATTGACCAGCCAGAATAACTGCAGCGCGGCAAACCATGAGAAAAGTGCTTCCCGCGTGATCACTATCATGTTCAGCGCCCATAGGAATAGAACAAACATGAGGCTCAGATAGGTGATCTGTAGGATATATCGTTGTCCTGTTGCCGCGATGGCCTTGGACTGGGGCAAGGCATTAATATCGAGCCATATAGACCCGCTTGATTGAATGCGGACAAAATAATCTGCCCCTCCTTCCGGGGGGCTAACACGGAATCCGGGCAATGGTGAGGGCCAGTCAGGTGTCAGCACCTGGTACTGAACATCATTCAATATCGCGTCACCGTCGTCTGACCCTGTGACCTTTGGCTGGTAAAACCTGAGGTAGTCCGGCATGCCGGACCCAAACAATACAACCACCTCACCCCCGTCTTGTGCGGGCAGAATGCGCAGGCGTACCCATTCAGCAGAAGTCGTATAGCCTAGGGATATCGTGTCGCTTATGGGTTGGAACGTCTCCCGCTGAACGTCTTCAATACCCAATGAAGTTGTCGCATCTTCGAACAGCCAAACACTTTCGATCAGGTCGTTCTGAGCGGTCGCAGGTGTCGCCAGTGCCCCAAACAGCAACGTCAGCATGAGCACCTTAAGCTGACAAACGGCGATATATCCGAGGTGGCGGGGCATTGCTGGCTTTCAGTGATTACTCAGTTTGAGCCGCCCACACAGACTGGCGCGCGGGCTGAGACGCACATCTTTAGACATAAATGCACGCTGCTCCACAAGCCTATGACTTTACTCTGGTGGCCGTACTTCAAACTTAAGATAGACTTTTATAACCATTACCTGCTTTTCATTGCGATTACTGTCGTTACCCTACAAAAACCTACAAACTGGCTGAGGCTGGACCTTCTTCAGTCTAGCACTGCTTTGAGCATGCGCGATAACGAAGAGGGCCGATGACAATGGATGATCCTATGCTGAAGTGCTGCAAATCTGCGACGCGTGGACCCTTGGAGCATGTCGCGCCGGACCGTGAGGTTGGGCTCAAATTGACAGTACATTGTGCCAAAGTATTTCGTCTTGGACAGCCCAAATCATCACCCGAGAATAGGAAGGTCAACTCCGTTGAGTGAACTTGCAAAGATTCTGGTCGTCGACGACGATGAGACAAACAGATTGGTTGTGCGCGTTCTAATGGAACGCCGGAACTATCAAGTCAGCGAAGCGGCAAGTGGCCCAGAAGCGATTGATTTGGTCAAGACCGAACCGTTCGACCTTGTGCTTATGGACCTCAGCATGCCGGGCATGGATGGTCTGGAAACAACGCGACGTATCCGCGAGGACAATGCAGACCCGGAGCTGCCCGTGGTGGCGTTGACCGCGCATACAAGCCCACAGCATCAGGCCCTATGCCGTCAAGAGGGCATGAACGCAGTGCTGCGCAAGCCGTTCGATTCTGAACAATTGGACAGACTTATGACTTTACTGAATATGAACGTTCAGTCGTAGATCATGAAATCATACGTACTTCCCTGAAGCATTAGGCTCTGGAAGCCAGAAAATTCACTGTTGCCCGTCCATGAGTCTCTGGTGATTACAAGGTCACAGACTTTCTAAGTCTGCGAATGTAGCCGAGAACACCGAAATCCGGGTGATTTCCAGACACGATGAGAAAAAGCTTTCTCATCTCGATAAAAACTGGGGCGACGCGATGTTTTCAGATCATATTGGAATGGACCTCGGGACAGCCAACACAGTCATCGTCACCGTCAAAACGGGTATTATCCTCGATGAACCATCTGTAGTGGCGTTTCATGGCTCCAACGGAAAGAAAAGTTTCTTGGCGGTGGGTAACGATGCAAAGTTGATGCTCGGCAAAACACCAGAAAGCATCGTCGCAAGCCAGCCTTTAAGTGATGGTGTGATCGCAGACTTCGATCACGCGGAAACCATGATCAAAGAATTCTTCAAAAAGGCAATACCACGCAGCAAATACTTAAAGCCCAAAGTTGTGGTTTGCGTGCCATTCGGCGCAACGCCTGTCGAAAAAAGAGCCATACAACAAGCAATTAAAGCCGCCGGGGCTAGCTCTGCTGGGCTATTAGAAGAACCAATGGCCGCGGCTTTAGGAGCAAATCTTCCAGTTTTGGAACCGAAAGGGTCCATGGTCGTGGATATTGGCGGTGGCACGACCGAAATCGCAGTTGTCGCACTCGGCGGGATCGTTGAAGCAACCTCGATCAAGACAGGCGGTAATCATTTCGACGCAGCTGTTATTCAAAGCATAAGGAAGAACCTAAATCTCAACATAGGCGGCGCAACAGCGGAGAAAATCAAGCTTCAAATTGGCTCTGCTATCGCTCCAGAGAAAGATTGTTTTGCAGAGCCGCTTTTAATTTCCGGCATTGGCAGCATGGATGGGGTTCCCAAATCAGCGAGCACAACGCAACACGATTACCGTAAGGCTGTGAGGCCATTAATCGACAGCATCGAAAGCAGCATTAGAAGCGTCCTGGAAAGAACCCCTCCGGATTTGGCCTCGGATATATACGACGATGGTATAACGCTTACCGGCGGCGGTAGTCTCCTTAATGGGCTGGATGCAGAACTCACAAGACGCTTAGACATCCCAGTCCTTGTGGCAGAAAACCCAAAATATTGTGTCGCCTACGGAACGGCGCATGCCGTCCAGCTGGGCAAAAAGTTTGTTCACGTCATTGCGTACGACATCTAAAGCATCCTGCCTTGCAAACTGCAACCGAAGAGGTGCAACGCCATAGTGGCTACGGTTGCTCTTCAAGCGGTGGTCGGAAGACTACATGAGGACGAAATCGAGTTTAAATTGGACGAACAAACATGCATGACGTTGATTTGAGTGAACACACCAAGCCGATTGTGGCGTTCCAAGAGGCGATCACCAACAGCCCGCCCGGCGTAAAGATTATCTACCACCGTGGGAAAGTCCTCGCTGGCTCAAGCCTTGCACGCGCGGCGTTTAATGCCTTTGAGGCAGGTCAGGTAGAGCTGGTCCAGCGCCGGGACCGAGACGCAGGCCGAGGCGTGTTTGAGTTCATCGCCGTGAAACGAAAGACGGGCACTTATCGACCAGCTGACCCGTGAGATTGAGGAGGTTCACCGACAAAGCGAGGTGAGCGGACGACCGGCCTCTATTCCAGCCTGCGGTTCCTTCAGTGTGAGGTTCGGATACTGCTCAACCAGTTCCGCAAAAAAAAGCCCTCATAGGGCACCAGCCGCCCGTGGCCCTGACGTCGTGAGTTTGTCGCTGGCGTGAGGCTTCCAGTCTGCCGCAAGCACGCCGCGAAACGTACAGCGGTTGCAGCGGACATCAGCAAGCGCCGACCTGTCTCACGCGCCGAATAACCCTCTCGGAGCAGAACTTGAAAACAAAGGCGAATATCAGGTGACAAGGGTGCGGGCATGAAACGATCCTGCTGAGCAGCAAGAAATCAGAAATCCGCACAAGTGGGAATCCCCAACGATTCAAGATGATCAGAAACCGCTTTAAGTCGGACCGATTTGCTTCATTTCTTCTGATAAACAGCATCTATTGGCCGAGTTCCGCGATGAACCACCTGAAGCTCGACTATGACACGTTTCGCAACATGGCGCGCTTATCCCCAAGTCGCACCACTGAAGGAATTGCGTCATGCGCTTGGCTAGTTACGGCTGAATTATCGCAGCCTTCAATGGCAGGTTCAGGGCTGAATCTGTGAACACGCACTGGTCCTTGACGCTTGCAGATGTGGCCGAAAAGTTGGAGGCTTGGCGTAGAAACTACAATTAAGAACGGCCACATGACGAGATCGGGAATAAGACCCCGCCCACGCTCACGAAATTGGGAGACATCAACAACCTGTCATCCTGATCTAAGCCGGAAAACTCTCGCCAAGGGCGTCAAAAGGTTCGGGGTTGCGCCTGCCGACGATGCATTATTGGTCAAATTGGTCTACCCAATGGGGCACGCCGATCACAATAAAGAGGAGTGTAAATGCGAGATATCAGACATGTAAAGATTGTAAAGGCTTTAGACATTCACCGTAACTTCGCTAGGGCTTCAGAGGCTCTTGGCATGAGCCAGTCGGCATTGAGCCGCGCGTTGCTACGTATCGAGAACACGCTTGGCGTCGAACTGTTTGAGCGCACTCGCACCTCTGTCGTTCCAACTGTTTATGCAGAACTGATTTTGCAACGTAGTGACGATCTGATCGCTGCTTTTGACGACATGTTACAGGCGATAGAGACCAAGCGTCATCAAGATGAGCGTGGCGTTCGTGTTTCTGTGGGGCCTTACGCTGCTGAGGCGATAGGGTTGTCAGGCTTTTCTACCCACGTCAGTTCAGATCGCTCATTCAATGGCAGGCTGTTTATCCGGGATTGGCGGACATGTATCGAGGACCTGATCGAACGACGCAGCGAACTAGCCATTACCGATACGCGTTCTGCGCAGGAATATCCAGAACTCGCTTCTGAAACCCTTGGTGGCGGGCAGGCGCTATTCTTTTGTGGGCCTGCTCACCCGCTTACAAAACAAAAAACGCTAAGCTGGAGCGACTTGATGCGCTTTCCGTGGGCAACTACTGTGGCGCAAGCGAGGTGGCTTGACCTGATCCCCTCAAACCTTGGGGCTGCAGGGCGGATTGATCCTGTCACAGGTGATTTCGTGCCCGCAATCTGTGTTGATAATTTTTCGTCCATGGTTGCGGCGGTCAAGAACAATCGTGCAATCAGTGTAGCCCCAGCTGCGTTCATAACTGATGATCTGAAACGAGGTGATCTGGTCACTTTGCCCATTTCAGAGCCTTGGTTGATCATGGAATATGGTTTGATCTGGCGTCGCAATCAAACGTGGTCCCCAAGTCTGCGCCGTTTTGTAGAAACGCTCAAGGAAATACAAAAAGCTTCGCCATATCATGATTTGTCGACATGAGCGTATGGTTCAGGCTTAGGCCAAACGTTCACGTCTGAGCTTTAAACGCGCGGTCGCGACTTCAAAAGTAGCGACCCAATGCCCAAACTTTACTAACGCAGTGAAGTGGGCTCCAAGTTTCCAGTGGCGTCTCCCTTAATACGCATCTCAGTCTGGGGGAAGGGGATCGTGAGGCCGTTGCTGTCGAAAACTTCTTTCACTTTTGCCGTCAAGTCCCAGTATACGTCCCAGTAATCCTCAGCCTTTACCCAAGGCCGTACAATGAAGTTGACAGAGCTTTCGCCAAGCTCATTGACCCGTATCAGCGGTTCTGGATCCGACAGTATCCTGGGATGATTGGATACCATGTTTTCAAGCACCTCCTGGGCCTTTTCGATGGAATCCTCGTATCCAATCCCGAAGACCATATCGACGCGCCTTGTATCTGAGGCGGTAACATTGGTGATAACATCGCCCCAGACCTTAGAGTTGGGAATAATGATGACCTGATTGTCTGGCGTGGTGATGGTTGTCGAGACCACCGATACTTTCCGCACAGTGCCGCCCTTGCCGCCGATAGTTACGTAGTCGCCTTCGTCGAAGGGCCGATTGATCATGATCATGAGGCCAGCGGCCAGATTGCCCAGCGTATCTTGCATGGCAAAGGCGATAATGAATGAGGCCCCACCGACTAGGGCGAATAGCGGTGTGATGTTAACGCCAAGTGCGGCCAGAACGATCATTAGCCCGATCGCGATTGTTAGCCAGTACACGGCCATGGCAAGAAAGCCATGTAGAAGCTTTGACAGATTTGGGACGCGCGCGAATAGGCGTCGTGCCCAACTCCGTGCGATCTGCGCAACGATTAACAAGCCCAAAAAGGCCCCAACGATCACTGCTATCCGCAACGCGAGTTGAATTCCGCCATCGGGCGAGACGATCCAGTTGAGTATGTCGTTCATTATTTCGGTCGCGGTGAGATTGGCCTTTTCCTCAACAGTGATTGCGCTCTGGTAGGTTCGTAATTGTTGCACGAAAGTGGGATCTCCCCCCTTTCTCTCAAGGCTGGAGACAACGGCTGAATATCTATCGAAAATTGTCCTACGTTGCTCCACAAGCGCGCTGCGGGCATGTTTCTGGTCTTCAGTCGCTGCAGCTCCCTCATCGCGTATTTCTACAATTTGTTCCACCACTGCCTGCGTGGCGTCTCTTGCCTTGTCACGCCATGCTTCAGCAAGAGGTTTGAGTTCATCGGCCGTGAGCGGCAGAAGGCGAAGCCGAAACTCGTCGATCCCTATAGCTGGATCGTTGAGGCGAGACGGATAGGAAGGGGGTTCGCCAGTTTCTTGTGCGTTTGCATTGGGGGCAGGCGCCTGGACTTGCCCGGACACTGGTGCCGACACACACAAAAGCGATAGGAGTAGGGCGACCGACCACCGCTTTATAGTTTGAATACTTGTGATCATATCCGCGCTTTTGCCTCTTGCCTTGCCGCTGTCAGATACGTCTGAACATCGAGTCGAGACGCAGAACAATCTTAAGGCCCGCCTTGTTGATTAAACTTGGCTGGCTGTCCAATGCGTAATACACTCCTTGTGATGAACTTAGGTAATGTTGTCAGGGCTGATCCGCAAAGCCTTAGGCAGTGTCTGTTAACCAAGCGGTCAACTTGTCGCTAATGGCCTCGGGCACAATGTGTGCCGCTGCTAGGGCCTTCCGCAGGCGCAACGCATGAAGGCCCAGTGTTTTGGACGCAATCCTTGACTTGGCCATTCCGGTCGCGGTTACCATAATCATGGTGAGCATAGGTTTTGGTGTGACGCTGCAAGACTTTCGCGTCGCTCTGGCAGAAAAGAAAGCTTTTATGGCAGGTGTGACAGCCCAGTTAATGCTGCTACCAGTTATGGCTTTTCTTGTTCTTGTGTTGCTGGAGCCGGACAGGGAGATCGGCCTTGGCATCATGATCCTTGCACTCTGCCCGGGTGGCGCGCTCAGCAATATCCTGACAAAGGTTGCTGGTGGTGACCTGGCGCTTTCTGTAACCATGACCGCGTTCACAAACGTTTTTTCGGTTGCGACCCTGCCCACCCTGTCGGTTCTGGCTGCCAGCTATTTCGTCGGGTCAGACGTCAACGCATCCGAAATCCAGGCTATTACTTTGCAGGTGGCGATGATTGGTAGTGTGCCCGTCCTTCTGGGCATGCTTCTGCGGTACATAGCTCCAACGTTCGGGGAGCGTCATGAGCAGTCTTTCTTTCAAATCTCACTGATGGCCTTTGTCCTCATAATGGGATGGGGCATCATAGAAAGTATCAATGTTTTTTATGCCTCAATGATTGCACTCGGCTGGCAACTTCTCTTGCTGCTTTGCCTTATGCTCGCGATCGGCATCGGAGTGAGCGGACTTTGCATGACCGCCACGCAACAGCGTATTAGTCTTATCTTTGAAATCGGAGTACAGAACAGCGCACTTGGTATAGCGATTGGCGCAATAATCTGGCGGGAAGCTGCCGGCTTTCCAATCTACGCGACGCCGGCTGCGGTGTATGGTTCTTTGACGTTGCTTCTGCTGCTCCCGATTGCTGCAGTAGCGTCGTGGGTTTCGAAATATACTGCGGC
>Ga0209947_1002472_pt1 | contig 10590 bp, 8 predicted proteins | sample SalPonR2_B_D2_MG_FD_185706 | JGI IMG/M metagenome (GOLD analysis project Ga0209947, IMG submission 185706) | Salt pond soil microbial communities from South San Francisco under conditions of wetland restoration - Salt Pond MetaG R2_B_D2_MG... ... | reverse complement strand
GCCGCTGATGTCGATCAGGTCGACCGACGTCCGCTCCAGCGCCGCCACCACCTCGAGCGCGTCCTGCTCCGCCAGCCCGCCCTCGATCTGGTCCGAGGAATTCAGCTTGACCGCGATCGGGAAATCCGGCCCGACGGCGGCGCGGGCGGCGTCGATCGTGTCCAGCAGCAGTCGCATGCGGTTGATGATCGGTCCGCCGTATGCGTCATTGCGCCGGTTGAACAGGGGCGACAGGAACTGGCTGAGCAGAAAGCCGTGTGCCGCATGGATCTGAACCCCGCCGAACCCCGCCTGTCGCGCCAGCCGCGCCGTCCCTGCGAAGTCGGAGGGCACGCGGTGAACATCGTCCAAAGTCATTTCGACGCAGCGCAGCCCCGGCAGCTCAAGAGCGCTTGGGCCGATGGGGCGGCTGGTGGGCGCGTAGGCGAGCGCGCCAGCGTGACCGAGTTGCAGCCAGAGCCGGGTGCCGTTCGCGCTGCCTCTGCGGGCAAGCGCACGGAATCGGCCGAGATCCGACGCCGCGTCGAGAACGAGATTGCCCGGTTTCTCCGCATGCCCCGGGCCGCCCTGCACCTCGCCGATGATGGAGACGCCTGCACCCCCCTCGGCCCAGCGCTCGTAGAGCCTCATCTGCTCTGCGGTCGGATGGCCCGTCCCGTCGCCAAGCGAATCCGACATCGCCGATTTTGCGATGCGGTTCTTCAGTGTCACACCGCAGGGCAGATGCAGGGGCTCGAAGAGCGATCCGTCCGCGTCCATGTCTGCCTCCCGTCAACATGTCGGCTTCGCGTCCGCGCGGGAAACTGACCCGGCGCGATCCGGATGTCGAGTGAATTTGTCCGGACCGGCGGCAGACCCGAATGTCGTGACAGGGCCCGGCATCGCGCCGCGCCCCGCGGGTCAGCCGATGCTCTTCAGGAAGGCGCTCTCGGTATATACCTTTGCGAGATCCGGGCGGCGGAAGTCGATATGGACGATCCGGCGGGTGCGGTTGTCGTCGCCCACGCGGCGGAAGAAGAAATCCGCGTCGGTGAAATTGCCCTCTTCCATGATCCAGCGGACCATGCTCCGGGTCAGCCCGTTGTAGGGTGCCATGATGTCCACGATCCACAGGCGGTCGCCGCTGGTCCAGTCCTCGGGGGCCAGTTGCCCGCCGGTGATGAGGCGGCGCTCGGCCTCGGGCCCGAGCCAGCCCCAGGTGTAGAGCCCGCGCGCCACGCCGTCGAAGCGGAACAGGCGGAACTGTCCGAGCAGCAGCGGCGGCTCGATGTAGCTGCGCAGCTGTGCCACCTGCATCCGGGCGTGGCGCGGGCTGCGGAAGGCGAGGAACATCATGTCGCCGTAGACGCGCAGCCGCTCGGGGTCCGGGCTCTCGATGTCGGGCAGGGTGCGGCCCCGGGCATCGGTCAGGGCGGTCATGCCGGTATCCGTCTGGCGGGCAGGCCGGGCTGGAGCAGGGCGCATTCCCAGGGGCGCAGCACCATGCGTGCCGTTTCAGGGGCTCCGGCCCCGTCGATGAGCTCGGGAAACATCCGGAACAGTTCGTCGCGGGTTGCGCCGCCGAGTTCGCGCAGGGCGTAGTCGCCGGGGTGAAAGCTCTCGGTCGGCAGGCCCTCGGTGAGCATGATCTCGTGGCGGTCGAAGAGCACGTGGAAATAGTCCACCCCGTCCGTGTCATGGAGGGTGCGGATGGTCGTGTCGTTGACCAGCCCCTTGGCAGGGACGAGCACCTGAGGCGCACCGAAGAACAGCTCGGCGCGCCAGTCATCGAGGAGAATACGGTGCTGCGGGGACACGGTCAGGTCGCGCGCGGGCCGGTTCTCTCCGAGCGCGCCGGCGGCGATGCGGACGGGGCGCAGGGACGCATCGGCAAGCAGCTCGCGGGCCGCAATGCGGCGGCACCCGACCCACCGAATGGGCTGGGCCGCGCCCTCGACGGTACGCACCCTGTCGCCGATGCGCAGGTCCTCGACCGGGACGGGCCCCGCCTCGGTCTCGATCAGCGTGCCGCGGGCGACGCAGATCGTCAGGTTGATGAAGACGGTATCGGTATCGGTGCCCTGGCTGTCGGTGCCGGTGACCGAGAGCTCGACGGTCTGGTCCGCGCCCGAGCCGAACACCGCGGCGCGGTCGATGGTGAAGGTGAACGCGCCGGTGGCGGCATCGAAGCTCAGGTTGCCGAAGGCGCCGCCGCTGGTGACGGAGAACGCATAGCCGCCGGTGGCCTCGCCCGGGGCACCGCCGCCGATGGGCACCTCGTCGAAATCGCCGGACACGGTGGTGACGCCGGTGCCGTTGAGGGCAACGTCGAATGTCCACGTGTCAAGGCCCGCGGTGCCGCCGCCGGTGGCGCCGGTGACTTCGCTGATATTGTAGCCCACTGCTCTGTCCTGCCTGTTTCAGGCTGTTATTAGAGGCAGGATAACCGATTTCGCCGACCGGATACAGATGCGTTTTCGATCGCGGCGGTGTGTCGCCCTCATTCGTCCACGTCGTCCATATCCGCCTGTCCCGAAAGCCTGCGGCGAACGTGGGACCAGTTCAGCCCGATGCCCAGCACCAGCGACAGCGCCACCAGCGCGATCCAGATGTTGAGGGTCGGGTCCTCGAAGGCGAGTATTCCGTAATCGCGGAGCACCCAGATGGCCGAGCCGACGATGGCCAGCACCATGATCATGCCGAACGCCCCGATCGAGCGCAGCGTGGCGCGCAGGTAGATGATGTAGCCCACCATCAGCAAGAGCCCCAGCAGCACCGCAAGCGGCATCTGCACGCCCGCGTTGGCGCGCGCCCAGGTGAGGTAGTTCCACTCGGTCGGGTTGAATGTCAGCGCCAGCAGCCCGAAGGCCGCGATCCACCTGGCGAGAAATCCCATGTCGCGCCCCTTGCTGCAAAATCGCTTTCCCGGTTTTCGCCCGGCGCAGCCCGCCTGTCCAGTGGGCGCGGGGCGAAATTCCGGTTTCGCCGCGCCGGGGTGCCCGCTATAGAGGCGCGCGGAATGCCGCAGGCGTGGGGAGAGAACATGGCCAATGTCGTCGTCGTGGGTGCCCAGTGGGGCGATGAGGGAAAGGGCAAGCTGGTCGACTGGCTGAGCGAGCGCGCCGACGTGATCGCGCGCTTTCAGGGCGGGCACAACGCGGGCCACACGCTGGTGATCGACGGCAAGGTCTACAAGCTCAACGCGCTGCCCTCGGGCGTGGTGCGCGCGGGCAAGCTTTCGGTGATCGGCAACGGCGTGGTGCTCGATCCCTGGCACCTGGTGCAGGAAATCGAGGCCATCCGCGGGCAGGGCGTGACCATCACCCCCGAGACGCTGATGGTGGCCGAGAACACGAGCCTGATCCTGCCCATCCACGGTGAATTGGACCGCGCCCGCGAGGAGGCGGCGAGCAAGGGCACCAAGATCGGCACCACCGGGCGCGGCATCGGTCCCGCCTACGAGGACAAGGTGGGCCGCCGCGCGGTGCGGGTGGCCGATCTGGCCGATGAGGCGACGCTCACTGCGCGGGTGGACCGGGCGCTCCAGCATCACGACCCGCTGCGCCGCGGCCTCGGCATCGAGGCCGTCGACCGCGAGGCGCTGATCGCCGGGCTCATGGAGATCGCGCCGCAGATCCTGCCCTATGCCGCGCCGGTGTGGAAGGTGCTGAACGAGCAGCGCCGCGCGGGCAGGCGCATCCTCTTCGAGGGAGCGCAGGGCGCGCTTCTCGACATCGATTTCGGCACCTATCCCTTCGTCACCTCGTCCAACGTGATCGCGGGGCAGGCGGCCACCGGCGTCGGGCTAGGCCCCGGCGCGATCGACTACGTGCTGGGCATCGTCAAGGCCTATACCACCCGCGTGGGCGAGGGGCCGTTCCCGACCGAGTTGCACGACGCGGACGGTCAGCGGCTGGGCGAGCGGGGGCGCGAATTCGGCACCGTGACGGGGCGGCAGCGGCGCTGCGGCTGGTTCGACGCCTGCCTCGTGCGCCAGACCTGCGCCACCTCGGGCGTCAACGGCATCGCGCTGACCAAGCTCGACGTGCTGGACGGGTTCGAAACACTGCGCATCTGCACCGGCTACGATCTGGACGGGCAGCACCTCGACTACCTGCCCACCGCCGCCGACGCGCAGGCGCGCTGCACGCCGATCTACGAAGAGATGGAGGGCTGGAGCGATTCGACGGAAGGCGCGCGCAGCTGGGCCGACCTGCCCGCCGCCGCCATCAAGTACGTGCGCCGCGTCGAGGAGTTGATCGGCTGCCCGGTCGCGCTACTTTCCACCTCACCCGAGCGTGAGGACACGATCCTCGTCACCGACCCGTTCGCCGATTGAGGAGGCAGGAATGGCCCTGGGCTACAAGGCGCGCAAACGCTGGTCGCTGGTGGTGCTGCTGGTTGCGCTGCCCGCGTGGATCGTCGCCGCCGTGACGCTTGCCGACTGGCTGCGCGCGCGTTATGACGGGCTGCCGGTGCTGGTCGAGCTGATCGTGTTCGTGGTGCTGGGCGTGGTCTGGATCCTGCCGCTGAAACGCGTCTTTATCGGTGTGGGACAGCCCGACCCCGACGAGCGGCAGGAGTGATACTGCCCTTCACTGTTCCGAAAATACTCGAATAAACCCCGGCGCCGGTCATGCCCCGCGCCGGGATGTTGCGGTCAGCCCCGCATCCGCGCGCCGTCGGCGTCGAAGAGCGGCGCGGTGAGCAGGCGGGCCGCGCATTTCTCGCCGAGGATCTCGATCTCGGCCTGAAGGCCCGCCTGCGCGACGTCTGTGGGGATGAGCGCCAGCGCTATGGATTTGCCCGCGTGGTGCGAATAGCCCCCCGAGGTGCAGAAACCGCGCACCGCGCCGTCGATCCAGACCGGCTCGTAGCCGTTCACATCGGCATCGTTGGCGGCCACGTCGAAGGCCACGAGGCGGCGCTCCGCCCCTGCCGCGCGCTCGGCCTCGGCGGCCGCGCGGCCGATGAAATCGGCGTTCTTCTGCCACGCGACGAAGCGGTCCATGCCGGTCTCGCCGGGGGTATAATCGGGCGAGAATTCCTGCAGCCACGCGCCGAAGAAGCGGTCGAGCCGCAGCGACATCATCGCGCGCATCCCGAAGGGCTTCATGCCGTGGTTCTGCCCCTCGGCCCAGAGCGTGTCCCACAGCGCGCGCTGCGCCATCGGGTCGCAATAGATCTCGAAGCCCAGATCGCCGGTGAAGCTCACCCGCTGCACCAGGCAATCGGCCATGCCGATGGTGGCATGGCGCAGGTCCATGAACCGCATGTCCGTCACGGCGTCGCGGGTGCAGGCGGCGAGCACGTCGCGCGCGCGCGGCCCGGCGATCTGGAAGCCGTTGAGGCGATCCGAGATGTTCTCGACCCGCACGCCCTCGGCCTCGTTCATCTCGAACCAGCGCATATGCACCGCCTGCGCGCCGTAGGAGGCGGTAAGCTGGAACGTCTCGTCGTTGAGGCAGGACACGGTGAAATCGCCCCAGAGCCGTCCCTTGGGCGACAGCATGGGCGAGAGCGACAGCCGCCCCGGTTTCGGGATGCGGCCCGCCATGATCCGTTCGAGCCAGTCGCGGGCATTCGGTCCGGTGACGAGATACTTGCCGAAATTGTGCACCTCGTTGATGCCCACGCCCTCGCGCACCGCCCGCACCTCGCGCGCGGTGGCGTCCCAGGCGTTGGATCGGCGGAAACTCGGCGTCTCGACGCGCGGCTCGTCGCCTGTTGCGAAGTAGTTGACCACCTCCAGCCCGAACTGGTGGCCCCAGACCGCACCCATGCCGTCGAACACGTCGTACATCGGCGTCTGGCGGAAGGGCCGGGCGGCGGGCAGCTCCTCGTTGGGGTAGCTGACGGAGAACCGCTTCTGGTAGTTCTCGATCACCTTGGGGCGGGTGTAGCCCGGCGTGATCCAGTCGCCGTAGCGGGCCACGTCCATGGCGGTCACGTCGCGCTCGCACTCGCCCTCGATCATCCACTGCGCCAGCATGAGGCCCACGCCACCGCCCTGGCTGAACCCCGCCATCACGCCCACGGCGGACCAGTAATTGCGCAGGCCCGGCACCGGGCCCACGAGCGGGTTGCCGTCGGGGGCGAAGGTGAAGGGGCCGTGGATCACCGATTTGACGCCCGCGCGCCCCAGCGCCGGGAAGCGGCGGTAGGCGAACTCGATGCTGTCCTCGATCTTGTCGAAATCGTCGGGCAGCAATTCGTGGCCGAATTCCCACGGCGTGCCATCGACCGCCCAGGGGCGGCAGGGCTGCTCATAAAAGCCGATGCAGAGCCCGCGCCCCTCCTGCCGCAGGTAGCTCTCGCCCGCCGGGTCCATGACGTGGGGGTGTTCGCCGCCGCTGTCGATGATTTCGGCGATCTCGGGCACCTCGTCGGTGACGAGGTATTGATGCTCCATCGGGTGCAGCGGCAGGTAGGTGCCGGCCATCGCCCCCACCTCGCGCGCCCAGAGACCGGCGGCGTTGACCACGTTCTCGGCATGGATGGTGCCCTTGTCGGTCACGATATCCCATGTGCCGTCGGGGCGGGGATTGGTCTCGCGCACCATGCAATGGGTTTCGATGGTGGCACCGCCCATGCGCGCGGCCTTGGCATAGGCATGGGTGGTGCCCGAGGGATCGAGATGGCCGTCGAGGGGATCGTAGAGCGCGCCGATGATGCCGTCTGTATTGGTGACGGGGGCGAGGCGCGCGATCTCCTCGGGGGTGACGATCTCGGTCTCCAGCCCCATGTAGCGGTGCTTGGCGCGCTCGGCCAGGAGCATGTCGAAACGGTCGCGGTTGTCGGCCAGCGTCACGCCGCCCACGTGGTGCAGGCCGCACGAGAGGCCGGTGATCTCCTCCAGTTCCTTGTAGAGGCGGATGGTGTAGCCCTGCAGCGCGGCCATGTTGGTATCGCCGTTGAGCGTGTGAAAGCCCCCCGCCGCGTGCCAGGTGGAGCCCGAGGTGAGATCGGAGCGCTCGACCAGCATGACGTCGGACCAGCCGAGTTTCGTCAGGTGGTAGAGCACCGAGGCGCCGACGACGCCGCCGCCGATGACGCAGACGCGGGTGGTGGTTTTCATCGGGATGACCTCCTGCAGTTCCGGTTTGGCCCAAAGTGGAACGGCTGCGCCGGGCCGCATGTCGGTTTGCGACAGGATGTGTCGTTTCCCTCGGGCAGCCCGCCAATGAGAGCGGTGCGGCTGCGCCGCGCATTTCTGCAATGATGAGGGGCGCAGCCCCTCAAACTCCCCGGAGTATTTGAACCAAGAAGAAACCGCGGGCGTGGCAGCACAGCGACAGGATATGTCGGAGACCGGCTATCGCCGGGGGACTGCGCGTTTCAGGGTGGCGGGGTGAAGAACCCGAGGAATCCCCTATGAAGACCCATGCACAGGCCGTCGTGATCGGCGGCGGCGTTATCGGATGCTCGATCCTCTATCACCTGGCCAAGCTGGGCTGGAGCGATGTCGTGCTGCTGGAGCGCGACGAGTTGACGAGCGGCTCCACATGGCACGCGGCGGCGAATATTCACGGGCTGCATGACAGCGCCAATATCAGCCGTTTGCAGCATTACACGATGACCCTGTATAACGAGTTGGAGGCCGAGACCGGGCAAAGCTGCGGGGTGTTTCAGCCCGGCAGTCTTTACCTTGCGCAGACCGAGAACCGCGCGCATCAGCTGCGGCTGCAGGCGGCGAAGGCCAAGCTTTACGGGATGAACTTTCACGAGATTTCGCGGGACGAGGCCGAGCGGCTGCACCCGCTGGTGGATTTCGACGGCATAAGCTGCATCATGTACGAGCCCGATGGCGGCAACGTGGACCCCTCGGGCGTGACCAATGCCTATGCGGTGGGGGCGCGGCAGCGGGGCGCGGAAATCCATCGCTTCACGCCGGTGACGGCGACGGTGCCGCAGGCGGACGGAACATGGATCGTCGAGACGCCGAAGGGCAACATTCACACGCCCTGGGTGATCAACGCGGCGGGCCTCTGGGGCCGCGAGGTGGCGAAACTGGCGGGGATCGAACTGCCGCTGCAACCCACCGAGCACCAGTATTTCGTGACCGAGACCATCGCCGAGATCGCCGGGATGGACCGGCGCCTGCCCTCGGTCGCGGACCGGGACGGGGAATATTACCTGCGGCAGGAGGGCAAGGGCCTGCTGATCGGGGCCTATGAGCGCGACATGAAATTCTGGGCGGAGGATGGCACGCCGCTCGATTTCGCGCATGATCTCTTCCCCGACGATCTGGAGCGGATCGAGGACAACATGATGCGCGCCATCGACCGGGTGCCGGTGGTTGGCGAGGCCGGCATCAAGCGGGTGATCAACGGCCCGATGATCTGGTCGCCCGACAGCAACGTGATCCTCGGGCCTGTGCCGGAACTGAAAGGTTATTTCTGCTGCAACGGGATCATTCCGGGCTTCAGCCAATCGGCGGGGATGGGCTGGATGGTGGCCGAGTGGCTGGTGCATGGCGAGATGAAGTACGACATGTTCGCGTGGGACATCGCGCGGTTTGGCCTCTGGGCCAATGACCGGGAGTTCGTGAAGGCGAAGGTCAAGGACCAATACGCGCATCGCTTTGCCATCCATTACCCGAATGAGGAGCGTTCGGCGGGGCGGCCGCTGCGGGTGCGGCCCGCCTATGAGATGCAGCGCGAGATGGGCGCGGTCTTTGGCCTCAACTATGGCTGGGAACATCCGCTGTGGTTTGCGGACACGCCCGGCACCGTCGATACCAACGGCTTTACAAGGCAGAACTGGTGGGGGCCGGTGGGCGAGGAGGCCCGGATGCTGCGCGAGCGGGCGGGCATCATCGACATCTCGAATTTCGCCAAGTACCGGGTCAAGGGACCGGGGGCGGAGGCGTGGCTCAACGCCGTCTTCGCCAACCGGATGCCGAAGGCGGTGGGCCGGTCGTGCCTGACGCCGCTGATTGGTGTGCGCGGCGGGATTGCCGGGGATGCGACGGTGACGCGGCTGGGCGAAGAGGAGTTCTGGGTGATCTCCTCGGGCATGGCGGAGCGCTATCACAAGCGGTTCTTCGACGCGGTGCCGCTGCCGGAGGGGACCGTGTTCGAGAGCCTGACAGAGGCGGTCTGTGGCTTCAACGTGGCGGGGCCGCGGTCGCGCGAGTTGTTGCAGCGGCTGACAAATGCGTCGCTGGCCACGGAGGATTTCCCGTTCATGCGCTCGGCGCGGATCGAGATCGCGGGGGTCGACTGCGTGGCGCTGCGGGTGAGTTTCACCGGCGACCTGGGCTGGGAACTGCATTGCGCGACCGAGGACCAGGCGCGGCTTTATGCAGCGCTGATCGATGCCGGGCGGTCGATGCGCGCAGGCCCGGTGGGCAGCCGCGCGCTGATGAGCCTGCGGCTGGAGAAGGGCTATGGCTCTTGGTCGCGCGAATACAGCCCCGAATACCGACCGCAGGAGGCGGGGCTGGCGGGGCTTTGCAAGATGGACAAGGATTTCCTCAACAAGGCCGCGCTGGAGGCCGTGATCGGGGAGGCCCCGCGCGAGCGGCTGGTGATGCTGGCGCTCGACGAGACGGACGTGACCGCGTCCAACGCCGACGCCACGGGAGGCGAGCCGATCTTCATGGATGGCGTGGGCGTGGGGCGCGTGACCTCGGGGGCCTATGGCTATTCGGTCGGTATGAGCCTTGCGCTGGGCTATGTCTCGGGGGCGGAGCCGGGCGACGCGGTGGAGGTGATGGTGCTGGGCCAGCCGCACCGGGCGCGCATCCTGAGTGAGCCACCGTTCGATCCCGAGGGCGCGCGGCTGCGGGCTTGAGGTGAGTGTGAGAGGAGCAGGACACGCAGGGTGTGTTGTGGCCTGGAACGGTCGTTGGACTGAGCGGCGCATCGTCGTGCCGCAGTGTGGCGATCCTAGCTTGGTTTGGCAGTGCTTTATATCAGCCAAATCCGAAAAACATCAGAGCGCAGAGCAGGTTGCAGTCAAATCGCCGCGCCGGGGGGCGGCACGGCGATGCGCGGCGGTGCCTTCGGCACCTTGATTCCGCGCGGGGGCATAACGGCCAAAATCCGCTTCAGGCAAAAAATCGCGACGCCGGACCGTTCAGCCGTCGCCCTTGCCGGCGGCGTCCTTCTCGGCCTTGAAGCGTCGCAGCCGCTCCATCAGGATGGCGCGGGCCTTGAGGTTGGCGCGGCGGACGCGCAGCGCGGTCAGAAACGCCTCCTCGGCGGTCTGCGAGGAGGCCCCGAGCACCTGGGTGATCTCGGCGATGATGTCCTCGTCGCCGGTGGCCTCGATCGCCTTGATGACGTCGCGGGCCAGTTCGTCGGCAAGGTCCTCGGTCACGCCCATGATGCGGCCTCAGCGTGTGGTTTCGGTCAGGCGGCGCTTGACGTAGTCGGTGACGCTGTCGACCATGGTATCCATGTGCGGCTCGCGGAAGAAATGGTCGGCCCCCTCGATTTCCTCGTGGGTGATGGTGATGCCCTGCTGCTCCTTGAGCTTGGCCACGAGATGGCCGGTGTCGGCGGGCGGGGCCACGCGGTCGGCGGTGCCGTTGATGATGAGTCCCGAGGCGGGGCAGGGCGCGAGGAAGGAAAAATCATACATGTTGGCGGGCGGTGCCACCGA
>Ga0209947_1002469_pt1 | contig 10596 bp, 8 predicted proteins | sample SalPonR2_B_D2_MG_FD_185706 | JGI IMG/M metagenome (GOLD analysis project Ga0209947, IMG submission 185706) | Salt pond soil microbial communities from South San Francisco under conditions of wetland restoration - Salt Pond MetaG R2_B_D2_MG... ... | reverse complement strand
GCCTTTTCATCGGGAGAGGTCTTCGACGTCACCCGCAAAAGCCAAACGGCGCCGATGATGTTGACCACGGTAAGAAGAATGATCCATCCGCTCCAGAAACTGCTCATCGCGATTCCTCGTCCTCAGCCTTTCTCTTTGGGCCGCTGGGCTCCTCTTCTTCGAGCGGGAGGTTTGCGGCTTCTTCAAAATCCTTGCGACGGCGGCCGCTCCAGGCCCAGATGACGATGCCGATGAAGGCGGTCATCATCAGCACCGTCCAGACGACGTGCCAGGTGCCTTCGCTCATGGTCAGCGCCCCCGCCCGAGATTCGTTCCGAGGCTTTGCAGGTAAACGATCATTGCGTCCATCTCGGTCTTGCCGCTGACGGCCTTGGCGGCGGCGGCGATGTCTTCGTCCGAGTAGGGATGCCCGAGCCGGCGCAGGGCCAGCATGCGTTTCTCGACGGCGCGCGGATTGAGTTCGCGCGTCTCGAGCCAGGGGTAGGCCGGCATGTTCGACTCGGGGACCAGCATGCGCGGGTTCCTGAGATGCAGGCGGTGCCACTCGTCGCTGTACAGGCCGCCGACCCGCGCGAGGTCGGGGCCCGTGCGTTTCGAGCCGAACTGGAACGGCCGTTCGTAGACGGACTCTCCGGCGAGCGAGTAGTGCCCATAGCGCTCGGTTTCCGCGCGGAACGGCCGGATCATCTGCGAGTGGCAACCGTAGCAGCCCTCGCGGATGTAGACGTCCCGCCCCGCGAGCTCCATCGCCGTATGCGGCTCGACGCCGTCGGCCGGGTCGCGCACCTGCGAATCGAAGATCAGCGGGACGATCTCCACCAGGCCGCCGATGCTGATGACCAGCACGACCAGCACGGCCATCAGGCCGACTTTTCTTTCGATAAGTTCGTGTTTCATCCCAGCATCCCTCCTAGTGCGCCGGCGCCATGACCGGAACATCCTCGATCTTCGCATCGCGGATCGTGCGCCACGTGTTCCAGCACATGATCAGCATGCCGCTGAGGAACAGCAGTCCGCCGAGCAGGCGCACGCCATAGAAGGGATAGGTGCGCGCGATGCTCTCGATGAAAGTGTAAGTGAGGGTCCCGTCGTCGTTGACGGCCCGCCACATGAGGCCCTGCATGACGCCGGCCATCCACATGGCGGCGATGTACAACACCACGCCGATGGTGGACACCCAGAAATGAATGTCGATGGCCTTGACGCTGTGCATCTCCTGCTTGCCGAACAGCCTCGGGACCAGCATGTAGACACAGCCGATGGAAATCATCGCCACCCAGCCCAGCGCGCCGGAGTGCACGTGGCCTATGGTCCAGTCGGTGTAGTGCGACAGGGCATTGACCGTCTTGATCGACATCATCGGACCCTCGAAGGTCGACATACCGTAGAACGACAGCGAGACGATGAGGAACTTCAGGATCGGGTCGGTGCGCAGCTTATGCCAGGCGCCGGAGAGCGTCATGATGCCGTTGATCATGCCGCCCCAGGAGGGCGCCAGCAGCATCAGCGAGAACACCATGCCGAGTGTCTGTGCCCAGTCGGGCAGGGTGGTGTAGTGCAGATGATGCGGCCCCGCCCACATGTACAGCGAGATCAGCGCCCAGAAGTGCACCACCGACAGCCGGTAAGAAAAGATCGGGCGGCCGGCCTGCTTGGGCACGAAGTAGTACATCATCCCGAGGAAGCCGGCGGTGAGGAAGAAGCCGACGGCATTGTGCCCATACCACCACTGCACCATGGCATCCACGACGCCCGAGTAGATGGGGTAGGAATGGACCATGCTCGTCGGCAGCGCCAGGCTGTTGACGATGTGCAGCACGGCCACGGTGAGGATGAAGGCGCCGAAGAACCAGTTGGCCACGTAGATGTGCTTGACCTTCCGCAGCGCAATGGTGCCGAAGAACACGACGGCATAAGACACCCACACCGCGGCGATCAGGATATCGATCGGCCAGATGAGTTCCGCGTACTCCTTGCTCTGGGTGAGACCGAGCGGCAGAGTGATGGCCGCCAGCACGATGACGACCTGCCAGCCCCAGAAAGTGAAGGCCGCAAGCTTGTCGGCAAACAGCCGCACATGGCAGGTGCGCTGCACGACGTAGTAGGACGAGGCAAACAATGCGGACCCCCCGAAGGCGAAGATCACCGCGTTGGTGTGCAGCGGACGGAGCCGTCCGTAGCTGAGCCAGGGCACGTCGAAGTTGAGAGCCGGCCACATGAGCTGGGCGGCGATGATCACTCCCACCAACATTCCGACCACGCCCCACACGATGGTCATGATTGTGAACTGGCGGACGACCTTGTCGTTATATGCACTTGCTGTCGTCATAGTCCTCTACCGGCTGCCTGAGGATGGAACGGGCGGCAGGTAAGCGCGCCCGGGAATAAGGGAATCTGCATGCGCCATCGACATGCAGAGAGCCGCTCGCGCGGCTCTCTGCATGGTGCCCGGGGCGTTCTCGCCCCGGGGCTTTTTGCGGGCCGCGGTGATCCGACCCGGCGCAGGGTTCAGAAGCGATAGCCGACGTGCAGGCCGTACACGATCGGATCGATATCCACTTTCGCCGTGCTGACGTCGGCGCCGTCGACCGTCAGGGTCGCGTCGGTGCTGATGTCGATCCAGCGTACGTCGAAGTTGATGAACCAGGTGTCGTTGACGATGTAGTCGAAGCCCACCTGGGCGGCGAGGCCGACCGAAGTGCTGTCGACATCCAGTCCAGTGGTTACACCGAGGTCGTCGTCGACGAAGCGAAGACCTTCTTCCTTGCTGTCGTCCAGGAACCAGGTCAGGTTCAGGCCGGCACCCACATAGGGCTGGAACGCCGCGTCGGGCATGAAGTGGTACTGCAGGCTGAGCGTCGGCGGCAGATGGGTCACGGTCGCGGCCGTACCTGGCAGCCCCGCCACTTCGATGTCGTGCTCGTAGGGCAGCGCCGCGAGCAGTTCGATGCCAAGGTTGGCGGTGTACATGTAGGTGATGTTGAAGGTCACGCCGATCTGGCTGTCGACAGTGACATCTTGAACACCGAGGCCCCCGACGCTCGGAAGGGTTACGCCCGTCAGATCGAAGGAGCCGTTGTCGCTCTTCGGATCGATATTGCTGCCGCCGAAGCGAACGAGCCAGTCGCCCGCCTCGTGGGCATAGGCCGGTGCGGCGAGACCGAGGGCGGCGACGAGGGCGAGAGTTGAAGCAAACGTACGCATTTTGGAGCTCCCATGCTTTGTTGTTGAATTTACATGGAATTCTAGTCATGCTCACCAGCCCTGAATTGACCTGGATCAATTCTGGACTGCGGTCTTCCGAAGGGTAAATAAGTGTTTCCACTAGGCTGGTCGCGCAAGCCTCTGTTTATAATCAACAGGCACTAATATTTTGGGGTTGAGGTGGCAGCGGACGGGAGCTCGAATATCATCAGCATCGCGCATCTCCGCCAGAGTTGCCGCAGCTGCACGCTTCGCGATTTATGCCTGCCATTGGGGCTGGATAACGAAGACATGCAGCGTCTCGAATCCATCGTCCATACCCGCGGGCCGATCCGTCCCGGCGATCACCTGTTCCGCGAAGGCGACGATTTCCATGCGCTGTACGCCGTCAAGAAAGGCGCGCTCAAGACCTACACGATCGACAGCCAGGGCCGCGAGCACGTGCTCGGATTCCACCTGGCGGGCGAACTGGCCGGCCTCGACGGCATCCATTCAGGCCGCAACCGCTGCAACGCAGTGTCATTGCAGACAGCCTCGGTCTGCGCGTTGCCCTTCGCGCGCCTTGAGCAGTTGATCCACGAGGTGCCCGGCCTGCAGACACAGGTGCTGCGAATCATGAGCCGCGAGCTTTCGGCCAGCGCGAAACTGGCGACCGACCACAGCGCCGAGGAACGCCTGGCCGGGTTCTTGCTCGGCCTTTCAAGGCGATATCATCGTCGTGGGCTGTCGGCCGACGTCCTGAGCCTCCCGATGCCACGGCGCGACATCGCCAGCCACCTGCGCCTGGCGACCGAGACGGTCAGTCGGCTGTTCGCCCGTTTCCAGGATGACGGCATCGTGGCCGTGCAACGACGGGAGGTGGCGATCCTCGATATGGCGGCCCTGCACACGCTCGGCGCGTCCTTCGATCTCGAGGGTGGCGACGACGAGCAGCGGAACCCGCTGCTGAGGTAAAGACCCATGAACCGAGACTCTGCCGCACCTGTGCTCGCTGCCGTCGATCCCGGTGATGATGCGGGAGTCGCCCTCGAACGGGCCGCCACGCTGGCGGCTGCACTGAACGCCCCGCTCGAGTTGTTCGCCTGCGAATTCGACCAGGCCATGGAAGGCAGTCATTTCCGGGTCACCGAGCGCGTCGAGGCGGCGCGTGAGGCCCGGGTCGCAGCACGGCGGGAATGGTTGGAGACCTGCGCGGCGCCGTGGCGGGACAAGGGCCTGGAAGTGCGCACTACGGCGATCTATGCGAACCCGCGCGACGAGGCCATCGCACGCCATGCCCTGGTGACGGAGGCCTGTCTTGTGGTGATGCGAACGCACCACCACCAGTGGCTGAAGCGCGCCACGCTGAGTGCCGCCGACTGGCAGCTGATTCGTACCTGCCCGGCGTCGTTGCTGCTGGTCAAGGGGCGGCGGTGGTCGGCGTGCCCGAGGTTGCTCGCAGCGGTCGATCCGAGTCATCGCGACGACGAGCACGCCGAGCTGGACCAGGCCATTCTTGCCGAGGCCGAACGACTCGGCGCGGCGATGGGGGCGGAGACCTGGGTGGCGCATTGCGTGTTGTCGATGGCGTCGCTCGAGTCCACGGCTGCACTGGCGCTGATGCCCGAGGCGCTCGGCACACCGCCGGAAGAGTATTTCGGCAACCTGGTGCAGCAGCTGAGGGGCGCGATCCTGAGACTTCTGGAAGGACGGGACATCCCCGCGGCCCACGTGCGGATCGTCGAAGGTCGACCGGAGAAGGAACTGCCCCACCTCGTCGACGAACTCGGCGCCGATATCCTGGTGACCGGCGGGGTTTCCCGCAGCCGCCTCGAGCAGGTCTTCATCGGCGGCACGGCGGAGCGGCTGCTCGATCATGTCGCCTGCGACCTGCTGGTCGTCAAACCCCCCGGCTTTCGCTCCCCGATCGAATAGAATTTCCTGTTACGGCTTTCCTGCTCACGGAGTATCCGATGCTGCATCTGTTTCGCCTGCTTGTCCTGATCCTCGGGGCTTTCGCCGTCTTTGCGCCGCCCGTCGCTGCCGATTCGCAGCGGCCCATCACGCACGAGGACCTGTGGCTGATGCCGCGGGTCGGCAGCCCGGAAATCAGCCCCGACGGCCGGTGGGCGGTCGTGGTGGTCGCCCGGCCGGCCTACGACAGCGACGAACAGGCGAGCCACCTCTGGCTGGTGCCGACCGATGGCAGCGAGTCGCCCCGGCAGCTGACCTTTGCAGATGGCGCGGAATCCGGCGCAAGCTGGAGTCCCGACAGCACGCGCATCGCATTCACAACACAGCGCGAAGGCGACGAGGCGCCCCAGGTCTACGTGCTCGACCTGGCGATGGGCGGTGAAGCCCGACGTGTCACGTCGATCAGCACCGGTGCGCGCAAACCGATCTTTTCCCCGGACGGCGGTCGCATCGCTTTCGTCAGCGACGTGCATCCCGACAGTCGCAGCGACGCGGACAGCCGGCGCATCAGCGAGAAAGAAGAGGCCCGCAAGCACGAGGTGCTGACCTACACCGGCTTCCCGATTCGCAACTGGGACCGGTGGCGCACCGAGCGCCAGCCGCGCCTGATGGTGCAGGGGTTGGACGAGCGCGAGGCGCGGGATCTGCTCGCCGGCAGCGCCCTCGTCGCGTTACCGGGTTACGACGGCCGGCCGACACCGGGCGGCAGCGAGCTCGACGCCCGCTGGGCGCCGGACGGCGAATCGCTGGTGTTCGTCGCAAGCACCAATCGCCATCGTGCCGCCTTCGCCTTTACCCATACCGACCTGTGGCAGGTTGCGGCGAGCGGCGGCGAGCCGCGCCGCCTGACCGGCGGATCGGTCGACGCGGAAGGCGACAACTGGGGTTCGCCGACTTTCAGTCCCGACGGTAGCAGCCTTTATGCGACCCGCACGCCGCGCACCGATCGGGTGTACAACGCCGCGCGGCTGGTGCGTCTCGACTGGCCGGCGGCATCGGTGGCTGGTGAGATCGAGATGCCCGAGCAGCGCCGCGTGCGCCGTTTCGCCGTTGCCCCCGACAGCCGGGAAGTTTTCATCCTGGCGGAAAATGCCGGCCACGTGCGGCTTTACCGGGCGAAGGTCCGCGATGGCCGGGCGCAGCCGGCCTTCGACATGGAAGCGGGGATCTACAGCGACCTTTCGATTTCCAGTCTCGGCCGACGCCCGGTGCTCCTGGCGCGCTTCGAAAGCTCGGTCAGCCCGGCGGAAGTGGTCCGGATCGACCTGCGCAACGGCGGGCACCAGGCGCTCACGTCGTTCACCGCCGAGCATGTCGCGCCGCTGGACATGCAGCGGCCGGAGCATTTCTGGTTCGAAAACGAGCACGGTACGCCGATCCACAGCCTGCTGGTGCGCCCCGCGGGCTTCGATCCTCAGCGGCGTTACCCCCTGCTGGTGCTGATCCACGGCGGCCCGCACGGGATGTTCCGGGACTATTTCCATCTGCGCTGGAACTATCACCTGCTGGCCGGCTCGGATTACGTGGTGCTGGCGACCAACTACACCGGTTCGACGGGCTTCGGCGAGGCTTTCGCCCAGTCTATCCAGGGTGATCCGCTACGCGGGCCTGCCGAGGAGATCAACCAGGCGGCGGACGTGGCCATCGAGCGCTACGGCTTCATCGATGGCGAGCGGCAGTGCGCCGCCGGGGCCAGTTACGGAGGGCATCTCGCCAACTGGTTGCAGGGGACGACCGACAGGTATCGCTGCCTGGTCAGTCACGCGGGCCTGGTCAACCTGATGACTCAGTGGGGCACCAGTGACGCGGTCTACCATCGCGAGGAAAATATCGGCGGGCCGCCATGGGAAGTGCCGGACTTGTGGGATGAGCAGAATCCGATCCGCTTCGCCGCCGAGTGGTCCACGCCGGTATTGGTGACCATCGGGCAGCTCGACTACCGCGTGCCCATCAATAACGTCCTCGAGTACTGGACCGCACTGCAGCGGCAACAGGTGGAAAGCCGCCTGCTGGTTTATCCGCATGAGAACCACTGGATCCTGGACGGTCACAACAGCCGCCACTTCTACGGGGAGATAGCCACCTGGCTGCAGCGATGGCTGCTCGATCCGGAGAGCTGATTCTTCCTCAAGTTTCGCCGGCAATCTGCCGATAGCTCAGAGAGATACGTACTTCTCGGGCGGATTTTTTCATGGTTGGGCACAGGCTCCAAGGCTGGGTCGCGACGTTGCTCTTGTGCTTGCCGGCGTCCGCGATGCCGGGGGAGCCACTGGTTTTCGTGCCCCTGCCGATGGAGAACCCGCGCAACACGGTCGCGCATAGCCAGGCGCTGGCGGCACACCTGCAGCGGTTGCATGGCGGACCGGTAACGATTCGGCATCTTGCCGATTACAGCGAAATTCTGCGCGCCTTCGTGGCGGATGAAATCGACTTGCTGCACCTCGGTCCGCTGCCTTTGCGCGAGCTGCAGCTGATGGCGCCCGATGCCGTCGTCGTGGCCGGCTTTCTTGGCAGCGACGGGAAGGCGCATTACACCTGCACGCTCGCATCAGCGACCGATATCCCGACCGGGCTGAGTGCGCCGAATGAACAGCGACTGCACGAAGTGCCGCAGCCGCCCGCGCGCATTGCGCTCACCCAGCCGATATCGACCTGCGGCTACCTGGCCAGCGCCTGGTTGTTGCAACACGGCGGCGCGGACATCGAGGAGATGTCCGCCGACTATCTCGGTAGCCACGAGGCGGTGGCCCTCGCACTGGTGGGGGGCAAGTACGCCTTCGGCGGGCTAAAGCGGACGATCGCCGATCGCTATAGCCAACTGGGCCTCCGCGTTATTGCAGAGACGGAGCCCTTGCCGGGTTTCGTGCTCGTCGCCAACGGGCGCACCATGACGCTCGAGCAGATCGAGACACTGCGTGCAGGCTTGCTCGCCACCGCTGCGGACACACTGTCCGGACTGGAACTCGGTCGCCATGGTTTTGCTCCGGTCGACGAGGCATCGCTGGCGACGATCGAGCGCATGATCCGTGAAACCGGATTCCGGCTTTCCGCAGGTTCTGGTTACTGAGCATGGGTTTTACGCGCAACTATCGCCACCGCCCCTCTCTGATCGGACTCGTCCTTCTGTTGCTGGCGATCATGTGGCTGGTGACCCTGGGTTATTTCCATCACCGTCGGGCCCAGGCCACCGATTATCTCCTCACGCAGGCATCCACCAGCCAGGCACTGGCGTGGGCGGCGGCGCAGTCGATGCACCGCGACAGCATACGGACCTATTTCGAGGAATATGTGCTCCAGCCCACTACGCTGGAACTGCTCCGGCAGGCGCAGGAGCCCGCTCTGCGAGACAGCGCCCGGATCCAGCTGTATCGGCATCTCTACGATGTCTACAGCCGCCTGCAGGACCGCGGGCTGCGTGAATTGCACTTCCATCTTCCGGACAGTCGCAGCCTGTTGCGCTTCCATCTGCCCGACCGCTTCGACGACGGACTCGGCGAAGTTCGGCCTGCGGTCGAACAGGCCAACAGTTCGCTCGAGCCGGTCAGTGGTTTCGAGGTCGGTCGCACCACGACCGGCTTGCGCACGATATTGCCCGTCGTCGATGCTTCCGGCCGCCACCTGGGGAGCGTCGGGTTCGGTGTGTCTTTCGATGCCTTGCGAGAGGAGATGACGCGCCTGCTGCCGAAACGCGAGGTGCAGATGTTGTTGCAACGCTCCGCGGTGGAGGGTGCGGTCTTCGACGACCACCTGACCCTTTACGCCCCGTGGCCGGTCTCGGAGCGCTTTGTCGTGGAGGACCCGGGCCGGGTGCTGCCGGAGTCAGGGCCGCCGCTGGCACGCTTTGCCAGTGATGTGATCGAGAACCTCGCCAGGCCGCGCGCGGCCGACGATTTCCTGCAGCGCGAACGCGCCGTTTCGCATCTCGGCGCGGCGCATTTCTCGGCCGTGCTGACGCCGATCGAAGACGCATCGGGTCGCGAAATCGGGAAGATCGCGTCTTATGGTCCGGAGCCGGATCTCGGCGAGATCGAATGGACTTTCACGCTGAACATGGCGATGTCGACGCTGCTCCTGGTGCTGCTGGCCGCCGCGGGCTACGTGGTGCTACGGGAGAACAGCATCAAGCTGCTGGAACGGCGCCGGCTGCAGACCATCAACGATACGATGGGCGAAGGCCTGTACGTGATGGATGCCAAGGGCCACATCACGCATGCCAATCGCCGCGCCGGAGAACTGCTGGGCTACGGTGTCCGCGAATTGCTCGGCAAGTTTGCGCATCCCCTCTTCCACCGTCATGCCGACGACTACGTCACGCCCGACAGTGAATGCCCGATCCTGATCGCGACGAAGCGCGGGGAGGAATACCAGGGGCGCGAGCTTTTCGAGCGGGCGGACGGCTCGCGGTTCATCGCCCAGCTCACCAGCCGACCCATTATTCTCAACGGGCGCTTCATCGGCTCCGTGACGTCCTTTGCCGATATCAGCGCGGAAATACAGGTTCGCAAGGCGCTCGACGCCAGCGAGGCGCGGTATCGCTCGGTCGTCGAGAACGCCCGCGACGTCATTTTTCAAGCCGGCCCCGACGGCACGCTGAGTTTTCTCAACCAGGCCTGGGTGCGCGTCACCGGGTTTCCGGTCACGGACTGCATTGGCGCCCCCCTGGCGGACTTCGTGTTCCCCGCCGATCGTCCCCGGTTCGAGACGATTCTTCATGACCTGGTCAACGGTCGCTCGGACTACGGCCATGTCGAGATCCGTTACCGTCGTTCCGTGGGGAATGTCGGCTGGATGGAGTTCAGGGCACGGCGGGTCCCCGCCCCGGACGGGGAAGCCTCGGGCATCTCCGGCACGCTCGCCGACATCAGTGAGCGGAAGCAGGCCATGGATGCATTGCAGGAAGCCCGCAGCCAGTTGCGGGCGACACTCGATGCGATTCCCGACACGCTCTGTGTCATCGACCTCGACGGGTATTTCATCGATTTTCATGCCGCGGGGGCGACCTCCTGCTTCCCCTCGCCGGAACAGGTCATCGGCCACAGCCTCGAAGACGTGTTGCCGCGAGACGCCGCCGTAAAATCCCGCAAGGCCATGGCCGAGGCGCTGGAGTCAGGATTTTCCGGCGGACATAGATACGCCATCGATACCGCAGCAGAATCGCGCTACTTCGAACTCAGCGCCGCGCTGAAGCCGCCCGCGAACGGCGGGAAGCCGAGTTTCGTGTTTGTACTGCGCGATATCACCGAGCGCATGGCGGCCCAGGAAGAGAAACTCCGGTCGCAGGCGCTCATGGAGGCCGCCGTGGCGAATTCGCCCTCCGGGATCCTGATCGCCGATGCACCCGACGGGACGATCCGGCTTGCGAACCGCGCCGCCTTCGGTCTTCATGCCGGCGACGAGCGACAGCAGTTCCTCGACGATGCCGCGTGGAAGGAACACATG
>Ga0209947_1002467_pt1 | contig 10604 bp, 7 predicted proteins | sample SalPonR2_B_D2_MG_FD_185706 | JGI IMG/M metagenome (GOLD analysis project Ga0209947, IMG submission 185706) | Salt pond soil microbial communities from South San Francisco under conditions of wetland restoration - Salt Pond MetaG R2_B_D2_MG... ... | reverse complement strand
TCTTCCGACCTCAAAAGGCTCCGGTTCCGGCATTTTATATTTACCAGACTTATATATAAGGTAATTAGTTATCATCAATATCAAGCCAATTAAAATACCAGGTATAAGACCTGCAATAAACAGCTTAGAAATTGAAACATTTGCCAACATAGCATAAATTAAAAAAGGTATGCTAGGAGGAATTATTGGCCCTACTACAGATGAAGCTAAAGTTATCGCTGTAGAAAAGGATCTATCATAGCCTTTCTCCGTCATAGCTTCTATTTCTATAATACCTAATCCAGCTGCATCTGAAGATGCTGCTCCTGAAATCCCTGAAAAAATCATACTGGCAAAAACATTAACCTGGGCTAAACCACCCTTTACGTGTCCAATTGTAGCGTTAGCAAAATCAAATATTCTGTTTGTTATACCTCCAGAATTCATAAGGTTTCCTGCCAAAACAAAATATGGTATTGCTATCAAAGTGTACCCACTTGTACCACTAGTAACCATATTAGGTAAAATTTCAAGAGGATATCCTCCTAATATCAAACCTATTAATGCTGAAATTCCCATTCCATAAGCAATTGGAACTCCTAAAAATATTAATACTAAAAAAGAAATTAATAAAACTAACCCTATTTCCATTTGTTTTCGCCTCCATTTCTTAAAAGAATTATATCGTTATAAATATTATTTATATATATTAATAGAACACTCACACTATTCAATATTACCGGGAAAGTATATAGGGTTTTAGGTATATTACTTGTATAAGTTCCAATCCCTATTTGTTCACTCAAAAGAAAAAAACCATAATAAGAAAATATTACTAAAAAAATCACAATAATTATCTTTGTAAATAAATTAGTTATATTTTTTACTTTTTTAGGTAAATTATCTACTAATAATTCAATATTAATGTTTTTATTTTCATAAACGATTTTTGTAAATCCACAAAAAATCATCCACACCATAAAAAGCACACTTACTTCTTGTATCCAGATTATTGATTTATCAAGAAATGCTCTTATGATTATTTCATATAAATTTAATGCTATTATGAGTGCCAATGCAGTTATTGAAATTGTCATTTGCTTATTCGCCATACTTTCAATAAATTTACTAAATTTATTTTTACTCATACTTATATCCTTTCTTTTCTAAAAAAAAGCACCCTTAACATATTATGTAAGGGCACTTTTTAAAAATCATTTTAGTTTTCTAATATTGACTTAAGTACACCCTCGCCATATACTCCATCGCTATCTAATTCCATATAATGGTCCATTAATTTTTCTCTGAAAGGCTCTGTATTTACTTCTGTAAATACCGCTCCATGCTCTTCCTTCATTAACTCAATTTCATCATCCACAGAATCTGATAAAATACTTGTAGCATATTCTCCAGTTTCATTAGCAGATTCAATAATAATATCTTGATGTTCTGGACTTAATGAATCAAATTTATCTTTGTTCATAACATATGCAACATACTGTGGAAATTCGTTTACCATAGCAACATAGGGAGCCACTTCTGTAAACTTCATACCATAAACAAGTGAAATAGGTGAAGTTACAGCCTCTACAGTTCCTTGTTTTAAAGCTAGGTATGTTTCAGTCCAAGCAATCTGTATTGGATTTGCACCTAAAGCAGCATATGCATTCATAGATGCTGCATTACCTGAAAGTCTTAATCTTATTCCCTGTAAATCCTCTAGATTCTCAACGGGTTTAGTAGATAATAGAACTCTAGAAGGTCCTCTTGCAAAATTTCTTTTTGGATTTATTAATTTAAATCCATTATCTTCTAAATCTTTTTCTACACCTTTCCCGAAGTCTCCATTCATTACTTCATAAAATTGTTCCTCACTTGTAAATAAGTAGGGTAAATTCTCAATTTTAACTGTTGGTGCATAATTAGAGAAATTTGCTAAACCTTCGGCATAAATATCCTGAGAACCATTTTTAACGTTATTTACTTGAGTATCTGCATCTCCCAGCTGTTCTGACGGATATACAACCACTTTAATCTCTCCATCTGTTTTTTCTTCTACTAATTCTGCAAAATATAAATGTGCTTGACCTTCAATTGATTCATTAGACATTTTTGTACCTAATTTTAGCTCAATAGGTTCTGTTTGTCCTGAATTTTCTACATCATCTGAATTTTCTTGGTCTGATCCACATCCAGCTAAAGAAACCATAATCATTGTTACAACTAATAGTATTGAAATTCTCTTCTTCATAATTTAACCTCTCCTTAAAATATTTGGTAGTCCTAAAAATTTGGCTATCCTTTTTATTTCCTTTATCTTATTATGGTAACCTTTAATTTACAATGTAGTTTTTATTAGATTGTGCTGGTACAATCTTTATGATATTATAAAAAAAGGAGGATAAAATAATGTATAAATACGAAGTTATATGTGAAAATTTGAAGGCTAAAATTGAAAACAACAAGATAAAACCAGGAGAAAGTTTACCTTCAATAAGAAATCTTTCAAAAAAGTATAACACAAGCGTTGGGACAATAATAAAATCTCTATCTATTTTAGAAAATCAGCACTTGGTTTACTCTAAACCTCAAAGTGGATACTATGTAATAGAAAAAGGATTTACAAAAAATAATAGTGAAAATGAAATGATACAAGCTTCTACAAGTTACCCAGACATAAATTTATTTCCATACGACGATTTTCAACATTGTATGATTCAAGCAATAAATACTAATAAAGAAAATCTTTTTTCATATACAAACCCTCAAGGCTTACCATCACTCTTACAAACCATACAAAAACATCTTGAAGATTATCAAATCTTCACAAAACTTGATAATCTTTTTATAACCACTGGTTCTCAACAAGCAATAGATTTATTGACCAAAATGCCTTTCCCAAACAAAGGAGACACTATTTTAGTTGAACAACCAACATATTATGGAGCATTAAAAGCCTTTGAATTAAATAATATTCCAACTGTAGGAATAAAGAGAGATTTTTCTGGAATCAACCTGAATGAATTAGAAGAAAAGTTCAAAAAATATAACTTTAAATTCTTTTATACAACTCCTCGTTTACATAATCCATTAGGATATTCATATACAATAAAAGAAATGAAAAGCATTCTATATCTTGCAGAGAAATATAAGGTTTATATTTTAGAAGACGATTGTATGGCAGATTTTATTAGTTCATCAAAATTACTGCCTATGTATGCATATGATAAAAATGATTTCGTTATAAACGCTAAAAGTTTTTCGAAAATTTTACTTCCTGGATTAAGACTTTCATCTCTAGTTCTACCTGAAATATTAATTGATACTTTTAGCGAATACAAAAAGTGGGCTGACGTTAATAGTACAATAATATCTCAAGGAGCTTTAGAAATATTTATAAAAAGTGGTATGTATGCCATTCACAAAGAAAAAATGAAGTTATTATATTCAGATAGGATTTCTTATTTAATTAAAAAAATAGAGAATAATATGAAAGATAATTTAACCTTTAGCAAGCCTTCCGGGGGTTACTTTTTGTGTATAAAAACACCCAATGGCAGTAATTATAGCAAGGTTATGAAAATTTTAGATGCTCAAAATATAAAGATGGTGGATATAAGAGTATGTTTTCTAAAAAACAATAGAAACTCCAGTTACTATCGACTAAGCGTAAGCAAGATGAATAAAAAATCTATTGATATTGCTATTCCTAAAATAATGGATGTTATTTCAAAAAATTCATTTTAATTACTTGGATCTATGTGAACTATTACCTCATTTGTCTTATTAATATTTTCAAAAATCTTTTCTCTTACTACTTCGCTTACAGCATGTGCTTCCTTAATAGTATAATAAGAAGGTACTACAATATCCATATCTACCAAATAAACAGAGCCACTTCTTCTCATTCTTATGTCGTGAGCATTTACAACTCCTTCTACACTTTCGGCCAATTTTTCAATCTCTTCTAGTTTCTCATTGTCTACAGATTCATCCATTATCTGACCTGTAGCTTCAATTAATATTTCAAAGGCTAGTTTTGCTATAAATCCAGATATAAATATACCTGCTAAGGGATCTAGAATAGGATATCCCATCCTTGCTCCAAGTATTCCTAAGAAGGTAGCAGAAGTAGCAAAAACATCAGATCTGTGATCCTTTGCATTCGCTATTGTAGCTGGACTGTTTGCTTCTTTGCCTGCTTTATAGGTGAATCTATACAGTATTTCCTTTACAATAATCGAAACAACTGCAACATATAAAGCCGTACTTCCAGGCTTGGAGTAATCTCCATTTATAATTATTCTAACACCACTGGAAAAAACTTGATAAGCAAGCATTCCCAATATAAGACCTATAACCATAGATGATATTACCTCTACTTTGTGATGTCCGTAGGGATGTTTATCGTCTGCAGGTTTTTTTGCTATTTTTAAACTGGCAAATATAAAAACAGATGAAACTATATCCGAAGCAGAGTTCATAGCATCAGCAATCATAGCATTACTATTTGAAACAATTCCAGCCCAAGCTTTTACAATTGCTAATCCGGTATTTGCAAATATTCCGATTTTTATCCACTTTTCTGTTGTTTCACTTTTTGTATTATTCATAACTTTCCCTTGATTTTTTATTGACTCTAATTATAACATAAATTAAATTTAAAATCTTATATAGCATTCATTTATATTGAAAATGTAAAAAAGTGCATCTCTTTCGAGATACACTTTATATGTTCTAATTACTTAGAAAGTAAATTTTCGATTGTACGTTTCACAAGTTCCGGTGCTACATCAAAAGAATACTTTTTCTCAAGTCTTTCAGTAAATTTATGAGCATCCTTACCAAATGGTCCAATGTTTACTACTGGAAGTCCAAGCTTCTGCATTGCATCTAATGGCAATTTATACTTAGAGTCAAGTGCAGGCATGTTGCTTTTCAGTGTTTCCATAATTTTAGGATCTTTTGGAGCAGATACAAAACTTAAGTCTGAAATATAAGGATAGAATTTTTTACTTACTATCTGATAATCTGATTCTACAGCATTTACTGCTTCATCAACAGATTCTAGAAGTATTTTATCCTTATGTTCGCTTCCTTCAACATAGATATGTGGATAGTATGGAGGTGAATAATATACTACTACTACAGGATCTTTGTCAGACCATAGTTTATGAACCTCTTCTACCACTCTCATGCTGAAATCTCTTTCATCTAATGATTTATCTTTTAGTAATTCTTCTTTTATTTCTTCTATCTTAGTATCAAGTTCTTCTCCCATTTCAGCTTTCATTGCTTCATATAATTCTTGAAAAGACATAACTCTTGGTTTCCAAGGAAGCTCCTCATGTGGGAATTTACTTGCTTCACAAAACTGCTTGTACTGGTCGTTTAGGTCAGCTATTACTTCAGTAAATGCCTCATTAGCTGATTTTTTTAATTTAACCATAACTTCATCAGGAGTAGTTTTATGAGTTGAATAGTTGAAGTACAAAGTAGCCGTCTTAGCTATCTGCACTGAATACTCTTCTTTCATATCTTTTTGTCTTAAAGTTATAGGAGGAAGGGAAACCTCTCCTTCTGCAACATCACAGTGTTCAAATTTAAGATTTAATTTATTAGTAATAGCTCCTGCCAACTGGTTAGGATCTAATCCTTTATATGCTTCTCCAACATGAGTTTCTTTACCCACAACATAGAAAGAAGGCATTAATTTACCAACTGTTCCAACGAAGATATATTTATTTTCGTCTCCAGGATAAAGTTGAGTCATATAGTCTGTATCTAAAACTGCTAAATAATCAAAACCCTCTTTTTCTTGTATTTTAACTAGGTCTTGAACTACAGAAAGCATTCCTCCGGAATTTCCTTCTTCGTCACCAACTGCTCCAAATACTATGTTTCCTTCAAAGTTTTCTAAATCTTTTGATATATCTTCCATTATGCACATAAGTGTAGCAACTCCACACTTCATGTCGAATATTCCTCTTCCGAAAAGCCAATCTCCAGATTCTAAATCCTTTTTAGCGTCTTCTGGAAGACTAACACCTTTAAATTTTTCTGCTAATTCAAAAGGTTTTGTTGCATATTCCTGTAAGTTACCATAATCTGAGATACCTACTGTATCAGTATGTCCTATAAGTACTAGGGTTTTGTTGCTGTTACCTTTTTTACCCTTCATTGTTGCTACAACACTCTTTCTTTCAAGAGGATCATCGTCAAAATCTACAAATTTTAACTGATCTGGATTTTCCTTGTAGTAATCCATTTCTTCGAATTTCTTATAAACAGCATTTACAGAGTCTAATTCACTTTTAGATCCAACAATGCTTTTGATGTTAGTTAATTCAAGTGTAAGTTCTTCAATTCTTTTTGATAAACTCATATTACTCTCCTATTTAAATTGAATTTAGGTTAATTAAGGTAACCTATAACCCTTTTGAAAATTTATACATTGCGTTATTATTTATTAGCCTTTAAAAAGAGTTCCTTAAAAAAGAAACCCTTTATATCCCTACACTACATGGTATTAGATGATATCCGTATTGTCAATATCTCCTGTATATATACAATTAATATTTCTTAACAATTACTCTTGTTTTTCATCAATGGAGTATAATCCTTCATCAAGTAAAATTTCCATAGTCCATCTTGCAGAATTTCCGCATACAGCAGTGCATTTGTCATCGTGAGCACCCAATGAATCGAATTCTTTATATTCTTCTCTTATCCAAAGCTTGAAAGATTTTCCAAATAATTTTTTATTTATTTCACTACATTTTCCAGAACCGTAATATTCTTCAAATTTTCCCGCTAATTTTCTAGATAATTTAAAAGTTTGTGCTTTTATTCCTTCCGGATCTTCCATATTATTATACTCTCTACCTAAAAAACTACTAATAGCCATTGTGCCTCCTGTTAAAGCTCCACAAGCATATCCTTTAAGCCCAATTCCTCCTGCCAATCCCGTAGCAGCCTTGTATTCTTCATCTGAAATTTTTCCTGTAATTGCCTTAATTGCACCCAACACAGCCTGTGAACATCCACCATATTTTTTCTCGTATTCATAAGCCGTGTCGTAAACTTCCTGAAGAAGTTTATCCTTTTCACTAAGATTCATAATAGACCTCCTTGTCATAAATATCTATATCAATTTTACCACAAATTGACAAATGCCCCAAATTAATTATTGAGGCATTCAATCCTTATTCTAAAAACTTAGAAACTGTAAAATTCAGAATCTTTGGTGTTCTTTCAAAAAGATCCTCTTTTAAAACTCTTTCAGTCAATTTATGAAAATCTTTACCCCAAGGTCCTACATTGAGGCAAGGCATAGAGTTTTCTTCGATTTCTTTTAATGGAATACTATACATATCACCGTATAGAGGCATTTCTTTACTCAATATTTCCTGTCCTACTTCGCTATTTTCATAAGATGCGTAGCTTAGATCAGAAATACCAGTAAAAAAGTACTCCTTAGTATATTCCTGATTAAATTCTTTTTTCACAAAACTGAAAATATCATCTGCAATATTTTTTACCTTTTCACTCTTTTCTTCAAATTTAACATTTGAAACATTTGGATAAAAAGGCGGAGTTAAACCAATTACAACTGCTGGTGCTGGATCTGAAACATATTTAAATATTTCATCCACAAGTTCAAAACTTCCTTCTATCATGTTTATGCTTCCATTCTGAACTTTTTCTTTAATATCTTCTAATTTACTACTGTAGGCCTTTCTAAATTCTTCCCTATAGTCTTTTTCAGCTTCTTCTATTAATTGACTTATTTTTACTACTTTAGTTTGCCAAGGAAGAGCTGTAAATTTCCTATTAGTATTTTCTAAATATTTTTTATAGTACTGGTTGTTTTTCTTAATTACAGAATCAAAAGCTTCTTCCGAGACCTTTATTACTTTATTCATTACTTCATCAATTTCAGAATCTAAGGTGAGTATACTGAATGATCCCTTAGCACTCAAAGGCATAGATACATCATAGTTTTCTTTATCATCTTTAGAATACAACCAGGTAGGTGGTGGAGAAGCTTCTCCCATCACAAAATCTGAAAATGCAGTATTTGTTTCAGTTTTACTGGTAATCTCTGAAAGGATACCCAAAGGATTTAGTCCTTCAAAAGTTTTGCCAGCATGAGATAACCACCCTCTAACGTATACAAAGGCCATGATTTTTCCAACTGATCCTAATGATATAACTCCAACATCATGGTCCTTTCTCTGATGTGGCTCTGAATTTAAAGTTGCAATATAGTTTAAATTATATTTTTCTCTTAATTCCTTAAGCAGGTAAGCTGCACTTCTCATTCCAGCTGATAGATTTTCCTCGTCTGGTACTCCCATTACAATGACATTACCTTTAAAATCCTTCATCTCAGAGTACTGTTTTAGTAGTGAAAGCTGTATAGACCCTCCACCTTTCATATCTGTAGCACCTCTACCAAAAATATAATCTCCACTATCTAAGTCTTTTTGTGCTTCTTTAGAAATTTTCACTTTACCCTTTTTAAGTTCTTTTTCAAGTTCATCTGGAAGAAAAGCTAAATTTTTAAGATTTCCGAAATCCTCAACATCCACTACATCATAGTGGTGAAGCATTACCACTGTATCACTACCTTCTCCCTCTACCAAAGCCCATGGAACTCCTCTCCCGTAGGGATCATTTTCGATTTTATGGCTTCCGTAGTTATTGGGATTTTCCTTAAAGTATTTTAAACTATCAAAGTAATCAATTAAAAATTTTTCCGCCATTTGTTCATTTTTACTGCTTGTCTTACTGTTTATGCTCACATATTCGTAAAGAATTTCTTTAACGTCCTTTTTTAGTTCTTCATAATCAATTTGAATCATACTTATCCTCCTTATTTAGCTATTTTTCTATTATTTTCTAATATAATTTTAATACTATTTAATCATAATGTAAAATAAGTAAATTAGATTCCTCTTCTGAAAACTCTAAAGCTCAAATAACTAAGTACTCCTACAAAGAAAAATGATAAAACTACTGTAGTCGATACTTCTATAAAACTCCCCTCTAAAAGAATGGGAGTATATGCAATCAAAAATGGAAGAATGTATATTGCTTTTGCATATCTTAAAGATGTCCATCCAGTCTTCATAGGATCTGCTTTTGCTATGCCTGCTGCCGAATAAGCCGCAAGACAAACTGGAGGAGTAATATTTGCATCTTGACTCAACCAAAAAATAATCATATGTGCACCAATAAGACTCACTCCTGACTTAGTAAGGGCTGGAGCAGCAAGAACAGCTAAAATAATATATGATGAAGTAACCGTAAGTCCCATACCTAAAACATAAGAAGCTAAAGCTATCAAAATTATCATAAGGGGTAAATAGCCGAAAGATAAGGAAAGTATCAGTCCTGAAAACTTAAGCCCTAGTCCAGTTAGGTATACAGTTCCTATAATAATTCCTATAGTTCCTACAGCACTACCGACGTACAAAATATTTTCAGTAGCCTCTTCAAATCCATTTAAAACAGTTTGTAAAGAAACTTTCTTTCTAGCAAATATAAAACTTGCTGATAAATTTACAATCACAGCCCAAAATGCAGAAAAAGTTGGAGAAAATCCTAGAAAAAGCAAAACAAATAAAAATAATAAAGGAATAAAATAAAACCACCCCTTCCTCAATAAATTCTTTATTTTATTTTTTCTAACTTCATCCTCCATCTTTATTCTATTATCTTTAATTTTATTACCTTCAAAGTGTACTATTATAATCAAACTAAAAAAATAAAGTAAGGCTGGTATTATAGATACAGTGATGATTCTAGAATATGGTATGCCGGTAAGCTCTGCCATTACAAAAGCTCCTGCTCCCATTATAGGAGGCACCAATTGTCCACCTGTAGACGCTGCCGTTTCAATCGCTGCAGCTTCGTGAGCTTTATATCCGCTTTTTTTAATAAGAGGTATTGTAAAAGTTCCAGTAGTCATTACATTAGCTACAGCACTTCCAGAAATAGAACCCATAAGGCCGCTCGCAATTACCGCGGATTTTGCAGCTGCTCCTTTTGTTTTATAAGTTAGCAAATAAGGAAGTTCTACAAAAAACTCCCCTGCTCCTGTAATTTTCATAAAGCTTCCAAACAATATAAACATAAATACATAGCTAGCAAATATTTGAGTAACTCTACCGTAAATACCGTAAAGAGAAGTATACAAAAATCCCATCGCTCTTCCTAAACTAAATCCACTGTGGGAAAGCACTCCTGGAAAAATTGGACCAATAAAGTTGTAAAAGAAAAATCCTAATCCGATAAAAAATAAAGGATATCCTATTTTTCTTCTTGTTACTTCTAAAGAAAGAGCCACTGTTGTCATTCCAAAAAATATATCGTAATTATTAGGCAATCCAACTCTTTTTCCAATATTTGGAAATTCAATAATAAAGTATAAAGCTGAAGCCAAGGCTAGAATCGATAAGGCTATATCTAATTTACTTCCATTCTCTTTATTCAAAAATTTTTCCAAAGTAATTAAAAAAGCAACACCTCCGATAAATGTTCCTCTTATAACCTCCGGCGAGAATATTCCGCTTCTAGCTGTTATGAAAAAGAACAAAGAAAATACCACATATAGTATT
>Ga0209947_1002463_pt1 | contig 10614 bp, 4 predicted proteins | sample SalPonR2_B_D2_MG_FD_185706 | JGI IMG/M metagenome (GOLD analysis project Ga0209947, IMG submission 185706) | Salt pond soil microbial communities from South San Francisco under conditions of wetland restoration - Salt Pond MetaG R2_B_D2_MG... ... | reverse complement strand
CCTTTTCTCGAGTATCGCTTCATCTATATTCTGACTGGCTCCCTGATAGACGTGCTCGAGAATCTCCGGAAGCAAGGCCCCACCTTCCGAATTAAATTGATATTCATCCTGGTACGCTTTGGCAATGAGTTGAGGCAACTCTCTGTACATCTGATTATTGAAGTCTACAATTTCCTTCGAGCTCCGCCAATTCTCACTCAGGTTCTCTTCTTCATATTTATCTTCCGGATCGTATTTCTCCTTGAGCTGAGATTGAAGGATAGACCATTCGCCATTTCGCCAGCGATAAATCGCCTGTTTCACATCCCCCACGATAAGAGCCGAGCCTCCCGCCTGAGCCACCGCATTATCGACCAGCACCTCGAGATTCTCCCATTGCGAAGACGAAGTGTCCTGAAATTCGTCCAACAGAATATGGTCATAGCGTTCCCCCAGACGCTCGTAGAAAAATGGCAACATTTGATAGTCGATCACCTTCCGCAGCAGTTCCGTCGTTTCGGAGATGAGGACGCGCTGATTTTCATCGCAGTATTGTTGCACATAAGTATCCAGCAAACTCAAAAAGGCAAAAGATTCGATATTATCACTCATGCTTTTGAAGGACTGATAGATCGGAAGTCGATTCAGAATAAAATCGATAGTCTCTTCCAGCAGGGGCTGCAACTTTTCAAAGGCCGTCAACAATTCCTGACGCTCGCCCCCTCTGGTAGAGTCCTTAATCCACTCCTCCTCCACATGAAGCGCTGAGGAAAGCTTGCGCAAGGCGCCGTCCATATCGCCTGCAATTTTATCGATATTGTCATAGGTCACCAGCCAGGTTCGCGCTTTAGACCGGCTTTTCCCCTTAAAAGATTCCGGTTCCAAGCCCTGCTTTTTCAACACTTCCCCCGCCCGGTCCAGAATGGATTGATGCGCCTCTTCCAGTTCCATTTTGCGTTTGATGATTTGATTTCGAATGTCCGGCAGAGACTCGCTGGGGATATACGCCAGCTTTTCATAAATTCCTTCAGAGAAAAGTTCCCGTCCCAGCCCCAGCAGCTCCCCGCGAAACGAATTGCTCTTTCCCGCTTCCCAACGCTTATTTAGTACAGCTTCGATCCAATACATGCCCTGACTACCCGACTCAATATCATCGAGAAAGGCATCCACCGCTTTATCCAGCACCGCATCCGTATTCAGTTCCACCTGATAGCCCGCTTTGATATCCAGTTCCCGTGTAAACAGCCGGAGCACCGTTTGAAAAAAGCTGTCGATGGTCGTCACCGAGAATGAGGAATAACGCTCCATCATTTGCCGCAGAATGAGCTCCGCCAATTGCGAAATACTACTTTTCGAGCGCTCCGTTTCACGCATGAGGAACCCCAAATGTTCCGCCTGATCCGGCTGAAAAGCCAGCTTTTTCAGTTCATCAAGAATCCGACTCTTCATTTCCGCCGTCGCCGCATTCGTAAATGTCATCGTCAGGATATGCCGAAAATAGGCAGGGTCATCCGGATGTTGAAAACAGATTTCCAGATACCTGCGCGTCAGCCTATACGTTTTACCCGATCCCGCCGAAGCCTTGTATACATACAACATAAGCCTATATTATAAATGAATCCAAAAGGTACGAAATCTCAGCGGCAAAGCCCTCAAACGATTCGCAATTATGAGCTGTCCGGTTCATTTTTCAGGGTAATTGGTAATTGGTATTCGGCCGAGCCCGCGCGGGTGAACCCGGCGCGGTCGGGCTATCCGCTTGTATGTTCGGGTCGGCCAGCCTGTATCCGTACGGCTGCGGTGGCTTCTCCTGTCGCCTCCTCGCACTACGGCTACACCGGCTGGCCGGCCCCGCCCATATCGCTGCTATCCCTCTCGGGCATGCCGTCCATATCCCAGAAACTGGTGCGGGATCTGTTGGTCGTAAAACGTTTATTTACTAAGGGATTTTCGCTCAAAAAGAACTGAAATCAATGCTCATCCATCGACTGAGTAAATTGTGAAGCATCGAATGCTGCAAACTTAGCCTTAGCCCGAACATCTTATATATATGCATAGTAAACGGACCGTTTGGGGCTAGCGCAATCAAATTTTGAAGATCCAACGCGCAAAAATCCGAGATGGAGCGGAGGAATGGGGCTCAATTCGAGAATATAAATAGGATTAAGCAGCCTTTTTAACTTCATGTCGCTCTAAAGAGCAATGATTGATCCATACTTACACCTATGAAATATTTGTTTTTATCCATCCTGGGATGTTTATTTTCCACTGTTCTTTGGGGGCAGGCCATAGAAGGTCCAACCAATGTCTGCCAAAACCAATGCTACACCTATCGATTGCAGCCCTCCGATGTCGATACGAGCTGGCAAATTACGGATCCCGATGGTTTGGATGTCAGTTTTTCTTACATTGGTGATAGTAGCCTGATCGAGGTCTGCTTTTCAAAAGAAGGCAGTTACACCCTTTCCGTCGACGGTGCGGGAGTTCCAGGACCAGGCCTCACCGTATTTTCCGGTACATTCACAGATCCTGTTTTGGAATTGCTGAGTCCGATGGGTTGCGAAAACCCATGGTTGTTAGGGCAAAACTGCGTTCCCGTGTGTTACGGGCAAGAAGTGACAATTCGCCCGAGGGACATTGTTTTTGATACCATGCAATGGTCGGTCTTCGGACCTGCGGAGTTGATCAATAGTAGCAATAATGAAATTACCCTGCGCCTCGACTCTGTTGAAGGCGATGTTTTTATCAGTTATTTTGGAACGGCTGGCGACCGATGTCTTACTGAAGGGGGAAAGTGCATTTCCCTTATCGCTCCGCCAACGGCCCAGATAGGAAGTGCCGAATTTGGCATCATTGAAGACTCTATTGAAGTTTGTCAGGGGCAGATTGTCAATTTCGAAAATGCGTCAGATGCGCCGGTAATCAGTTGGGGCCTTTCTACCGGTCCTTCAGGGGATACCGAGGGGTTTCGATACCGTTTTGCAACGCCTGGCGAATATGAGTTGACCTTGTCCGCCGGCTTCGACTGCAGCTGCACTGACGAAACAACCATAAAGGTTCGGGTTAACCCCACCCCCATTCCTGAAATTCAATGTGTAAGTTCGGTATGTGCCGGCGATACTGCTCTCTACGAAACACAGATGGGCTGCGCACCCTATCAATGGCGAATTCAGGGCAATGGAACCATCGTAAATGGTGGCGGAACGAACGATGCTTTTATGGAAGTGAACTGGACAGGAGGAAGCGAGGGCTGGGTAGAACTCGAACACGATTGCGCGGATGCCTGCCCACTCCCGGCTCGCGAGCGAATACAGATTCTTGGGCCAGACACACAAATTTCAGGACGGACAGAAGTCTGTCCGGGGCAGCTTTACACTTACCGGGTTCCTTCACGGGATGGAACAAACTTTAACTGGAGCGTCCAGGGTGGAAATATTCAGGGTTCTTCGCAGACGCGATCCATTCAGGTCATTTTTAACTCTTTCACCTCCAATCCTTTTGTTGCAATAGAAATGAACGACTGCACCCGAGGATGCCTGCAACGAGATACGCTTTGGGTGAATCGAACTGAACCCTTCATCGTGGAGGGGCCAAACACCCTTTGTTTTGGAACTGCGGGCCAATGGCAGACGAACTCGAGTGGAACGCCTGTGCCCAGCTTTTGGATCCTAAGGTCTCCCACCGGGGCCGTGGTCGACTCTACTTCCACTGCGCTGGCAGATTATACCTTTTCCTTTTCGCAAGCGGGTCGATACACCATTCAGGCACGTCCTCAATCAGACATTTATTGTTTTCCCAGCCTCGAATTATCAGTGCTGATCCGCCCCGAATTGCCTGATGTCGGCGGTATACAAGGAGCAGATACGATTTGCCCGGGCAATTTATATTGGTACGAAGGGGAGCGAGCCACACCTCCAGCAACAGTACGCGAATGGATCGCGATAGAGGGTACTGACTCCACCTTTCAAAGTGGGAATCCCATTCGTCAATCCTGGCAAGCAGGAGTGAATAAAAGACTCCTCACTTTTTTTAGAGCCGTAGAAACCGGCTGTATCAGTGAGCTAAGCGAAATACCCATTGAAGATATCACTGCGATTTCGATTGCCGGCCCCGACACAGTATGCAGAGGTTTGGAGGCGGTTTTTCATTTGGGGGAAAGCTTATCCGACGATGTAGACTGGGCCCTAAGTCCGAATTCCGGCGCGCGAATTACGGAACACGTTGGGCGAGATAGTGTTCGGATTTTGTTTTCTGAAACGGGAGTAGTTCAACTCACAGCCTCTATTTGCGGCCAAACGGCCAGTAAAGATGTGGTCATCGTGAGTCCACCGCCCATTGACCTGGATGCCCTGGAGTCGATCGGTTGTGGTATTGATTTCACCCCTCGGGAAGTAGATGGGACTTTATATGATTCGATATTTTGGTATGAGAATGCCCTACTCGTTTCTACTTCAGACCGAACGGAGCTTCGAAGAGGGCAGCGAAATATGCTCATCGTAGTTGATGACTTCGGATGTGAAAATAGAGCGGCTTTTAGCATTCCCTTTTTCGATTTTGTACGACCGCGTATCACTTCATTGAACTCCCCCATATTTTGTAATGGTGGTCAAACCACCCTGATACACGATATAGCTGATACAACTGACCTGGACTTGGCCTGGTATCGCGATAGCACGCTCATTGCAGAAAATGTGGATTCGGTTCTTGTCAATATCACAGGATATTACCGACTGGAAATAACCCAGCTATCTACCGGCTGCGTATTAGAATCAGACCGTCTCCTGATCTGCGAAAGTTGTGATCCGAATCCAGACTCCACCGTGGTTGTTTGTCCGCTCATTGGAGGGGGAAGCCCCAATGATGCTCAGTCTTGTGACCCCAGTCTAGGGAATTTAATTACCAACGTGAATTATGTGGACGGACGTTGCGATCAAATACAGCTCACAACGAATGCTCCAGACATGATAAGGGGAACAGCCGTATGGCGAGTGGATCTGGCATCTGGTCCTCGGCTATACTTTGGAGATACTATTTCTTTTCAAGCGACCCAGAATGGACAGTTTACGGTCTATAACTCTGCTTTCGGTATAAACTCCATGGGGGACACCACTATTTACTGTCCATACCCTACCCTAGTGGAGGTTCCCGGTACGCTGGATGCCACTTCCAGCCTGGCCTGCTTAGGGGACAGTACGGTATTTTCTCCAAATATCGGATTAATTACTTCTGTATCCATCACGAATGTGGAATGGAACTTTGGCGATGGAGCACCTGGCAGCACCTCTTCTGAGATCATGCCGAGATTTAGATATGCATCGGCCGACAGCTTCTCAGCCACTATTGAAATTGAAACTTCGGCTTCCTGTAGTCTTTTTGACACCCTGGATGTGGTTGTCTTTCCAAACCCCAACGCTTCCTGGGGGGGCGATAGCACAGCCTGCACCAACGAACGCTACGAAGTGGAAGCACGGGGTAATGCAGAGTTTTATGATTGGCGCTTTGGGAACCCCTTGCCCGATTCTGCTCAGGCCATTGGTTTAGAGACGGGCTACTCGTACGACAGCGCCGGTATTTATGAAATCCAATTGACGGTAGAAGATCTGCTGGGATGTACGCAGGATAGTTCGCAACTCGTACAATTTAATGACTATTCGGGGCCCGACAGCATCCTCGTACAGCCTGAGTTGCCGGCTTGTGCCGGAGATTGGGTCGACTTGTCGGTGTCTGGTCCCTATTCCAACTTACTATGGTCCACCGGATCTACCGACCCGCAAGTCATAGCCGATCGCCCCGGCCCCTATGGAGTGGAATTGATCGATAATAACGGTTGTCGGAGCGAATTAGGCCCCATAGATATTGAATATGAACCGGCGCCTGATGTACATGTTCGCGCCTATACACTTCAGGGCGGCGGCCGCTACAGCGGTGACACACTGGAGGTTTGTCAGGGCCAGGCTGTGGAGGTTCGTTTGATTAGCTCAGCTGAAGAGTACACATTGAGCTGGTCCGTGGGTGGAAATGCTCCCGTGATTCGATATGACGGTAATACTGCCGCCATTCTGAATCAAGGCTTTTATGCTTTTGAACTCACTGTAACAGACACCACAAGCAACTGCTCGGCTTCGGATGCGTTTTACGTCCTTGTCCATCCACAACCCAACCTGCCGGTCCTAACCACTAGTCAATCCCCCCCCTATTGCGCGGGCGAAATGGTAGAAATTAGTGTCGATAATCCCCAGGCCAACCTAAATTACATTTGGAGTACAGGGGAAACCGGGGAAAGTATCATAGCCAACGCAGCTCAGCCTTACTCGGTCAGAGGTGTAAATGCTTTTGGATGTGAAGCTGAAAGCGAATCTATTATTGTCCATCCGCTGCCCGATGTCAGCTTCTTTCCGCTCGGTTGTTATGAGGAGTGCGGAGGCGTAGATATCTGCTTGCCAATTGCCGAAGGCAGCCGATTAGTGGAATGGTACCGAAATGGTACGTTAGAAAATATTCCGCCCAACCTTTCTCAAGTGCAAATCGACTCCTCGGGATACTATGCAGGTTTGATTGAGAATGCCTTTGGATGCCAACAACAAACAGACTCCATTCGATTTGATATTTTTTACGATGCCGGAATCGTAAATGGCTTTGTTTTTCTGGACCGCAATGGGGACAATATCTTTAACGCCGGAGACTCTCTGGTATCGAACCTCCGTTTGCGACTGTTTGAAAATATGACCCTACTGGACTCCACGCTGACGAACGGCGCGGGAGCTTATGAGTTCACGGATGTGCCCTTAGGCGATTATCGGATAGAACTCGACTCTTCCCAACTGCCGATCAATTGGAGGATCGTCCGCGGTGCAGACTCCATTCAATTAACTGACTGCGGTGAAGAAGTGATCATACCGGCTTTCATACTACAAGACTGTCCGGGTATCATTGACAGTGTCGATCTGACAGCCTGTACAGGCGACTCTATTTTGATTGAGAGCGTCTATTATACCACGGATACACTATTCGAAATCGTAGAAGTCATCGACGGCTGTCCGGAAGCTACGGTCTATGAATTACAGTTTTTTCCGGGTGGTGACACCACCACTGTGGAAAGGCTGGGTTGTGTTGGCGACACGCTGAATGTGAGGGGTGAAATGTTTTTCTCAGACACCTTAATAATCCAGTCTTTGACAAACACCTTTGGATGCGACTCCGTCGTATCGATCCAACTCACCTTTGAGACCGAACCTACTGTAGACAGTCTGATCACCTTATGCTCAGGGGATTCGGTACTGATCCAGGGAAACTGGTATGATCAGGATACAAGTTTTTCGTATCTCGGTCAATTGCCCAATATTAGTTGTGATGTCCGCTTTGAGGTCGAAATACAGATTCAGCCTGCCTGGAATGTGACGTATAGCATCGAGGAGTCCTGCCCGTCCGCTTCGGATGGAAGTGTCGCGTTTACGCTCGGCAATCGAACGCTGGCTGGGCTTCGAAGCCTGGTTTTTGATGGCGTCGATTCGCTTCAACTGGAATGGAATAATCTCGCCGCTGGCGATTATACAGTCATTATGGAAGATATGGCAGGCTGCGTATATACCGAGACCATCGCAGTGACTGAAAGCGAGCCACTGGAAATCACCATCCCCGAAGTATCTATTCCTTGCGAGGGTGAAGCGGTTCAGTTGTCCGCCCAGTATATTTCAGGAGACAGTACCGGGCTTTTACTGAATTGGGAGGATGGAGGTGTCGGGTCGAATTTAGCCGTAAACCAGCCGGGCGATTATGTATTGAGAGTAATGACCGTTTGTGAAGATTTTGAGATTACCGGGCGTGTTCGCGTCGAAGGGGCCGATGGTGGAATACAGATGTATGTTCCCAATGTCTTCAGTCCCAACCAGGACGGCATAAATGACGTGTTTCAACCCACCTTTTCCAGCCCGGGACTCATTGGCTCCTACCGCTTACAGATTTATGATCGCTGGGGAAGTTTGCTCTTTGAATCGCAGGACCCTGCGGTGGGATGGAATGGCAGGTCTCGAGATCAGTTTCTAAACCCAGGCGTCTACGTATGGCGTATCGAGTGGACATCCGCGGCCTGTGCGGGCAGCACTTTTGTAGAAGAAAGCGGATCCATTAGTTTGTTGAGATAATGTCCTTCGGAAGTGAAAAACTCCAAACCCTATGGCCCTGGGCTGTTATTTTCCACTCCCGGGTCAAAAAAGAGGGCATAGCGCTGCGCAACAGTCGCCCTCCCTTTGTTGGAGGGCGAGTCCGAAGCCGGTACGGTTTGGATTGGGGGTTTCATTAAACTCTTATTAATTTTTGCGTATCTTACTCAGGCTATCGAAGAGGCGAAGGACCGAGCGAAGCCCCGGTATACACCGGCAATTTAAAATACCGGATCAGAGAAGAATAGTGGAGTATAATGGAGAGAATAGAGGACAGAGTTAACCACCATGCCGGTGAATATAGGGGAGCTCCTGAGCGAGCTGTGTAGCATAGCGCCGTCCCCGGGGGACGGATGCCCCAAATAAGCGAGAAAACAAAAGAAATTGGGGTACGATTGAATACATACTTATCGTTTAATGGGTACAGAAAGTATGACATCAGATGAAATTATAGTTGCGATTCGGCGCATACTGCGGGCGGTAAACTTGGAAAGTAAGCGCTATGAAAAGCAGTACGGACTCAGTATGCCTCAAATGCTGGTACTGAGTTTTATCGTCCGAGAGCCCGATATGCGAACAACAAATAAAGCCATCAAGGATCATATGCAGCTCAATGCGAGTACGGTCACCGGCATATTAAAACGGCTGGCCAAAAAGGGGTTTACAGCCAACATACCCAATGCGGATGATCAACGTGGATCTATGATCGCCCTTACTCAGAGGGGCTTTGACCTAATCACATCGACACCCCCACCCTTGCAGATGAAGCTCGAGCAGGGCTTGGAAAAGCTCTCGGAATCGGATCAGCGAAAACTCAAACGCTACATTGAATTTGTCGTCCAATTACTCGAACTGGAAGAAGGTGATACCGCCCCTATACTTACCGGGGATTCTCTCTCAGAGGAAGAAGTTATTTAGTATAATTTGCTGTTAACTTTTTGTCATATAGCGGTCAGTTTATAAGAGAAAATATTGTTTCTATACAAACAAAGTATGTTTTTATACCTTTGCAGCCATTCGAATTGGTAACAAAAACATAGAAACGATATGGAGAATGTATTTACGAAGCAATTTTATTCCTTGAAATGGGCGACAATACTGCTTGTTTCTTTTTTTATGTCGAGCAATTTGTTTGCTCAGAAACAAATAACAGGAGTGGTGACCGACATGTCGGGCGAGCCACTCATTAGTGCTAATGTATACGTGAAGTCAGATCCGGGCTCGGGAACCATAACCGACCTGGACGGCAAATTTGAGTTGTCGGTCAGTGAGAATGCTAAAAAACTGGTCGTCTCCTATATTGGCTTTACTAAAAAGGAGCTAAAAATCGGCAAAAAGGATTATTTTGAAGTTAAGCTTTCCGATCAAGTAGCGCTGGACGAAGTTGTCGTGACGGCTCTGGGTGTTGAGCGAGAAGAGAAGGCGCTCGGATATTCGGTACAAACGCTGGGTTCAGAAGATATTGCCGATGTAAAGCCCAATAATGTAACGAATGCGCTTGCGGGAAAAACAGCAGGAGTCTTTGTAACCGGAAGTTCAGCAGGCCCAACGGCATCAGCGAATATCAATATCCGTGGAGCGGCCTCCTTGTTGGGTAATAATCAGCCTCTTTTTGTGGTGAATGGAATGCCGATCACCAATGATTTATATAGTTTAGATGATGGGCTGAATGGTTCAACCACCATCGACTTTGGGAATGCGGCCCAGTTGGTGAATCCCGATGATATCGAGACGATGAATATCCTTAAAGGTCCAGCAGCCTCTGCTCTATATGGGTCACGAGCTGCAGATGGTGTAATTCTAATTGAAACCAAGACCGGCAAGAATGCTGAAGGTTGGGGGGTAGAGTTGAATAGTACCACGAACTTTCAATCGGTTTTGAAGTATCCCAACTATCAGAACACCTATGGTTTTGGTGGTGGTGGACAATATAGCTATTTGAATGGGACAAATTATACAACTTTTGATGGGAAAGAATACTATGATGCATATGGAGAGAATTGGGGACCTGAGATGAATGGTCAGTTGATCAAGCAGTTCAACTCAGATGGAGAGCCGGTACCCTTTACTCCTGCAGAAGACAATATTCGCAACTTTTACCAAACAGGAGTGACGGGTATAAATAACATTGCGATTAACAATAGTACGGAAGATGGCGATTTCCGTTTTTCTTACACGAATATGTCCAATCAGGGAATCATTCCGAATACGAATCTGCGTCGAAACACCTTCCAGACGAGTGTTGGACGCACACTATTTAATGATAAACTGAAAATCCGAGCCAATGGAATGTTTATCAGCTCCGGTTCGGACAATATCCCAAACGCAGGTTATGATGAGTCTTCTTCCGTAATGTACGGATGGATTTGGTACCCCCGACAGGTTGAAATCGACGACTTGCGCGACTACTGGGAGCCGGGTATGGAAGGTCGGCAACAGCGGTATGTGGAAGGACTGTGGGTAAATAACCCCTGGT
>Ga0209947_1002443_pt1 | contig 10659 bp, 9 predicted proteins | sample SalPonR2_B_D2_MG_FD_185706 | JGI IMG/M metagenome (GOLD analysis project Ga0209947, IMG submission 185706) | Salt pond soil microbial communities from South San Francisco under conditions of wetland restoration - Salt Pond MetaG R2_B_D2_MG... ... | reverse complement strand
ACGACGCGCCGCCGGACGTCGAACTGGACGTCGAAGTGGTCTGTGCCCTGCCGGAGGGGCAGTGGTGCGTGGCGGTTCGTCTGCCGCCGGGCGCAACCGTGGCCGATGCGCTGGCCGAAGCGCAGGACGTCTCCGCTCTGGCGGAGGACGCGGGTGTGCCGGATCTCGCGCGCTGCGCGGTCGGGGTGTGGGGCGAGGTGGCGGACCGGGACCGGCCGCTGAATTCCGGCGATCGGGTCGAGATTTACCGGCCCCTGATCGTCGATCCCCGGCAGGCGCGACGCCGCGCGGCGGAAGCGGGCCGGACGCTGGGACGGGCCGGTCGGCTCCCCGATCGGGATGCGGGGGAGGGCGGCTAGCCGCTCTGGTCGGCCTCCGGCAGCCCCCGGGGTTCCATCGTCTCGTCCTCGAGATCCTCGTGGCGTTCGATGCGGGAGACGAGATCACCCTCGAAGTAGACCGTCAGCATGTGTGACATGATCGGATCCCGGCGGCCCAGAGCCAGGTAGTAGACGTAGTCCCAGCGCTCGGCGTGGAACGGGTCGTTGACCATGGGCGTGCCCAGCAGGAAGCGCACCTGCTTGCGGGTCATGCCCACTTCCAGCTGCTCGATCTGTTCCTCGTCGAGGAGATTGCCCTGCTGGATGTTGATGCGATAGACGCAGCCGCCCAGCAGCAGTCCCGCCAGGGCCGCCAGCGTGAGGCCGCGCAGTGCGCGCCCCGGCATCCATCCGTGTTTCGAGCCTCTTGCAGTCATTCCCGTCCAGTCATCCCCGGAAGCCTGTGCCGCGGCGGTGGAGCGCGGCTGCCATCTGAGCCATAATTGCGTGCCGATCATACATGAACGCACCCGGTTACGGCAGGGCGGCGCCAGGGAATCGAAGACCATGACGCAAAAGAAGGAACTGAGAAACGCGGGCCTCAAGGTCACGCTGCCGCGCCTGAAGATCCTCGAGATTCTGGAGGCCAACACCCAGGCGCATCTCAGCGCAGAAGACATCTACCGGGAGCTGCTGGATTCCGGCGAGGACATCGGCCTGGCCACCGTTTACCGGGTACTCACCCAGTTCGAAGGGGCCGGGCTCGTCACGCGGCACAATTTCGAGGGCGGACATTCGGTGTTCGAGCTGGACGACGGCGAGCATCACGACCACATGGTCTGCATCGAGACGGGCGACGTGATCGAGTTCGTGGACGAGGACATCGAGCGCCTGCAGCATGAGATTGCGGCCAAGCACGGCTACGAGATCGCGGACCACAGCCTGGTCCTGTACGTGCGGCCGAAGAAAAAGTAAGGCGCCGGCGACGGATCAGGCGGTCCGTTCGCGGCCGCCCGCGGCCTCCTCCAGCATCTCTGCGGCATGCTCGCGGGTGCGATCGGTGATCTCCACGCCGCCCAGCATCCGGGCGATCTCCTCCACCCGTTCCTTGTCGCCCAGCGGCGTGATGCCCGTGCGCGTGCTCCTGCCGTCGGTCATCTTGGCCACCCGCAGGTGGCGGTGAGCCTGACTCGCCACCTGAGGCAGGTGGGTCACGCACAGCACCTGCCGCTGGTCGCCCAGCTGGCGCAGGCGGCGGCCGACGATCTCCGCCACGCCGCCACCGATGCCGCTGTCGACCTCGTCGAACACCATGCTCGGGATGGTGCTGGCGCCGGCTGCAACCACCTGGATGGCCAGGCTGATGCGGGAGAGTTCGCCGCCGGAGGCCACTCTGGCGAGGCTCATCGGCTCCTGGCCCGGGTTGGCGCTGACCAGGAACTCGACGCGGTCCGCACCGTGCTCCCGGGGCCCGGCATCGGCCGGCGTCTCCACGGCCACGACGAAGCGCCCGCCGGACATGCTGAGCGTCTGCATGGCGGCCGTCACCTGCTCGGAGAAGTCCCTGGCCGTGCGCTGGCGTGCCGCCGTGAGTTCGGCCGCGAGGCCGTCGTATTGCTCCCTGGCGGCGGCGGCGTCGCGCTCCAGGGACTCGAGCCGCACGTCGGCCTCCTCCAGCTCGGTGAGCTCGGCCTGCAGCCGCTCGAGCTGGGCCGGCAGCTCTCCGGCCTCGATGCGGTGTTTGCGGGCCACGTCCCGTATGGCGCCGAGGCGGGTCTCCACCTCGTCGTGGCGGCCCGGGTCCGATTCCAGCGAGCCGGTGTAGCGGCGGATCTCCTCGGCCGCCTCGCTGATGGCGGCCTGGGCCTCTACGGCCAGGCGCGCCGCACCCTCCAGCGCCGGGTCCAGTTCGGCGAGTTCCTCCAGCCTGCGCACGGACTCCGCCACCAGGGACTGGGCGCTGACCTCGTCATTCTCGTACAGCGCCCCGAGCGCTGCGGCCGAGCCCTCGGCGAGCCGGCTCATGTTGGCGAGCCGGCGGCGCTCGGCTTCCAGCTCGGCCAGTTCTTCGGGACCCAGCGCCAGCGCCTCCAGCTCGTCCACCTGAAAACGGAGGAACTCCAGCCGACTGTCGCGCTCGCTGCGCCGGGTGCGCAGATTCTCCAGCTCGTCGGCCAGGCGCTGCCAGCACCGCCAGGCATCGCCGAGTTCCTCCCGCAGGCTCTGGTGTCCGCCGTGATGGTCCACCAGGTCGCGCTGGGCCTCCCGGCGGGCCAGCGACTGGTGCTCGTGCTGGCCGTGGATGTCCACCAGGTGTTCGCCGAGCGCGCGCAGATTCTGCACCGGCACGGCGTTGCCGTTGATGTAGGCGCGGGAGCGGCCGTCGCCGCCGATCACCCGGCGCAGCAGGCATTCGCCGTCGAGGTCGAGGCTCTGCTCCTCCAGCCAGGTCTCCACCGCGGTCATGCCCTCGATCCCGAATTCGGCGCTGATCTCGGCCCGCTTCGCACCCTGGCGCACCACCTCGGCGCTGCCCCGATCGCCCAGGATCAGGCCGAGCGCATCGATGAGGATGGACTTGCCAGCGCCGGTCTCGCCGGTCAGCGCGGTCATGCCGGCGCCCAGATCCAGCTCGATCTCGTCGATGATGGCGAAATTGCGGATGTGGATGCGTTTCAGCATGCCGTTGCTCAGGCCCGGATCGTGCGGCGCACCCGGCTGTCACGGCCCCAGTTCAGCTTCGAGCGCAGGATTTCGTAGTAGTCGTGGCCCGGGGGGTGGATCAGGGTGATGCGGTCGTCGGCGGCGCGGACGAGCAGGCGGTCGCCGTCCTCGAGCGCGCCCAGCGGATAGCCGTCGCAGGTCACTTCACCCCGGGTCTCCGGCCGCTCGAACAGCCGGATCTGCACCTCGGAGGCGGCGGGAATCACGATGGGCCGGTCGCTGAGCGTGTGCGGGCAGACCGGCACCAGCACCATGGCGTCCAGGTCCGGCTGGACGATGGGCCCGCCGCAGGACAGGGCATAGGCGGTGGAGCCCGTGGGCGTGGCCACGATCAGTCCGTCGCCGGAATGGGTGTTGACGTAGCGGTTGTCCACCCAGGTCTCGTAATCGACCATGCGCCCGGTCTCCCGTCGGGCCAGCACGACGTCGTTCAGCGCCATGTCGGTGACGCGGGTGCCGTCGGGGCGCTGCAGTTCGGCGGCCAGCAGCAGCCGGGTCTCGCGGCTATAGTCGCCTTCCAGCACCGCCTCGACGCTGGAGAGCATCGCCTCGGGCGTCACGTCGGTGAGAAAGCCGAGACGCCCGCGGTTCACGCCCAGCAGCGGCACCGAATGGCCGACCGCCAGGCGGGTGGCATACAGCATCGTGCCGTCGCCGCCCACGGCGATCACCAGGTCGGCGGATGGCGCCAGTTTGTCCTCGGGGATCCTGCGGCCGGCGATCTCCAGGTCGACGTCGGCAGCCACCAGTACGTCGACACCTCTCTCGCTGAGAAACTCGGCGATGGCGGTCATGGGCTCGGCCACGCGGGCGTCGGAGTGGCGGCCGAAGACGGCGACGGTCTCGAATGTGTTGGTCATGGGGCAGGTGTCGTCGCTGTCGTGCTTCCAGGGGTTGCAGGGACTCTCGGCGCTGGCACTGCGCCGAGCTTACGCCAATTGAGGCGCCCGGCCGACCCCGGCGATGTCTTCTTGACGGGGTCACGGGCCGTTGCTAGCTTTTGTTAGCACACTGGCGGGTTGAGTGCCAGCGGGCGAAAATCGAGGATGTAGTCCGTTATGCCAGCCGAAGTCGACAGATCGGTCCCCAACGAGCGAGCCCGGCACCTCCTGAAGGTGCTGATCGAGCGGTATGTCCGCGACGGACAGCCGGTGGGGTCGCGCACCCTGTCCCGGGACTCGGGGCTGGATCTCAGCCCGGCCACCATCCGCAACGTGATGTCGGACCTGGAGGAGATGGGCTTCGTCTCGGCGCCACATACCTCGGCGGGGCGCGTGCCCACGGCGCTGGGCTACCGTTTCTTCGTGGATACGCTGCTGAAGCTGCGGCCGCTGAAGGAGCCCGAGGTGGTCCGCCTGCGCCAGGAGCTGGAGACGCTGCGCGACGACCCGGATTCGCTGATCTCCTCCACCTCGAGCCTGCTGTCCCACATCACCCGCATGGCGGGCGTGGTCTCCGTGCCCCGGACGGAGCGGGTGACCCTGCGCCAGATCGAGTTTCTGCCGCTCTCGGACAACCGGGTGCTGGCCATCCTGGTGGTCAACGAGCGGGAGGTGCAGAACCGTATTCTGCATACCTCCCGGACCTACACCGACTCGGAGCTGCGAAGGGCCGCCAACTTCCTGAACGACCGCTATGCCGGCAGCGACCTCGAGAGCATTCGCCGGCAGCTGGTCGACGAGCTGGAACAGACCCGGGATTCGATGAACCAGACCATGCTGGACATGGTGGCCATGGCGCACCACGCTTTCGAGGGCGCGGGCGAGCACCGCAGCGACTACGTGCTGGCCGGCGAGACCAACCTCATGGACTTCGCGGAGCTCTCGGATCTGGAGAAGCTGCGCCGCCTCTTCGAGGCCTTCAACGAGCGCCGTTTCATGCTCGATCTTCTCGACCGCAGCATCCGGGCGGAAGGCGTGCAGATCTTCATCGGCGAGGAGTCGGGCTACAACATCCTGGATGACTGCAGCGTCGTCGCGGCCCCCTACGTGGTGGACGAGGAGGTCATCGGCGTGCTGGGCGTCATCGGCCCCTCCCGCATGGCCTACGACCGGGTCATCCCCATCGTCGATATCACGGCGAAGTTGCTGGGATCGGCCTTGAATTCCCGCACCTAGGCCTCACACAGGATTCTAGAAGTCACAGGCGCCGCCCCGCGGCGGCGTCGGCATTTGCAGCGGAGTAGTGGTTTATGAGCAACGATCCCGAACGCAGCGACGACCCGGTGCGGGAAGAGGGCACGGGAGAGCCGGCCGACGAGTTCGCCGAGACCCAGGTGCTGGAAGGCGAGGGCCGTGCCGGCGCAGACGACGACCCGCTGGAGGCGGAACGCCGCCGGGCGGACGAGAACTGGGAGAAATACCTGCGTGCCGTGGCCGAGCTGGAGAACGTCCGCAAGCGCGCCGCGCGGGACCTGGACAACACCCGCAAGTACGCCATCGAACGCTTCGCCGCAGAGCTCCTGGGTGTGGCGGACAGCCTCGAGATGGGCATCGCCGCCGGCGAGGCGGCCGACGCCGCCAGCCTGCTGGAAGGCAAGCAGGCCACGCTGAAGCAACTGCGCAAGGTGCTGGGCGACTTCGGCGTCGAGGAGATCGACCCCCAGGGCGAGCGCTTCAACCCGGAATACCACGAGGCCATGACCCTGCAGCCCTCCGCCGAGGCGGAGCCGGGCAGCGTCCTCATGGTGATCCAGAAGGGCTACCGCATAAACGGGCGGCTGCTGCGCCCGGCCCGGGTCATCGTGGCCGCGGAACCGCAGGGCGGCGAGGCTTGAAAGGCCGCCGCAAGAGCCCCATCTAGACGGCAACACAGTTTTTGACACCACATTATCGGGGAGACTCTCATGGGTAAGGTAATCGGCATCGACCTCGGCACGACGAACTCGTGCGTCGCCGTCATGGAAGGCGACAAGGCCAAGGTCATAGAAAACAGCGAGGGCGACCGGACCACACCGTCCATCGTCGCCTTCACCAAGGACGACGAGGTGCTGGTCGGTCAGTCGGCCAAGCGCCAGGCCGTCACCAATCCGGCCAACACCCTGTTCGCCGTCAAGCGCCTCATCGGCCGTCGCTTCAAGGACGACGTCGTACAGCGCGACATCGACATGGTCTCCTACGACATCGTCGAGGCGGACAACGGCGACGCCTGGGTGAAGGTGGGCGACAAGAAGATGGCTCCGCCGGAGGTCTCGGCGCGGGTGCTGATGAAGATGAAGAAGACGGCCGAGGACTATCTCGGCGAAGAGGTGACCGAGGCGGTCATCACCGTCCCGGCGTATTTCAACGACTCTCAGCGCCAGGCCACCAAGGACGCCGGCAAGATCGCCGGCCTGGAAGTGCGCCGCATCATCAACGAACCCACTGCGGCCGCGCTGGCCTACGGCATGGACAAGAAGCGCGGCGACCGCAAGATTGCGGTCTACGACCTGGGTGGCGGCACCTTCGACATCTCCATCATCGAGATCGCGGAAGTCGACGGCGAGCACCAGTTCGAGGTGCTGGCCACCAACGGCGACACCTTCCTCGGCGGTGAAGACTTCGACCTCCGGATCATCGAGTATCTCGCCTCCCAGTTCGAGAAGGAGAGCGGTGTCGACATCAGCAAGGATCCGCTCGCGATGCAGCGGCTGAAGGAGGCCGGCGAGAAGGCCAAGATCGAGCTGTCCGCGGGGCAGCAGACCGAGGTGAACCTGCCGTACATCACGGCGGATGCCAGCGGTCCTAAGCACCTCAACATCAAGCTGACGCGGGCCAAGCTCGAGTCGCTGGTGGAGGAGTTGATCACCCGCACCATCGGCCCCTGCAAGACGGCACTGTCCGATGCGGGCCTGAAGGTCTCCGAGATCGACGACGTGATCCTGGTCGGCGGCCAGACCCGCATGCCCAAGGTGCAGGAAGAGGTGAAGAACTTCTTCGGCAAGGAGCCGCGCAAGGACGTCAACCCGGACGAGGCGGTGGCCCTCGGTGCGGCCATCCAGGGCGGCGTGCTCTCCGGCGACGTGAAGGACGTGCTGCTGCTCGACGTGACCCCGCTGTCGCTCGGCATCGAGACCCTCGGCGGCGTCATGACGAAGCTGATCGAGAAGAACACGACCATCCCGGCGAATGCCCAGCAGACGTTCTCCACGGCGGACGACAACCAGACCGCGGTGACCATCCACGTGCTGCAGGGCGAGCGCGAGCGGGCGGCGGACAACAAGTCCCTGGGCCGCTTCGACCTGGCGGACATCCCGCCGGCGCCGCGCGGCATGCCGCAGATCGAGGTCACCTTCGACATCGACGCCAACGGCATCCTGAACGTCTCGGCCAAGGACAAGGCGACCGGCAAGAGCCAGAACATCGTCATCAAGGCCTCCAGCGGCCTGACCGACGAGGAGATCGACCGCATGGTCGGCGAAGCCGAGGCGCATGCCGAGGAAGACCGGAAGTTCCGCGAGCTGGTGGACGTGCGCAACCAGGCCGACGCCCTGATCCACGGCGCCGAGAAGGCGCTGGACGACCTGGGCGAGAAGGCCAGCGGCGAGGAGCGCCACAACGTGGAGTCCGCCATCAGCGACCTGAAGAAGGCGCTCGAGGGCGACGACAAGGAGGCCATCGAGGCCCGCTCCAAGGCACTGGCCGAGGCCTCGGCCGCCGTCGCCCAGCGTGCCTACGAGCAGGCGCAGGGCGGCGAGGAAGGCGGTGCCGAGGGCCAGGGTGGTCAGAGCGGCGAGTCCGGCGGCGCCGACGACGTGGTCGACGCCGAGTTCGAGGAAGTGGACGACGACGAGAACAAGAAGTCGGCCTGACCCGCGGACGGCCTGCGAAAGAAGATTGGGGTGCCCGCCGGAGTGGCGGGCACGGGGATGAATGAAGTGCGGCTCCCGGCTGTCGGCCGGGAGCCGTTTCCGCGACGGACCTGCGCATGTCGAAACGTGACTACTACGAGGTACTGAACGTCGGCCGGGACGCCTCGGCGGTCGAGATCAAGAAGGCCTACCGGCGTCTGGCGATGAAGTACCACCCCGACCGCAACAGGGACGACGCGGACGCCGAGATCAAGTTCAAGGAAGCCAAGGAGGCCTACGAGGTTCTGTCGGATCCGCGCAGGAAGTCCGCCTACGACCAGTTCGGCCACGCCGGCGTCAGCGGTGCCGGCGGCATGGGCGGCGGCGGTTTCAACCCCGCCGATGCCTTCGGCGACATCTTCGGCGACGTCTTCGGCGACATCTTCGGCGGCGGCCGCAGGGGCGGGCGCAGCCAGGTGTTCCGCGGCGCGGATCTGCGCTACGACCTGGAGCTGGAACTCGAGCGCGCCGTGGCCGGCGACACGGTGGAGATCGACGTCGCTTCGCTGACCGGCTGCGAGACCTGCAACGCCAGCGGCTCGGCCCCCGGCTCGACGCCGGAGACCTGCGATACCTGCGGCGGCGTGGGCCAGGTGCGCATGCAGCAGGGATTCTTCTCTGTGCAGCAGACCTGTCCGTCCTGCCGCGGCGAAGGCACCAAGATCACCGACCCCTGCGAGGACTGTCAGGGCCGCGGCCGGGTCATGACAGAGCGCAGCCTCTCCGTGAAGATCCCGCCGGGCGTCGACGAGGGCGATCGCATCCGGCTCTCCGGCGAGGGCGAGGCGGGGCGCAACGGCGGCCCGCCCGGCGATCTCTACGTGGAAATCCACATCAGGCCCCACAAGCTGTTCGAGCGCGATGGCGCCGATCTGCACTGCGACGTGCCCATCAGCTTCGCCGCGGCGGCGCTGGGCGGCTCCGTTGACCTGCCCACGCTGGACGGCCAGGTCTCGCTGAAGATCCCGCCCGGCACCCAGTCCGGCAAGGTCTTCCGGCTGCGCGGCAAGGGCGTCATCACGGTGCGCAGCCCGCGCCACGGCGACCTGTTCTGCCGTGCGGTCGTCGAGACACCGGTGAATCTCACCGCGGAGCAGGAGCGGCTTCTGCGCGAGTTCGAATCTTCGGTGGAGGCGGGCGGCGAGACGCACAATCCGCACTCGGGCAGCTGGAAGGACACCGTCAAGCGCTTCTTCGAGCGCATCACCTGATCGTCTTGCGGGCTTGCTGACAGCCCGCCGGGCCGCGGGGTAAGCTGTCCGCCGAAGGGCACCAGGGTCACCAGGGCCACCAGGGCCACCAGGGCCACCGGAGGAGGCAGCATCATCGAGACCACCCGCATTGCCGTACTGGGGGCGGCCGGCCGCATGGGCCGCGCCGTCATCGATATCGTCGCCCGCGAGCCCGATCTGGAGCTCGCCGCAGCCTGGGTGCGCGAGGGCGACGCCCGGTCCGGAGAGCCGGTCGCGAGCTGGCATCCGGCCGCGGCGGACACCGCGGCGGTCACGTCCGCGGATCTCGACCAGGTGCTGGACGGTGCCGACGTGGTGGTGGACTTCTCGCTGCCGCTGGCCACGGCGGCGGTGCTGGAGGCGGTCGAGCGCAACCGGGTGGCGCTGGTCTGCGGCGTCACCGGGGTGGCGCAGGCGGAACTCGAGCACATGGGCGCCGTCGCCGCGAGCGTGCCGGTGGTCTACGACCGCAACATGAGCGTCGGCGTCCAGCTGCTGAATTTCCTCGTGCGCGAGGCCGCAGCCCGTCTGGGCGCGGACTACGACGCCGAGATCACCGAGGCACATCATCGCGCCAAGCGGGACGCGCCCTCGGGCACGGCCCTGATGCTGGGCGAGACCCTGGCGGCCGCCCGGGGCGAGAGTCTCGCGGACCGGGCCGTGTACGCCCGCGAAGGCGAGAGCGGTCCAAGGGAGCGGGGTGCCATCGGCTTCTCGGTGATCCGCGCCGGGGCCATCGTGGGTGAACACACGGTGCTGTTCGGCGGCGACTACGACCGCCTGAGCCTGGTGCATCAGGCCCAGGACCGGGCCGCCTTCGCCTCCGGCGCGCTGGCCGCCGCGCGCTGGCTCGGCGGGCGTGCGCCCGGCCTGTACGCCATGGCCGACGTGCTCGGCATCCGCTGAGCCCCGCGGCGCCGGATGCGATCTGGCGTCACCCGCAAGCGTGCATTACACTATGGCGGGTCGCCTTGCAGAGTGGCGGCCCGGGCGGAAGGGTGTCTCGACAGGATCCCTTCCGCTTTTGCACATCTGAAATCCGCAAAAGATACGCAAGAGGGGCCGCCAAACGATGACACCTGCGGTACTGGCACTGGAAGACGGCTCGGTTTTCCACGGCATCTCCGCCGGGGCCGAGGGCCGGACCATTGGCGAGGTGGTCTTCAACACCGCGATGACCGGGTACCAGGAGATCCTCACGGATCCGTCCTATTGCCGCCAGATCGTCACGCTGACCTATCCCCATATCGGTAATACCGGCTGCAACAGCGACGACCTGGAGTCGCGCAAGGTCTTCGCCGCGGGTCTCGTCATCCGGGACCGCTCGATGATTGCCAGCAACTACCGCTCGGAGCAGTCGCTCGGGGAGTTCCTGCGCCGCGGCAACGTGGTGGCCATTGCCGATATCGACACCCGGCGGCTCACCCGTCTGCTCAGGGAGAAGGGCGCGCTCGCCGGCTGCATCATGACCGGCGAGGACATGGCCGAGACGGCCCTGCGCGATGCGCGGAAATTCCCCGGCATCGCGGGCATGGATCTGGCGAAGTTCGTCACC
>Ga0209947_1002441_pt1 | contig 10661 bp, 10 predicted proteins | sample SalPonR2_B_D2_MG_FD_185706 | JGI IMG/M metagenome (GOLD analysis project Ga0209947, IMG submission 185706) | Salt pond soil microbial communities from South San Francisco under conditions of wetland restoration - Salt Pond MetaG R2_B_D2_MG... ... | reverse complement strand
AGTATTTAATTTCTACCCAAAGGAGATGCAGAGAAACCATGCATAATAACTGCGCAGCTAAATGGCACTCGACAGTTTGTGTTCAGCATTTTTATTTTCTGCTCTACGTTGAATGGGTACGTAATCTTCAAAATCCCGCACATACTTGTATGCCGGTCTTATGATTTTCTTGTCACTCATGACTTGCTCTATCCTATGCGAACACCATCCCGCAACCCTTGCAGCCGCAAAAATCGGCGTGTACAATTCTTTTGGTATGTTCAGCATTTCGTAGACGAGTCCGGAATACAAGTCCACATTTGCGCATATCATTGCTTCCTCGCCTTTTATTTCCTTGAATATTTCTTTTGTCAATTCCTCTATGTTCTTGTATAATTGATAAGTTTCGCAATTGTCTTTTTCGAATGCCAGCTTTGCGGCCTCTTTCTTCAGTATTTCCGCCCTTGCGTCTGAAATTGTATATACAGCATGCCCCATACCATAAATGAGTCCGGAACGGTCGTTTGCTTCTTTTTTCAAAATGCTCACAAGATAATTTTTCAATGCATCTCTGTCATTGAAGTCGCAATTTCCCTTTATGTCGTCAATCATTTCCTTGACCTTTATGTTGGCTCCTCCGTGTTTGGGGCCTTTCAGGCAGCCCACCGCAGCGGCAATAGCGGAATATGTGTCGGTTCCTGTTGACGACACAACATGGGTGGCAAAGGCTGAGTTGTTGCCGCCGCCATGGTCCGCATGTAGTAGAAGACACAAGTCGAGAACCGATGCTTCGGTCTCTGTGTATTCGTTGTCCGCCCTTATCATGTGAAGTATGTTCTCTGCCGTTCCCACGCCCTTTTTGGGAGAATGTATGAAAAGGCTCTTATTGTCAAAATAATGGGCTTTCGCTTGGTATCCGTATGAAATTATGGTCGGAAATCTAGCCAGGAGCATTATGCTCTGGAGCAGAAGATTTTGAGGCGTCGTATCATCAGGATTTTCATCGTGGGAATAAAGAACCAGTATGCTCCTTTGAAGCTTGTTCATTATATCCTTTGACGGGATCTTCAATATCATGTTTTCTGTAAATGAGATCGGCAACTCGCGAAATTCGTCAAGTACTTCGTTAAACTTTTTGAGTTTTTCGGCTGTCGGCAATTCACCGAACAACAAAAGATATGCCGTCTCCTCGAATCCTCTCCTTTTGTCCTTTACACACCCATTTGCGATGTCCCTCATTCCTATTCCTCTGTAGTAAATCTTTCCTTCAGTCGGTTTTTTTATTCCATCCTCCATGAGATAGCCTACAACGCTGCTTACCTCGGTGAGTCCGACGACAACGCCCGTTCCGTTCTTGTTTCTTAGGCCGCTGTTTATTTTATATTTGTCATAAAATTCAGGATTTATTGTGTTGTTCTCCTCCAGCAAGCCGGACATATCTTCAATAAAAACTTTTGCATCCATCATTTTGTCTCCTTCTTTTACCGATTCATTTTGCATATGATTTCATTCTTCATATCTTCGGTTGAGGCGTTTCCGCCAAGGTCGGCAGTTCTAACCTTTCCTTCCTCTATCACCTTTGAAACGGCTTTTTCGATTTTTTCGGCGGCATCGGCTTCTCCGATATGCCTTAGCATCATTGCCCCCGAAAGTGTCAATGCTATGGGATTGGCCAGTCCTTTTCCGGCAATATCGGGCGCACTTCCGTGTACTGCCTCAAAAATGGCTGTATCGTCGCCTATGTTGGCTCCCGGGATCATCCCCAAACCTCCAACAAGACCGGATCCCAAATCGGAAAGTATATCGCCGTAAAGGTTCATGGTGGCGATTACTCCGAATTGCGCAGGTTTCATGACCATCTGCATGCACATGTTGTCTATTATGACTTCCTCAAGGCGCAAATCGTATCCCTTGGCCATTTCTCTTGCCACTTCAAGAAAGAGGCCGTCTGCAAGCTTGAGTATGTTTGCCTTGTGTGCAACCGTCAATTTGTCATATCCGTTTTCTTTTGCGTATTCAAAAGCTTTCTTGAGCAATTTTGTTGACGCGCTCCGTGTTATTTTCTTGACGGCCTCAACGCAATCTTCGTCGACAACTCGTTCTATCCCTATATATAGACCTTCTGTGTTTTCTCTGAAAATTGTCATGTCCACGTCTTCATATCTGCTTCCAAGACCTTTCATGCTCTTTACCGGCCTTATGTTTGCGTATAAATCATATTTTTTTCTAAGCGCGACATTGACGCTTCTGAATCCGCTTCCTATGGGAGTTGTGATAGGGCCTTTCAAAACAACCCTGTTTTTTTCTATGCTCTTGAATACAGAATCCGGTATCAGGCTTCCGGTTTCTTCAAAAACTTTTTTACCCGCATTCACCTCTTCCCATAATATCCTTACTCCCGTCGCCTCAATTATTTCTACAGCGGCTTGGGATACTTCCGGACCTATTCCGTCACCCGGAACAAGCGTAATTTCATATATTTTCATCGCTTTTATCCTTTCATCTTCATTCTGTTGATTGTTCCTCCCGCAAGCAGGGTTTTTCTGTCCCTGTCCGATCCGGTCATGACGGCCAAAATCTCATTCCCTTTCGTTATGTTCTCTATTATAACTTCTGAGCCGCTTTCTATGGCTTCACCTACATTTCCGAGATACAGTTCGTCATACAAGTCAATCTTGTCATAGTCATCAGGATTCTTGAATTCCAAAGGCAAAATGCCGGCATTTATAAGATTGGCTTTGTGAATCCTTGCAAAAGATTTCACCAGAACAGCTTTGACTTTAAGATGCAGAGGCACGAGCGCCGCATGTTCCCTGCTTGAACCCTGACCATAGTTTTCACCGCCTACAACAATACCTCCGCCGAACTTGTCGGAACGCTCCTTGAAGTCGTCGCATTGCGTTCCGAAACAATGCTTTGAAAGCTCGGGGACATTGGACCTAAATGGAAGCAGTTTTGCATTTGACGGCATTATATCGTCCGTAGTGATATTGTCTCCAGTCTTTAAGATAACTTTCCCCGCGTATGTTTCATCCAGCTTCTTCGAAAGAGGAAACGGCTTTATATTTGGACCCATGGCAACTTCCGTTCCGTGCCCGCCCTTGCCCGGATATATGAAATAGTTGTCTTCAGAAAAATATTCGTCGGGCAGCTCCAAATCTATGGCTTTTCCAAGTTCTGTGGGATCCGACAAGACTCCGTTTATTGCAGAATATGCTGCGGTCTCGGGGCTTACCAGATATACTCCGGCTTGCATTGTTCCGCATCTGCCCTTGAAATTTCTGTTGAATGTACGCAGAGAAACCGCTCCGGTCTTGGGCGCCTGCCCCATGCCTATGCAAGGACCGCAACCGGCCTCCAGCAACCTTGCTCCCGAAGCAATAAGGCTGCCCAAAGCTCCATTGTCCGCCATCATTTTCAATATGTTTGAAGATCCCGGCGATATTACCAGGCTTACATCGGGATGCACTTTTTTCCCTTTTAGTATTTGAGCTACCTTCATCAAATCGGTATAGGATGAATTGGTGCAGCTCCCAATGGCGACCTGGTCTATTTTAAGACCCTTTATCGATTCTATTTCAGCCACATTGTCGGGGCTGTGCGGCATTGCGGCCATTGGTTTGAGGCTGCTCAAATCCACTTCCAGAACAGCATCATAGAATGCATTTTCGTCGGCACTAATTTCCAGATAGTCCCCTTTTCTTCCCTGCCTCTCCAGAAAATCCTCTGTTCTTTTGTCCGAAGGAAAAATTGAAGTCGTGGCTCCGAGCTCGGCTCCCATGTTTGTTATTGTCGCTCTGTCAGTAAGCGACAACTCGGAAACGCCTTCTCCTGAATACTCAACTACATAACCTACGCCGCCCTTTACGCTAAGTTCTCCCAAGACATGCAGAATCACGTCTTTGGCTGTCACGTACGGACTCAAGGATCCCTTAAGTTTTACATTCATGACCTTGGGCACGGTTATTGAATAATGGCCCTGTGCAATTCCAACTGCCACGTCGAGTCCTCCGGCTCCTATTGCAATCATGCCCATGCCTCCGGAAGTCGGAGTATGGCTGTCTGAGCCTATCAAAACCTTGCCCGGCTTTGAAAACCTTTCCAGATGAATCTGATGGCATATTCCGTTACCCGGTTTTGAATACACTATTCCATACTTTGCGGCTGCAGTTTTTATAAACTCGTGGTCGTCGGCATTCTCGAAACCAGCCTGCAGCATATTGTGGTCTATATATGCAACCGACAATTCGGTTTTCCTCTCAGAGACCCCCATTGCTTCGAGCTGAAGGTATACCATGGTTCCCGTGGAGTCCTGCGTGAGCGTCTGGTCGACTTTGATTTTTATTTCATTGCCTTGTTTCAAGTCACCTTGCAAGAGATGCTTTCCCAATATTTTGTAAGTCAAATTCATTCCCATTTTCTTTTCCTCCGTTTACGTGTATATTTGTATACAATTATACTTATGTCCATATTAATAGTCAATACGATAATTATATTTATCTCAATATCGACGCTGTTTTTAATAAAAATACTTGCACATTTTACTGTTTTATATCATAATATAGTAGTCGGCTGCGGGGTGTGGCTCAGTTTGGTAGAGCGCTTGGCTGGGGGCCAAGAGGTCGCAGGTTCAAGTCCTGTCACTCCGACCAGACAAATGCTGCCTGAAGAAAACTTCAGGCAGCATTTGATTTTGCAAAACAAGGAAAAGGGGACTGTCCCCTTTTCCTTGTTTTTAAGTATTGTCTGAATTTTTTAAATTATTTTGAATTTACTATTGCATTATCATATTTCTTCTGTTATACTTCTCATTAATATATTAAAAACGTTGATGGAGACAAAACTTTTTACTAAGCATTTTCAGAGAGTCGGAACTGGTGAAAACCGACAGTGCTAAAAAGCAATGATCACTCCGGAGTTTTGCAGGCGAAACAAGTAGTCTGCAACGTTTGGTTCCGTTACCGACCTAGGTTTGATAGAACCGACAAAGAGGCACATCAGTGCAATTAAGGTGGTACCGCGGAAAATCCGTCCTTGAAGTTTACTTCAAGGACGGTTATTTTTTTTACAGGAAAGGAGGAATGGAAATGAAAGACAAAAAAACTTTGACAAACGAAGAAATGGCAATGCTCAAGGGCTTTGACCCGAATGTGAACCATTTCGGAGCCGGCAGATTCACTGAATAATCGACCTGTGGCGTGGAAAATGAAATAGTACTCATATTTATAGAAAGGAGATGAAATCATGCAAGACAAGAAAACTTTGACAAATGAGGAAATGGAAATGCTCAAGGGCTTTGACCCGAATGTGAATCATTTTGGAAGCGGTAGATTCTCTGAAGAATAATAAGGAGGACCAATATGGAAGAAGATTCAGACATTATAATTTTAGTTTAAAAGGATCTGTTGCCTGGTGGCTATGGATCCTTTTAAATTGAAATGCTTTCTTTAATTTAATTTAAAAAATGCTTTGACAAAAAACCTTTTATGAAATAGAATAGCATCTAAACAACTGAATATCACACTTATCAAGAGTGGTCGAGGGACTGGCCCTATGACGCCCGGCAACCAGTACATTATGTACACGGTGCCAAATCCAGCGGTATTAACCGACAGATGAGAACTGTATTATTTAATGAACTTCTTTCTGTTGAAAGAAGTTTTTTGTGTTTAAGAAAGGGGATAAAAATGGCTGTTAAAAAAACTTACGATGAAATCAATCAAAAAATCAAGGAAGGAAATGCAGTAATTGTTACTGCGGATGAGGTTCTGGACATAGTCGCAGAAAAAGGCATAAGGGAAGCCGCAAAACATGTGGATGTTGTCACCACCGCAACTTTCGGTCCTATGTGCTCTACCGGAGCATTCATCAATTTTGGACATGCCGACCCTCCCATACGAATGACAAATGTATTGTTGAACGATGTACCTGCATACGCCGGTCTGGCGGCTGTAGATGCCTATATAGGAGCAACCGAGACTTCAATAAGCAAAGGTATTGGCTACGGAGGAGCGCATGTGATTTGCGACCTGATAGACCGCAAAGAAATCAGGCTGAAAGCTTCTTCTCCCGGCACTGACTGCTATCCCAGAAAAAACATAGAAACATGGATCAATCTGGATGACGTAAATGAAGCCTATCTTTACAATCCGAGAAACGCCTATCAGAATTACAGCGCCGCAATAAACACTTCCGACAGTCCGCTCTATACTTATATGGGCATTTTAAAGCCTGCAATGGGAAATGTGCATTATTGCACTTCGGGTCAATTAAGCCCATTGCTGAACGATCCGTATTATCGAACCATAGGCATCGGAACAAGGATTTTCTTGGCCGGAGCACAGGGATTCGTATCCTGGATGGGCACCCAGTTTAGCTCAGGCCGCAAACGAAACGAGAATGGCTTGCCTAATGCACCCGGAGGCACTCTGGCCGTAAGCGGAGACTTGAGAAAAATGACAACCGATTTCCTCAAGCCTGCCGTATTCAAGAATTACGGAATTTCCATGTTTGTCGGCATAGGAGTTCCGATACCGATTTTGGATGAAGAAATGATGTCATGCGTTTCCGTATCAGACAAGGATATTTTCACCTCCATTGAAGATTACAGCTTTAAGCGGAGGGACAAAGCCAGTCTCGGAACGGTTTCCTATGAAGAACTAAGAAGTGGTCATATAAAACTTGGGGGAAAGAAAATACCTACAGCTCCTATAACCAGCCTGCATAAGTCAAGGCAAATAGCAAAGCTTTTGAAAGAGCAAATAGGAAAAGGCGAATTTGAAATCACCAGACCCGTGCAAAGGTTTCCATTGGACAACACTCTTAAATCTCTCGAGATAAAAAGCAAGGGGGAAAAATAACATGAAAACAAAATGGCTTTTGACCTTTTCTCCGGAAATGACCGGCGAGCCTGTCACATATAAGCTGATCAAGAATTTCAATCTGAAAATAAATATACTCAAGGCATCCATTGATCTCAACGTTTCAGGAAGTCTTCTTATTCTGGCGGATGGGACTAAAAATGAAATTGACTCCGCGCTTGCTTGGCTTAAAAAGTCCGGTGTGAATGTAGACTCGGGCGATTCGCAGATTGTTTGGAACGAAGCTCTATGTGTCCATTGCGGCGCATGCACTGCCATATGTCCTACAAAAGCCCTTTCACTGGATCCTTCAACTTGGTTGATTGCTTTTGAAGGCGAAAAATGCCTCGAGTGCGGTCACTGTGTTCCGGCATGCCCGATCGGTGCAATTTCAAACAACAAGGGTCTGCACAATGTATGAGGAAAGGTCATACAGAAAATTGATGCAATCGGATGGACTGGTAAGTTTTACGGTAATTGAAAACGAATCGGACCTGCATATTTCAGCCGAATCCAATCTTGAGCAAAATGCGAGTTCAATCCTATTGGAAATCCGCTCCCAGTTATACGGCTATATAAACGACCACCCTGAATTCAAGTCCAGCCTTGTTCCTGTAGGTGTCGGTCCTTCCGCTCCATTAATAATCCAAAAGATGTCACAAGCCGCATCAATTGCAAATGTTGGTCCTATGGCATCCGTAGCCGGGGCAGTGGCTGAAGCTGTGGGAAATTCGCTTCTTGAGCATTCCACCGAAGTCATCGTTGAAAACGGCGGCGATCTTTTCATCAAATGCAACAATGCAAAAAAGGTTTTGATTCATGCTGGAAACTCTCTTTTTTCTGAAAAGTTGGCTCTTCTTCTAAAGCCTTCGGATTATCCAATCGGAATATGCACTTCCTCCGGTAAGATTGGCCATTCTCTCAGTTTCGGCAAGGCGGACGCAGTTGTAGCATTATCACAAAACACATGCCTTGCAGATGCCGCGGCCACCGCGGTTGCAAATCGGGTAAAGTGCATCGAAGACATAGAATCCGCTCTTTCTTGGGGAATGGCCCTGCCAGGAATATCCGGACTTCTGATAATTATTGATGACAAACTGGGGGCCAGTGGAAATATTTCGCTGTCCCGTCCATAAGACCAAAAGGAGCAAACAATGAAAATAAAGGAACTTTACAAAAATAATGAACCGGTTATTTCTTTTGAGATATTCCCTCCCAAGAAAGACAAGCCCATAGATGTAGTCTATGATACAATTGAGTCGTTAAAGGACCTTAGGCCCGGATTCATAAGCGTAACATACGGTGCGGGCGGAAGCACCGCAAGAACTACAATCGAGCTCGCATCGACAATAAGAAACAAATACAAGGTTGAAACCCTTGCCCATTTGACTTGCGCCACATCAACAAAAGATGAGATCACCGGGATTCTGGATACGCTTGAAAAAAACGGGGTACAGAATATTCTCGCCCTAAGGGGAGACCTTCCAACCGAAAATGGTTTCGAATTCCCGGATCCTCTAAATTACAGCCATGCCCAAGATCTTGTTTCGCATATTAAGAATCACGGAGATTTCTGTGTGGGAGGGGCCGTTTACCCAGAGGGACATGTTGAATGCGAAAGCTTGTCACGTGATCTGCAAAATGTAAAAGGCAAAGTCGATGCGGGAACCGATTTTCTTATAAGCCAATTGTTCTTCGACAATGAGTTATATTATGATTTCCTTAATAAAGCTGTACGCACAGGAATCGATGTGCCTATATCGGCAGGAATTTTGCCGGTAATCAGCAAAAGTCAGATGGAGCATATAGTCAAACTCTGCGGTTGCAATCTTCCCCCCAAATTCACCCGAATACTGGATAAATACTCAAACAAACCCAAAGCTCTCAAGGAAGCCGGCACCGCCTATGCGATTGAACAAATCATCGACCTTCTTTCATGGGGAGTCGACGGCATACATCTTTACACAATGAATAGACCGAAAACAACACGCAAGATAATAGAAAGCATCTCATACATCCGCGATGCGCTGACCAAGGAGATTGCATGAAAATAGACAAACAAGAAGTCAGGAGATACTTGGGTTACGGAAAGAGAATCGCCGATGCCAAAACTGAAAAAACAATTGACATATGTATGCTTGAAGCCAAACGGCATATGCATCCCAGAGAAATTCACAAAACATTCAATTTGCTCAGAGATGATGGCTCATTGCGGGCAGATGCTGAAAATCTTGAATTCAAAGGGGACTCAATACGAAGTCATCTGTCAGAATCAAACCTTTGCATGATTATGGCGGCCACTTTGGGTCCCGAAATAGACCAAACCATAAGATACATAAGCAAGACGAATTTGTCAGAGGCGATGATTATGGATGCAGTCGCCACAACCGCAATTGAAGCTTTCTGCGATGAAATCGAATCATCTGTGAGTTCAGAAGCGAGAAGAGATGGCTTTTACGCAACTCGAAGGTTCAGCCCGGGATATGGGGATTTTCCGCTTTCCGTTCAGCCCCATATTCTTCGCGCACTGGACACACCACGAAAAATAGGACTTTCCTCAACGGAAAATTTCATTATGATACCGCGCAAATCCGTTACCGCCATAATCGGGTTTCAAGCATTTCCTGCGCCCTTGACACAACCGTACTGCAAAACTTGCACACCTGGACTTTCATGCCCCTATAGAAAGGATGATGATTAGATTGAACATAAATAAATTGAAAAGAAAAATCGGAAAAGAATTTGTTTTTTTTGATGGGGCAATGGGCACAATGCTTCAGAAAGCCGGTCTGCCCGCAGGCGGGCTTCCGGAAGACTATAATTTCACTCATCCTGAGATAATAACAAATATACATCGGCAATATTCTGAAGCCGGCGCCGATATAATAACGACAAATACATTCGGAGCAAACGAAATCAAGCTTGAAGATTCAATTTATTCGGTTGAGGATGTCATAGGGCAAGCCGTCGCTTTGGCAAAAAGCTCTTCAAACGGAAAGCTTGTCGCACTGGACATCGGCCCAATAGGGCAACTTCTCGAACCAATTGGAGACCTTGGTTTTGAAAGGGCTTATGAAATATTCAAGCGTCAGGTGGTCGTTGGAGTAGAAGCCGGCGCAGACGTCATACTTATTGAAACTGTCTCCGACCTTCATGAAATGAAGGCTGCAATATTTGCAGCCCGTGAAAACTCCAGTCTGCCTATTTTTGCCACAATGACTTTCCAAAACGACGGAAGAACTTTGACCGGAACTGACCCCGAAACCATGGCTCATGTAATAGGCAGGCTGGGAGTTGCGGCTCTTGGTGTCAATTGTTCGCTGGGCCCTTCCGAATTGCTGCCGATAGTCGCCTCGATGAGCAGAGCAACCGATGTTCCGATTATGGTTCAGCCCAATGCCGGACTTCCTAAGATTACAGGCGGAATAACCTCTTATGACATATCTGCCGATGATTTTGCGAAAAAAACAGCCGACCTGGTCAATGCAGGCGCTACAGTGCTTGGAGGCTGCTGCGGATCGACTCCCGAATTCATAATAAAAATGAGGAAAATGATATCGAATATGCATCCTGTTTCTGTCGAGACAATGAAATCAACTGTTGTTTGCTCCTCTACAAAAACGGTTCATATTGGCGGCGATCCCGTGCTTATAGGCGAAAGAATAAACCCTACCGGAAAGAAATTTTTCAAGGAAGAGCTAAAACGGGGTTCCTTCGACCACATTGTCACTGAAGCCATTTTACAGAAAGAGGCCGGTGCCTCCATACTCGATGTCAATGTAGGCATACGGGAGATTGACGAAAAATTGGCAATGATCAAGG
>Ga0209947_1002434_pt1 | contig 10672 bp, 6 predicted proteins | sample SalPonR2_B_D2_MG_FD_185706 | JGI IMG/M metagenome (GOLD analysis project Ga0209947, IMG submission 185706) | Salt pond soil microbial communities from South San Francisco under conditions of wetland restoration - Salt Pond MetaG R2_B_D2_MG... ... | reverse complement strand
AGCAACAGGCCCAGCAACAGGCCCTGTTGCTGCCCCAAGCAATGCCGTAAGCACGGATCTCCGGACCCAAGCTACTGCCTACATGCTTGCTTTTGCTGTATATTTCCATTAAAAATAGAGATATGGGTGAAACCCAAGAGTTAAATTATCAGGAAGAAAGCCGCCCTCTCACCACCATCACGGCGATTATGGTGGCGGTGCTGCTTATGGGGGTCGGATCGGCTCTGCAGGGTACAGCATTGGCGATTCGTGCAGGTATTGAGGGCTTCCCCGAGCCGCTTATTGGTGTGATTATGTCGGTGTACTACGCCGGTTTAGCCATTGGTGTCTTTATTGCCGCACCGGTTATCCGCACCGTAGGCTATGTGCGCTCCTTTGCCGCCTTTGCCTCGATCGCTTCGGCCTCTGCCATTTTTCACGTGATCATAGTAAACCCTTATGCCTGGATCGTGCTGCGCCTGATGCATGGCCTGTGTCTGTCGGTGATGCTGGTGGTGGTAGAGAGCTGGTTGAATGTCTCTTCAACTAGCCAGAATCGCGGGCGGGTGCTCAGTGTGTACGGTATGGTCTATCATGTCTCGCTGGGTCTTGGACAACCGCTTATCGGGGTCTTCTCTCCGGCAAGTTTTGAGATATTCGGAATTACCACGGTGCTGATCTCCCTCTGTTTGGTACCCCTGGCGCTGACCAAGGTAACGGGGATGCCCCAGGTTCGCAAGCAGAAGGCCCTGCTGGTGCAGACCTTTATGCGTTCGCCCCTGGCCGGCAGCGGGATAATGTTAAGCGGGCTCATATTTGGAGCCAGTTGGAGTCTGGTTCCGCGCTACGGTCAGCAGGTAGGGGTGGCTGAGGCGCAGATCGGTTTTCTGATGCTGTTGGTTTCCCTGGGAACTCTGGCCTTCCAGTGGCCCCTGGGCATGATTTCCGATCGTCGAGATCGCAGAAAAGCGATTTTGCTGAGTGCGATTGTCGGAATTGCGGCGGCCCTGATGATTGCGGTGACCAAGGCGAGCGGCCTGATGCTGTATCCCCTTGTGCTGCTGTTCGGTGGCTTTGCGATGCCCATGTATTCGCTGTGTATTGCCCTGATGAACGATCAGCTGAAGCCGGACGAGATGGTACATGCTGCCGGTGCAATCATTGTGTATTACGGGATAGGTTCGGCGGCGGGTCCGCTTTTAGGGGGGCTGTTTATGTCCAGGTTAGGTCCGGCGGGGCTGTTTTACTCGATGGCCCTTCCCCTGGGGCTCTATATTCTGTTTGCTCTGCTGCGGGTGCGCCTGGTACCCCGGCTTCCACGGTTTCACAAAAGCTCCTTTCGTGTGTATCCCCGCACCTCTGCGGCGGCATTTCATCTGCTGCGCAAGGTGGGCCGACCCCTGAAAGTTAAGCGGCGCACTTCGGTTCCCCAAGCTCCCTCATCTCCCCTATCTCCCCCGGAGTAATTTTCTGGGCGCCTCCCGGCCCACCCCGTTCAGTTGCCCAGTAAGCCGGTTAGCGGGGCCTCCATCCGCCCCGCCCTGTCCCATCTGTTTCGAAAAGTTGTTTTTTAGCCCATCACATGTGATGCAAGCAGCTTCTGAAGCCCGTACACATCGACCTTTTTATTGAACTGCTTATCGATAGTAGGACTATCCTCGCCGGAAAGCCAGATTTTTAACTCTGCATCAAGATCCAGATGACCGGAAGTTTCCAGACTAAAACGACTAATGCTCTTATAGCCTACCGACAGATAAGAAGTCTTTTTGCCGGTGAGCCCCTGAACATCCACCAAAATAAGCCGGCGGTTGGTGAATATAAACACATCCCTCACCAATTTGAAGCCTAATTCTGCCTCTTCGCCCTCTGTGAAAAGTTTGCCATACTGTTCCTGCAGCATTGAAGGCTCTACCGCTCCGGCATTGCCCATTAAACTCGATACTAAACCCATACAATTGCTCCTTTTTAGTGTTTTCTCTCTGTATTGTAGTATTACCCCGATCAAATGGGTAGGTAAAAACCTGAAAAACCGCTCTACTGAACAGCTTCACAAAGGGATATACACCAGCAATTCTCAGTTTGGATAGTGCAATGCACTATCCAAACTGAGAATGCCTCCAAATGTATTGATCTAGCAATATTTTCAAAGAAAATGAAGCAAATTCAAAATTTGAAAGTCGGAAGACTTTCAAATTTTGAATTGCTGGATATACACCTTTTCGAATCTGATACCTTTACTGAATTTTTAAATAGCCTCGCAAACTACCTATATGAATACAATCAACCTATTGACTCTTTTTGTTAATATAAATATAATGGAGTTACAACTTAAGCTTTACATCAATATAGCCCCCTTTACCGGGGGCTTTTGCTTTTTAAATAGCGAGTTGGACCCGTAGATGCTCGAAATTTATTCTTCACTGTCCGCGAATATACTGTGAATATTTATGATCTCATGGATATGTTTTTCGAAAATTGAGATAAGCTTTGGATCAAAGTGAGTTCCTCTGCTCTCAATAATCAGTTCTATCGCCTTATCTATAGTCCACGCATCTTTATAGGTTCTTTTAGAAATTAGGGCATCAAAGACATCTGCAATTGCCACAATCCTGCCGGAAAGCGGGATATTTTCACCGTTTAGTCCTTCCGGGTAACCGGATCCGTCCCATTTCTCGTGGTGAGTCAGGGCGATTTCTTTGCCCAGAATAAGCAGGTCTGAATTGTCATCGGCAAGTATGTGTCCGCCGATAGTGGTATGAGTTTTCATTATCTCCCATTCTTCTTCATCCAGTTTTCCCGGTTTTAATAGAATTTTGTCGGGAATACCTATCTTCCCAACGTCATGCATAGGAGTGGCATGGAGTAGGGTTTCACACTCATCTTCGTTCCACCCTGTGTGTGTTGCAAGCAGGACGGCGGTGCGGCTGACTCGTAAAATGTGCTGCCCAGTCTCATTATCTCGATACTCAGAGGCACGGCCTAACTTCTGAACTACCTGCAGCCGAGTTTCTAACAACTGCTTTGTTCGCTCGCGGACCATACTGTTCAAGGTAGCCTTCTGTTCATGCACAAATTTGTGGGCTAAGTGCACCTCCAGCATGGTTCTTACCCGCGCTACCAGTTCGGAGATATCGAAGGGTTTGGTGATATAATCCCGTGCTCCGTTGTCGAACGCCTTAAGGAGATACTCCCTCTCCTTCTGTGCCGTGAGTACAATAATCGGGGGAAGCAGAGGATCTTCAAGGGCCCTTAAATGCTCTAAAACCGTAAACCCATCTATATGGGGCATATTGAGATCCAGTAGAATGAGGTCTGTTTTTTCTGCTTGGTATTGATCCACTACATTTCTCGGATCCTGAATCGAAACAGTATTTGTATAGTCGTGTGCCTCAAGAGTTTTTTCTATCAACTTTAAATTGATTGGTTCATCATCTACAACCATAATTCTAGCTGAACTCATATCATCGATATACTTATCTGCGCTCATCAATCACTTCCCCCATTAACTTTTTCGGTTGAACAAGGCAGGTCAATCCAAAATCTACTTCCCACCCCTTTGGTACTTTCCATCCCGATATCTCCATTCATTTCTTTTATTATATGCCGGGCTAATGCAAGCTCTATTCCAACTCCATTGAAGATATCCTGTGTGCTCTCAATCTGAGTAAAGGGTTCAAATATCTTATCCTGATACTTCTCAGGAATGCCGATTCCTGTATCGGTCACCTCTATATGCACATGCCCAAGATTAGCGCCGCACTTTATCTTAACCGTACCGTTTTTCCGGTTGTACTTAACAGCATTTGAAATGATAGTGTGTAAAACGCGTCTTAGATTCTGATCATCAGCTATGACTCTGCATTCTTTATTGATATTTGTCGATATAGTTATGTGGCTCTCTTGTGCAAAAGTTTCTAAGTTTTTAATTACTTCATTTATGAGGGGAGCACAGAGAACAGGTTTAAAATGTGTAACCAGGGGCTTATCCGTAGTCGAAGAGACCTCCAAGATTCTGTCGATGAGGGTTAGTAGGTGGGATCCTCCCTGTAATATTTCCTGCAGATTTTCAGTCTGTTCTGGGGTTAGTGTCTTTTTTTTATCTATGGCTAACAGCTGTGCAAATCCAATGATGGAGTTCAAGGGAGTGCGAAGTTCATGACTCATCTTCGATATAAATATGTTTTTGGTTTTGTTTGCATTTTCAGCTGATACTAAAGCAGTCTCTAACTCCTTCGTGCGCCTCACGACGAGTTTTTCCAGTTCATGACGCAGACGCTTCAGCTCTTTCTCTTCCTTCACCCTCTTGGTGATATCCCGAATGTAGGCAAAAAAATGTTTTTGTTCGCCCCAATATGCGGCACTTATCTCCACATTTATAATAGTTCCATCTTTTCGTTTATGCTTACTCTGAAAAAAATCAAAGCCCTTTTCGATTATTGTTTTTATGTGTGCCGCTGTTTCGTCGGGTGTTTCTACTGACTCGATATCTGTAATGTTTAACCCTTTCAGTTCTTCTTGAGAGTAGCCTAGCATGTGGGCAGCTGCATCGTTTGTATCGACCAAATGGCCTTCAACGTCGATTAACCAGAAGCCGTCTTGAGTGGTGTTCTTGAATATATTGAATTGATCTGCTTGTTCCTTCAGCTTCCTTTCATCTTCTTTTCTCTGTGTTATGTCCATAAAGGTTGCCATCAAAGAATCTGTTTTACCTGCATCGTTTTTCACTGCATTGGCAACCAGAAGCGCATGGAAAACTGAATTATCCGGTCGTTTCCCGCACATCTCGCCGCTCCAGTAGCCATTGTTGGAAAGCTCCTTAATAACCGCTTTTGCTTTCTCAGGGTTTTCCCAAAACTCAATAGACGATTTTCCAATTACCTCGTCCTCTGTAATGTTCCATAAATTAAGAAAGGCCTGGTTTACACTACGCAGGATTCCCGTTTTATCACCAAAAGCCATAGCCACCATAGAGGTGTCTATAGCCTTGGTTTTCAATGTCAACTCCCTGTTTATACGCTCCCGCTCTCTGGCGTCCTGCTCTAACTCGTATTGGGCCTCTTTTTCCCGCCGTATGTCGCGGATAATGGTCGAGAGGTATTCTATAGAATCGTCTTCTGATTTGTGGGACATAATTACCTGGGAGACGGGAATTTCCTGGCCCTGCTTGTCGAGTACCGCAGACTCTCCTTTCCATATTCCCTTTTCAATGGCCCTAGGTACAGCTATTTCTTTAACTATTTGAGCGGCCCATATTGGATGTGAATCCGATATGTTTTTTCCCACTATCGACTCTTCCTTTGCTAATCCAAGCAGGACTCTACCCGGTTCATTTAGATAAGTGATCCGGCCATCGGGAGTCGAAGTGGCAACCAAGTCACCGGTCGATTCTAAAATGGTGTGAAAGCGCTGCTGGGTTTCTGCGTAGTGCTTCTGGTCGGTGATGTCTTCGAACACCCCCAAGACGCCACTAATTTTTTTGTTTTTATCCAGGTAGGGAACTTTCGTAGTTTTAACCCAGTACTTACCAGTTGCCGAGGTATATTGTTCCGTATAAACTTTTTTTTCTCCCGACCTGATTACATCCTTATCTCCCTCACGATAGAGCCTCGCTATTTCTTCAGGATGTATCTCATAATCATCTTTTCCAACGATTTGGAGCTGTGAGATTCCTATATCCTGGGCGTATTCCGAATTACAGTAAAGGTAGTTCAAATCGAGATCTTTGATAAAGATTTTGTTCGGGAGGCTGTCGAGCAAAGAGAAATCAATATCTATAGTTTGTTTCATATATGCTCCAATCCTCCTCACGGAATTGAAAAATTCCTTACTATAAAGGATATGGTTAAGAACATGGTTTGCAATCCTAAAGAGTATTTTTTTGCTTAGCCCTTGCAACCGAGTATGGCTTTCTCGATAATTTTACTCAGTAAACTATTACAAGGGGTGAAATCTATGAGGTTACGGGGGAAATTGATATCCGCATTTCTAGTGGTATCTTTGCTGGTACTTGCAGCAGGAATCGCAGGTATGTACAGCGGCAATCGCATTTATAATGAGGCTTCCGAGGTGATTGAGGGACTCATGCCTATTAAAGATGCCTCTATGGAGGGAATAATCTCTCTTCAAACTTCTATCGATTCATCCTCCGAATACATCTTAAAAACCGAGAATATCGATTCTATTGAACAGAAAATTGAGCACTCCCTAGATATGTTTCATATGTGGATAAGGGCTATCAAGCTGGGTACAGAGAGCCGGGAGTTCAGAGGTAGCAGCAGCGGCGAGCTGTATCGCAGCAGTGGTGTTGACGTGGTCATACCCCACGGAGGTTCGCAGGAAGTTGCCTCATTTACCGATAGAGCCGAGGGCTCTTACGAAAAACTTAGTAGGCATATCGATGGACTTTTCTCAGTGCACAGGAATCGTATTCGCTACAATTTTGAATATGAGGGGGCGCAGTGGAACATTGTTGATTTTTTACACTTAGTAGAGCTGCAGCACGTCCGATGGATTGAGGATCTGCAGGAATCATCGGCTGCAGATGAACAGTTTACCGGGCAGACCGACTTTACACAGTGCTTTTTCGGTCGCTGGTTTTACAACTATACGATTGAGGACCAACAGCTGAATGCTCTTTTAGATAGCCTGGAACCCCACCATAAGGCACTGCATAATGCTGCAATCGAGATAAACAACTCCCCGGGCAGCGAAACCAAGCTGGCCCTCTACACGGCGAATGTTGTCCCTACCGCCCAGTCAATTGAAGATATGTTTAACGAGATCCATGAGTATGTCGATCCTCTCATGGATGAGCTGATAGACCAGGAAAATGCAGTTCTGTCCAGCCTCTCTGCTGAGGCTTCGCTGGCTCAAGAATCTCTTGAGGGCCTCGAGATGCAGGTAGACTCGGAGGTGAACACCGGGGTGCAGGAGGCCTCCGATACAAGAAATTCCAGTTTGTATTTTTTGATCGCAGCAATTGTACTTGGGGTAGTGCTTGCGCTTGTTATTGGGATCATTATGGCCTCCAGAATTTCCCGTCCTCTAAGGCGCATAACCGACAAGGCGGAGAGTATGGCCGATGGTATTTTCTCTATTGAAAAACTTGACATTACTTCTAAGGATGAGACCGGAGACTTGGCCGCAGCCTTTGCACGGATGACCGATTCTATTCGTGCAAAGGTCGGAGCAATCGAAAGCATTGCTGCAGGTGATTTAACTACCATGGTCGAAATGAGTTCGGATAAGGATGAGCTCGGTTCAAATTTGGTTCGGATGCGGGATTCTCTCAATACTCTGCTGGGGCAGGTAAATAATGCGGTAGATCAGGTAAACAGCGGGGCCGATCAAATTGCGCAGTCCAGCCAGGATCTCAGTCAGGGGGCCACCGAACAGGCCAGCAGTTTGGAGGAGGTTACCAGCTCAATCAATCAGGTAAATAGCCAATCAAAGCAGAATGCCGAGAACGCCGGCGAGGCACATGGCTTAGCCAAACGGGCTACCGAAGATGCAGAAAAGGGAAACCTGCAAATGAAGCAGCTCAACGAGAGCATGGAGAAGATAAACGCCTCCAGCGACGAGATAAACAAGGTGGTAAAGGTAATTGACGACATTGCCTTCCAAATCAACCTATTAGCCCTTAATGCAAACGTAGAGGCTGCCCGGGCCGGGAAGTACGGCAAGGGCTTTGTCGTAGTGGCCGATGAGGTACGTAACCTGGCGGTAAAGAGTACCGACTCGGTAAAAGAGACCGGAAGGATGGTAGAAGATACGGTTAGCAACATTAAGCAGGGGACTGAAGCCGCAGAGGCTACTGCAAAACAGCTAAGTTCTATTGTGGAGGGTTCTGGAAAGGTAGCCGACTTTTTGGAAGAGATAGCCCAGTCCAGCCGGGAACAGGCTCAGGCCGTTGAACAGATTACTGAAGGGCTTGATCAGATTGACGAAGCTACCCAGGCAAGTACCGCCAGTGCCGAGCAGAGCGCCTCGGCCTCAGAAGAGCTTGCCGGCCAGGCCCAGCAGCTGCACGGCATGGTATCCAAGTTTAAACTTACTCAAAACCTTCTTATCGAGGAAAATACTTCACGGGAGGAGTAGATAATGGCTCTCCGGCCAGGAAAAGGCATTCTTGTAATTGATGACGAGCCTCTAACAGTGCAAAGACATCTGCAGGCATTGAAAAGACACGATTACAAGATATACCTCGTACACAAAATTGAGGATGCTATAAGCCATCTGCAGAGTGCTGATAGTATCGAACTCATTTTGATGGATATGGATCTTAATGCGAAGGTCAATGGAGCGGAACTTGCTGAGAAGCTGCTCTCGATTAAAACTGTGCCGATCATATTTCTGACTCATCACACAGAAAAATCTTACATGGAAGAGGCCGGGAAAGTGCCCAACTACGGCTACTTAAGTAAAGACTCTAGTGAAAGTGTGCTTTTAGAGTCGGTGAGTATGGCCTTAAGATTAGCCGAGGATAGGCGAATAGTTGAGGAGAGCGAGCAGAAGTACCGTAATCTTTTCGAGGCAGTCCCGGATGCGATATTCCTGGTTGATATTGAGACCCTTGAAATTATCGAGGCTAACAGCGCCGCCGAGAGAATGTACGGGTATCCAAAAAATGAATTTCTGCAGCTGAAAGCTACCGACCTTTCCACTGACCCTGAATCAGCAGAAAAAAGTATTCAGGATCCTGCACTTACCAATATGGTAGTTCGGAGTCATCGTAGAAAGAACGGATCTACCTTTCCGGTGGAGATACGTCTGAATCGGAGTGTAATCAATAACCGAAATATAAATGTGAGCATTATACGTGATATCACCGAACATCAGCAGAGAGAAGAAGAGCGGCAAAACAGCGATTACCTGTTATCAGAGACGCAAAAAATGGCGCAAATCGGGTCGTGGACTTTTGATATTCTGAACGACCGAATCTACTGGACCGATGAGGTATACCGGATATTCGGACTGGAGCCGAAGGCCTTTGCTGCCACTTACGAGGCATTTTTAGAGGCGGTACACCCTGCAGATCGCAGCAGAGTCGATGAGGCGTACATGAGTTCCTTGGAGCAGGGGCAGGACAGCTACGAAATAGAACATCGGGTAATTTGTAAAAATAGCGGTGAGATTCGATACGCACATGGAAGATGTTCACATATACGGAACGCGGACGGGGCGATAGTACGATCAATTGGTATGGTTCAGGATATAACCGAGTACAGGCAAAAAGAAAACGCCCTCCGCCAGAGTGAATCCGAATTGCGGCACCTGTTTGAAACTATGATAGAGGGATTTATATGGACCGATACCGAAGGTACTATCGTAATGGCAAACAATGCCGCTGCCGATATGTTTGCCTATGGCATCCCCTCTGAGCTGATGGGTCTACAGGTCAAAGATCTACACAAAGAGCCGGAAAAATTAAACGAGCATCTTTCATTGCTGAATTGGGAAGATCCCATTTTTAATTTAGATTTTCAGGGGAAAAAGCGTGACGGTACAACCGTATGGATGCTGGCAAATATAAAAGTATTGAGAACCCATAAGGGAGAGGAGATTGGGACAGAAATACTCCTGCGGGATATAACCGACCGCAAAGAGAAAGAAGAGGAGCTGAAACTTCTACGCCGGGCAGTTGAAGAGGCTCCGCTTTCAATAATCATGACCGACACCGGGGGCAAAATCGAGTATGTAAATCCATTTTTCTGTACAATTACCGGATATTCGGCCGAAGAGGTGTTGGGAGAAAACCCTAGGGTTCTCAAATCAGGGGCACATGATGATCAGTTTTACTCGGATATGTGGAAAACCCTTAAACAGGGAGAGGATTGGCAGAATGAGATTTGCAACAAGAATAAGTGGGGTAGGCTTTACTGGGAGTTTGCTACAATTGCACCGGTTCGAAATGAAGAGGGGATTCCAACCCACTACCTTGCGATCAAGGAGGATATTACCGAGCGTAAGGAGTTAGAGAGGCTAAAGGAGGAGGTGGATAGGATGACACAGCATGATATAAGGTCTCCTCTTAATGGAATAATCGGCATACCCCAGGTTCTCATGGATGAGGCAAATTTAACCGACAGCCAACGGGAATACCTTCAGATGATAATCGATTCGGGGCGGAGTGTGCTGAATATGATCAACCTCTCACTTACCATCTATCAGATCGAACGGGGTATTTACGAATATTCAAAGAACCACTTTGATTTACTAAAGCTTGTAAAACAAAGCCTGGGTGACACTGAAATTATTTCAAAGAGTAAAAATCTCAAAATTAACATCTCAACTGTCGGGTTTGCATCTCAGAATCCCGACAGTGTTTTGGTAGAAGGTGAAGCACTGTTGGCATATTCGGTAATATCCAACCTGTTGAAGAATGCCGTTGAAGCTTCTCCCGAAGGGCAGTCGTTAGAAGTCGAGATTACCCATAACTCTGATATTCTCTTTTCAGTTCATAATAAAGGTGTAGTGCCGGAGAAAATCCGGAACAGCTTTTTTGATAAATACAGCACCTACGGTAAGGACGGCGGCTCGGGTATCGGAACCTACAGTGCAAAAATTCTATCGGAGGCCCAGGGGTGGTATATTGAAATGCAGACCCACGAGGCTCACGGCACCAAGATTTCGGTGACCATGCCTGCTGCAGATTAGAGTAAAAAAATTACTCGCTACAATACAGCAGCTGGTC
>Ga0209947_1002428_pt1 | contig 10683 bp, 10 predicted proteins | sample SalPonR2_B_D2_MG_FD_185706 | JGI IMG/M metagenome (GOLD analysis project Ga0209947, IMG submission 185706) | Salt pond soil microbial communities from South San Francisco under conditions of wetland restoration - Salt Pond MetaG R2_B_D2_MG... ... | reverse complement strand
AGTAGATGCGGTGAAATTGGAAATCCCGGAGGGTTTCAAATTTTTTGATTTAAAAAATGATCCAATATCCTAAAAATAAAATAAAAATTGATGGCTTCGTAAAAAGTCCAATATCTGTGTTGCGCTGTATCCCTCGGAATTTCACGTACAGCTAAGTACGCTGCATTCCTCGGGATTTTGCGCGCCTTGATCTTGAACTTTTTACTTTGCCATCCTAAAATCGACTTTTTACGAGATTGTTAAAATTAAATCTTCAAAAAATTGAAACGCTCAATTTAGGTAATATGAAAATGTCCTGTTTTATTATCAAATCATTACGGATATGGAGAGAAATATGACGATTCGCATCAAAACCGCTGACCAGTTGAAAGATCTGCCTGATGACGCCGAGCTAAGTTTCGGGACGCTTTTTTCGGATCACATGTTTAATATGGATTACACCCGGGGGAAGGGGTGGCATGATCCCCGTATCGAGCCCTATCACCAATTTACATTGGATCCCTCGACCATGGTGCTCCACTACGGCCAATCCATTTTTGAAGGGCTGAAAGCTTTTAAAACGCCGTCCGGCGGGATTAACCTGTTCCGGCCCACGGAGAACTTCAAGCGGTTCAACCGTTCCGCGCACAAGCTCTGCATTCCCGAACTTGATGAGGATTTTGCCCTGGAGGCATTGATCGAGCTGTTGAAGATCGAGAAGCGGTGGGTCCCTTCGGCGCCCGGGACATCGCTCTATATCCGGCCCACCATCATCGCCACGGATCCGTTTTTAGGCGTGCGCGCCTCCCATACGTATCGTTTTTTTATTATCCTCTCGCCGGTGGGGGCCTACTACAAGGAGGGGTTTAACCCGATAAAGATCTGGGTGACGGACAAATACGTCCGGGCCGTGCGGGGCGGCATGGGGGAGGTCAAAACCGCGGGCAACTATGCGGCCAGCCTGTATGCCGGAGAGGAGGCCAACCGGCAGGGATATACGCAGGTCCTTTGGCTGGACGGCGTGGAGCTGAAATATGTCGAAGAGGTCGGCTCGATGAATATTTTCTTTGTCATTAACGACGAGTTGGTGACCCCCTCCCTCAGCGGGGGGATCCTGTCCGGAATAACACGGGATACGGTGATCCGTCTGGCCCAAAACTGGGGCATGCCCGTTAGTGAGCGCCGGATCAGTATTGACGAGCTTATTGACATCTATGATGCCGGCAGTCTCCAGGAAGTGTTCGGCTCCGGCACTGCGGCGGTGATATCGCCCGTTGGAGAGATAAAATACCGGGACAGGCAAATGTTCGTAGGCGACGGCGAGGTCGGTCCCTGGGCAAAGAAGTTTTTTGACGCCATCACGGATATTCAATACGGGAAAGCCGGGGATTCTGAGAACTGGGTGATGCCGGTTGGGTGACGGGATAAGGTGTAAGGTATAGGGTTTAAGGTGTAAGGTATAGGGTATAGGGTGTTGGATAAAAAAACCCGGGAGTCGGAAGCCCCCGGGTTTTTTGTTAGGTTAGTATGGGTCACTTGATTTCAATCTTTTTCGCTTTTGTCTCTTCAGTCTTGGGAACTGTGACTTTCAAGACACCGTCTTTATATGATGCTTCGATCTTATTGGGATCAACCGCATCCGGCAGCGTAAAAGCCCGTTGGAATTTACCGTAAGCACTTTCCTTTCGGTAGTAGTTATCCTCCTCAATATTTTCTTCGTGCTTACGTTCGCCTTTCAGCGTCAGCACGCTGTCTTTTACGTCGATGCTCACATCCTCTTTTTTTACGCCCGGCAGTTCAGCCTTGATGACAATGTTGTCGCCTTCTTCATACGTATCAACCGTCGGGCGCCAATCAAACAGGCTCATTTCATCTTCGCGACCTGCCGGTCGGCTCGGAAATGCATCATCGAACAATCGGTTAATTCGATCCTGCAAGGACGGTAATGTGGTCCATGGATCCCATCGTACCAGTGCCATAATGTCACCCCCTTCTTATATTAATTTTAATTTCAGTTACCTATCATCCTTCTCACTTTTAAATTTAATACACCGAATCGGGTCGTCAAGGGGGCGGTTGAAATTTTTTTCGAATCGGGCCGGATCGATCTATATAATCCCATGAAGGCATCCGCCCGGTTCCCCCATTTTATCCACGCGGGCTTTTATTTCCGGGGCTTCGACCAGGGGCGGGGCATGATGGGGTTTCAATCGGGCGTCTATAATCAGCGGGCCTTCGCAGCCCCAATGCTTAAACTGGACAAAGCTGTTGACCCCGTAGATGTCATGGGACGGGTTGGACCGGGTAAACGTGACCCACAGCCAGTTTTCAAATGTTCCGGCGGCAAAGTCCGGGTCATCGACCAGGACGAGCATCATCAGGCCGTTTTCCCGGCCTATTGAGGAAAGGCCTTCGGCTAGTTTCCCAATTAGTGTTGATGTCGTATCGTAGTTTTCAAACGGCGGGGCCTTCATGGCGATTATGCCCGGTATCACCCGTAGAGGCTTTGAAAATCCTTCCGGCAGGGGGCATTCATTCGGCAGCCGGTCTGCCAATCGCCTTTTTGGGGGACCGGCGGCCGCAATGATTACTTTGCCGCCTTCGTTTAGAGCGGTGCCCGTATAATCCAGGGTGTCCATGGTGGTTTCCGTCTGAAAATGCAGATCCGTCCGCCAATCCACGCGTTCGAGCAGGTGCCGGAAGAACCCCGGGATGTCGTTGATATCCAGGCCCGGCGCATCTTCAAATGCGGTAATCATTAAATATTTGGCAAGCGCGCAGTGGCCGAATCCCAGCAGGGCATTGGCCGTTTTTAAAAGCTCGCGCGGTTTCCGATCCTGATAGGCCAGTTCCCGTTCCCTGCCGATGGCAAGCATGAGCGGATGCACCCCCGCCGCGTCAACGGCATGAAGCGCTACCAGGCCGGGAATTGAGGCGGGCACCATCGGAGCGGTGATCTCATGGACCAGTCGGCTGAAAATGCTGTCCTCCTGCGGCGGCCGGCCCACCACCGTAAACGGCCAGACGGCGTCCTTGCGGTGATAGACGGCGTCTACATGCAGGTAGGGAAACGGATGCTCGAGGCTGTAATAGCCCAAATGATCGCCAAATGGGCCTTCGGGCTTTGTTTCGCCGGGCATCACCGTGCCGGTAATGCAAAAATCCGCCTCTGCGGCGATTAGATGGCCGTTTTTTCGAACAAACTGAAACCTCCTGCCCGCGAGGCCCCCGGCAAACGTGACCTCCGGCATGCCCTCGGGCAGCGGCATAATCGCGGCGAGGCTATGGGCCGGCGGGCCGCCTACGAATATGGAGACGCGAAGCGGCCGGCCCCTCTCAAGCGCATTGGCGTGGTGTATGCCGATATCCCGGCGAAGCTGGTAATGGAGGCCGACTTCCCGGTTTTGCCGATATTCATTGCCCCCCATTTGAATCCGGTACATGCCGAGATTCGAATGCATGATGCCCGGTTTTTCCGGATTCTCCGTGTAGACCTGGGGCAGAAGGACAAAGGGGCCGCCGTCTTCCGGCCAGCATCGGATCTGCGGGAGTTTTTCGATTTCGGTTTGACGGGCCGTTACCGGTGCGGTGAGGGCTTTTCCGGGCCACATCCGCCAGGCCGTCGGCAATATTTTCGGCAGTATCGCCGGCTGTCTTAAAATTAATGCCGGCTCGGCATTTACTCGAATCAGATCTTTTATCCGCTCCAGGCTGTGCCGGAAGACGAACCGCGCCCGCCCCATGGTGCCGAAAATATTGGATACCGCCGGAAACGGGGAGCCGATAACACGCTCGAAAAGAATGGCCGGCCCGCCGGCCCGGTTGACGCGCCTGTGGATTTCCGCCATTTCAAGATCCGGGTCAACCGGCGGCGGAATGCGGAGGAGATGGCCGTGGCGCTCCAGATCCATTACCAGTTCCCGGGTTGACCGATGTATCATTGGACAATCCTGTCTGCTGAAATTTCTGTTTTAAATCCGAATCGTATCCGATTGTCCGTGTATGTAATGGTTTCCGGAGTGAAGCGGTAGAGCCGGGCATGGAATTTGCGGTAGAAATGGCCGAGTTCGATGGGAGCGGTGGTTTTGAATATGTGTCGGATCGTGGGGAACCGTTTCAGGTACGCATGAACAGCCCTGCCCGCCTGCCTGCCGGCGGGTACCGCATTAATCGTTCCGCTTATCTGAAGGCCCCGGATATCGATCCAGGCATCTGCATCTTCGTAGATGGCACAGGCGGCCGCTTTTGAGTCTAGCACGTTTTGAATATGTCTTGCATCCGGGTTTGAGAAAAAATAGAGGCTCTCGTCCAAAACGGCATAATAGACCGGCGCCGCCCAGGGTATGCCTGCTGAAGTCGTGGCGAGCGTCATAATATGCTGCTGATGGATGATTTCTTTTATCTTTGCGGCTACTGTCCGCTCATCTATGGGTCGGGCCGTATGGGTCATTTGAACATTATCGACCGTTTATGTTGTCCTCTGAAAACATTTCGAGCGGTAGCGGGAAATCTTTTGGATGTCCCGAGGTATGGATATCCTTTTGGGATTGTTCATCATGTGGACATGAACGCATACGGGACCAAAAAAGCAAGCGGTACTTGATCAAATATCGACTAGGCCGCCATTTCTTTGAGCCGCAGGGCATTTTGGGCCGCATACCCGTTTTCATCGTTGTCGAAATAGCAGAAAACGTCAAGCCCCTTTTCTATCCAGTCCTTGATATGGGCCGCCCACCCGGAAAGCGCGTTGTCGTTATATTTTCCCTGGTAGGCCCCGTCCGGTCCATGCAGCCGGATGTAGGCGAAATCTGCGGTATATATAATCGGTGTCTGTCTGCCCTCCAGATCAAAGATGCAGAAGGCGGCGTTATGTTGGCGCAGGCGCTCGTAGACGCTTGGATCCCACCACGTATCATCACGGAACTCGAAGGCAAACCGCCCATTTTCGGGAAGGGCTTCAAGGAAGCCCTCGAGCCTGCCAATGTTTAATTTCCAGCGGGGCGGGAGCTGAAACAGCACCGGGCCCAGCTTATCGCCGAGCATTCCCACGTTATCCATAAAATTGGCGACCGGTTTTTCCGGGTCCTTTAGTTTTTTCATATGGGTGATGTAGCGGCTGGCTTTTACCGAATAGAGAAACGCTGCCGGGGATTCATCCCGCCATTTCTTGAAGGTTTCTTTTTCGGGAAGGTTATAGAACGTATTATTTACCTCCACCGTATGGAACCGCTCCATATAATACGCCTGCCAGTCTTTCGTCGGCAGATCCTCCGGGTAAAACGTTCCCCGCCAGTGTTTGTAGTTCCATCCCGACGTGCCGATATGTAATTTTTGTACCCGCATTGCGCCCCCCGGTTTCGCTTCTAAATAGTGCCTGAACGAAAACCGTCTTTTTCACCAATAACAGATATTGACAATCTCGTAAAAAGTCGATTTTAGGATGGCAAAGTAAAAAGTTCAAGATCAAGGCGCGCAGAATTCCGAGGAGCAAAAGCGACGAGGAATCTTGATTGTTTAAGATTTCTCGCTGCCGCTCGAAATGACAAAACTAGCTGCCGCTCGAAATGACAAAAATAGCTGTCGCTCGAAATGACAAAATTGGATGAATCGTCTCAGTGCCTTAAAATTGAAACGCTCAATTTAGGTAATAATAAATAGGGTTCATGCCCGGATCAGGCGTCAGCTTTCGCAGTCGGCTCACCGCCATTGCCCAGAATCAGTTCAACCGTGTTCCGGCCCTTGGCGTCGTACAGCTTAATAACGGATTCGGCAATCATCGCAATATGATTGGCGTCAGGGAAAAAAACGGGCGTCCGGAGGGTTGAAACCAGGTCGATCATCCCGTTTGAAATCGCGCTTTGGATATGTTTGCTGTCATAGGTCTCTTCGTGGAGGAGCGCATAGTCTTCAGGGAGCAGCATTGAAGTGCTGACGTTTTTCAGTCGTTTGTCGATGACCGCATACTCACGTATTTTTAGCTTCTTCAAAGCTTTATCTTTGATCATTTCATATTTCTGTCGCATCACATGCCTCCTGTATGGCCAGGCGATGGGTTCGCCCAGGGGGTTAGCAGCCGATTCCTTAACAAACTGACCTGGAAAGAGAAGACTTTTCGAAGGACGTTAAAGGAGGATGAGGTGAGCTCCGGAATTCTTTTGTCCACACTTTAAGCCCCCCTTTGCCCTATGCCGGCATTGAAACGGGATCGGGGGCCTTGTTAACAGAATCAATTTGAATATTACCTCGCGTCCATCCCCAAATGGCTCAATTTCTGGGTCAGGCCCGAATTTTAATCCTTCCGCATACGTCACGTATGCCTGCGGCTGAAATTTTCGCCTTCCTTGAACTTGAACAAATTATTCTATTTATGGACGGATTTATGGACGGACACTATTTATATGATAACGGCGTCCCGGTTAAAGTCAAACGATTATTTTTCGGCTCCATCCGGCGTTTTTTAGGAAGCCGTCAGGGCTGCCTGATCAGCGTGACTATTTGTTCCATGGCCTGGTCCAGGGACAATTTGCTCATATTAAACACCATATGGTATAATCCCGGATCATTATAATTTTTTTTGCCGAATTTGGCGTAAAGATTCTGGCGGCGTTTCTGGCCGGTGATTACCGCTTGGTAGGCCTTGTTTCTGGAATAGTTATAAAAACTTTGCATGAACTGGATGCGGTCTTCTTGTTCGGCGATCAGCAGAAAATGATATGTGTTTTCCATGTCTTTAAGAATGTACTGACCGCCACGGCCTAAAATTATTATATTGTCAGTTTTGGCGATTTCGGTAACCACCTCTTTTGTTTTTTCAACATAGATATTTTCATCCATGTAACCGATATCTGCGCCCGTCAACCGTTCCATATAGGATCGGCTCAGGGCGCTGGATACAATTTTGGAAAAAAAACTGCCGGCCGTCTGTTCTATATCCTTAATAGTGAATTTGGATACTTTGGCTTTTTTTGAAAGCTCCTGGATGATGGAATCGTCGAAGAATTCATAATTTAACTGTCTGGACAGCCTTTTTCCCAGGGTCCGTCCGCCGGCACCGAACTGGCGTGCGATTGTAATAACTGCCATAGAGCCCCTCCTTGTCTGTAGAGGTTCAAAAAAGCCGATTTTCAAACCTATTATATAAGACTTGGTAAGTAAAATCCAGACGATTTTACCCTTTTATCTGCGGTAAACCTGAAAATCGTCCGATTTAGGCTCAAGCATGCAGTAAAGGCGGCTTTCAGCCCCCCCAAGCCGTTTGCGCGGGGGGCCTTGCAAGAATATCTTGACAGGCCCGGCTCATTTTAAAATACTGTCATGTTTTAATAAGCTTATGTGAATTTTAATCCTATGTCTGTTTATACGGGAGGGAGACTGATTATGCGTGTGACGAACCTTTACGAAAAAAAAGCCCCGGTTGTTTCCATGGAGTTTTTCCCGCCAAGGGATGAGGGCGCGGCGGCAAAGTTTGACGGCATTGTTGACAAACTCGCCGATCGTCGCCCGGACTATATGTCGGTTACTTTTGGCGCGGGCGGCTCCAACCGGGACGGGTCCTATCAGACGGTAAAGAAGCTGGTAGAGGAAAAGCAGCTGCCCACTGTCGCCTATATCGCCGGCTACGGGCTGGGCAAAGATGAAATCACTGAGGTCCTGGATAACTATAAGGCGCTGGGCGTCAAAACCATTTTCGTCATCCGGGGCGATCAGCCGAAGGATGAAAATTTCGCCGCCCATCCCGAGAGCTTTTCCTATGCTTCCGATATGATCGGCTTTATCAAGGATCGGTATGATTTTACCCTGGGATGCGCCGGCTATCCTGAAGGCCATGTGGAGGCGGACAGCCTGGATAAAGACATTGAGGCCCTTAAAAAGAAGCAGGACAACGGTGCGGCATACGTGGTCTGCCAGTACTGCTATGACAACCAGTTCTTTTTCGACTTCGTTGAAAAATGCCGGGCGGCCGGTATCACCATTCCCCTTATTCCGGGAGTCATGCCGGTTTACACGATTAAATTGACCAATATCCTGTCCAACGTATGCGGCTCCACGATCACCGAGGAGCTTCAGAAACGGCTTGATGCGGTGGCGGACGAAGACAAGGAAACAGTTCTTCAAATGGGGATCGATTTCGCGGTGGAGCAGTGCCGTGGGCTTTTAAAGGCGGGTGTCCCCGGCCTGCATTTTTATACCATGAACCGCAGTAAATCCACAGCCGCGATCATCGACCGGCTCAAGGATGAAGATTTGCTTTAATCGGAAGAAAGCGCATTTTAAATGAGGCAGGGGCGGGGGGCAACCCCGCCCTGACCGGCGAGATGGTTTGAACCGATTATGCCAAAACGACCGATAACACCTACCTATATCGTTTTTTACATCCTGTTTCTGCCCGATTCCTGGCAGATCCTGATGGGCATTATCTTTGCGCTTATCCTGCACCGGTTTGCCGTAGGCCCGGATATGTCGAACATTAGCAAAGCTTTGGTATTTATCATGCTTGCGACGATCGGCTATACCATTACACGGATCCCGGCCCGCTGGATTACGCAGAAGCTTAAAACATGGATATTGGGGCAGGGCAAAAGGTGATGCCCGGTCTATTTAAAATGCTGCCGCAGGTTTTGCGCCAGCATCTCCGGCGGCGTGAGTATTAACTCGTTTCGCAGGAGTTTTTGCAGAAAGTAATCGTCCGTGCGATAGTTCTCATAGACGTTCTGGCGCGAGATAATCCGGATGAAACACCGCAGCGACTCGTCGTTTTCGTCTAAGGGCGCGGAGTAGGCCGCAAAGTTGAACGTGGACATGCCCATGTCGGCGTATCCATGCAGCACATTGACCAACCCCTCGGAAAGGCCTTTCACATCCGCCTCATCCATCTCCAAAAAGGTCTTTCGTTTGGGCAGGATGCCGATAACTTCATTGGTCCCCTGGGGCGAGAACGCGGTAATCCACTCAGCCGGGCCGGTGGCGCCGATGTATCGCTCCCCGCTTGTTTTTTCCAATTCCAGAAGATCCGTCCAATAGCAGCCTTGATTGGCCCGGAGGTACTGCCGGCTCTTGTCAATGATCGATTCAAGGTAGCTGAAGGGCAGATCGCCGCCCATGACCTGAAAATGGGGGTGGGCAATGCTGGCGCCCGCAGGCCCTAAATAGTTGCCGTTAATGGTCAGGTGCTTGACGCCCTTATCGTTGTGGGTTAGATGCTCCGCCAGCTTAAGGGAGGCCTGGAACGCCTCGGCCACCGGCTGGGCGGCAAATTTGGCCAGCGGCACGTAGTGGGCCTCGCCGACCCGAATGACCGCGTGCACCTGGGCGGCCGGGAAGATGTTGGGAAACAGGACCGCTTCGCCCACCTGGATGCGACCTCCGGGGACCACCTCTTCCGGATAGGTGGGGGTCATCGCCTTCCACTTGTCTCCGCACAAAAAGCATCGGGACTCGCTTTCCTTGGCCATTTTTTCAATCAACTCGGTATCGCTTTGGCCGAAAAACATGGCCACCTTGTCCTCCAGCCGCGGGTTGAATACGCTCTGGGCGCCGGTCAGTGGATCTTTCCGAATTTCGAGTGCCTGGGTGTCAAGCTCATTGTTCATCATGGGGTTGTGGATGGTCGACTTCTGGGTATGTTTGATAAACTGTATTTTTTCAGCCATATATAAAACCTCCCCTGTTAATCAATTTAGACGCAAAACTATTTAAGGCGGTAGTTTACCATAAATATTGCCTGATTTTCACATTGATTTTTTTTTGCCCTGTAAAAAGAACCGGGACATCCAGTCCACCGTCCGTCTTGGGGAAAGCCGCATCAGCAGGATGTGGACGAGCCAGTTCCGAAGCCCCGGCACGTGAAGGAATTTCTGTTTTTCAAACGCCTTGATCGCTTTTCGCGCGATCCAATCCGGCTTTTTTAGCCCGCTGATGGCATACCACCTTAAATGGTTTGGAAAACCGCCCTTGCCTAAAATGGCGGTATCCACATAGGGCGGATTCAGTGTGCATACGGTGACACCGGTGCCCTTTAACTCCGTACGAAGCGCCTGGGACAGGCTCTGGAGCCCGGCCTTGGTGGCACCGTATACCGTTTGAAAAGGGGTCGGCTGCAGGGCGGAAACGCTGGAAATGTTGAAAATCGTCCCCTTTTTGCGCCCGATCATGTCCGGCAGAAAAAGATGCATCAGCTGTAAAGGGGCGTTCAGGTTGAGCTCAACCATCTTTTGCAGCCCAGCCCGCGGCTGCTCCCAGAATTTGCCGTAAATCGCGGTGCCCGCATTATTCACCAGGATGTCCACGACGCCGGCTTCCCGTTTTACCGCCTGAAAAAGCTTATCCGGTCCATCCGGTTCGGCCAGATCCACAGGAAAGCACCAGGTGCGGATGTTAAACGCTTCTTCTAGGTTTTTGGCCACATCGTTCAGCTGGGACTGCTCCTGCGGCAGTGCGCCCAGGGCCATATTCGCCCCGCGACTGGCGAACTCATAGGCAAGGGCCTTGCCGATGCCGGTGGATGCGCCGGTAACCAAAACCGTTTTTCCGGAAAAGTCTATCTTGCCCATGACCAACCGTCTCCTTTTTAAAAAACTAATATTGATGGCTTCGTAAAAAGTCCAATATCTGTGTTGCGCTGCATTCCTCGGAATTTCACGTACAGCTAAGTACGCTGCATTCCTCGGAATTTGCGCGCCTTGATCTTGAACTTTTTTCTTTGCC
>Ga0209947_1002424_pt1 | contig 10689 bp, 8 predicted proteins | sample SalPonR2_B_D2_MG_FD_185706 | JGI IMG/M metagenome (GOLD analysis project Ga0209947, IMG submission 185706) | Salt pond soil microbial communities from South San Francisco under conditions of wetland restoration - Salt Pond MetaG R2_B_D2_MG... ... | reverse complement strand
GTCCTCGATGCGGTTCCCGGCGCCACCGTGCTGCCCGCGCTCCGGCGCGGCAACGTGGTCGGAGCACTCTCGGTCGGCTTGGCTCCGACCGATGCCGATCGCGACGGGCTGGCCACACTGCGTGCGGCTGCCGACGGCAAGCTCGGACTGCTCGTGCTGCTCGGCGCCGATCCGCTCAACGACTGTCCCGACGCCGACCTGGCACGCCGAGCGATCGCCGGTGCCCGCCGCGTGCTGGCCGTCGATGCGTTCCCGAGCGAGTCGGCCCAGCATGCCGACGTCGTGCTCGCGGCCTCGGCGTACGGCGAGAAGGCCGGCACGACCACCAACCTCGAGGGTCGCGTGTCCACGCTCGCCCATCTGGTCACCGCTACCGGGACCAGCCGGCCCGACTGGATGATCGCCGTCGAACTCGGGTTGATGCTCGGAGACCACTCCCTCGAAGCCGACCACCCGCTGCGTGGGGTTTCCACCGTCGCGGACGTCACCGAACTGATCGCTTCGACGGTGCCGGCCTTCGCCGGGGTGACCGCCGACGCCCTGCGTGACGAACCCAATGGTGTGCTCACGGCGCCCGTGGCGGCCGCGTTGCCGGCCGTGTCTTTCTCCGCGCCGGGTCGGAACAGCTATGACTATCGGTTGGTGGTGAGTCGCAAGTTGTACGACCGGGCAATCGGAACCCAGATGTCACGCTCGCTCGTGAACCTCGCTCCCGGGTCGGCGCTGCACGTGCACCCGCTCGACCTCGACGCCCTGGGTGTCGCCGAGGGCGACGACGTCAAGGTCGTCAGTGCCAAGGCTGCCAGTGTCCTGCCGATCGCGGCGAACACCCGCGTCCCGCGCGGCGTGGTGTGGTCGCCGTTCAACCAGGGTGCCGGCACGATCGAGGACATCGTCGACGCTGCTGCGGTCACCACCGACGTCAGGATCGAGCGCGTCTGATGCTGGCGCTCGACCCGCTGCTCGACGGGCGTCTGCTGTGGACGCCGCTGATCATCGTGATCGCGAAGGTGCTCATCATCTTCGCGCTCGGCCTCGTGTCGACGATGCTGATGATCTGGTACGAGCGCAAGGTCGTGTCCGGCATGCACAACCGTGTCGGCCCGAACAAGGCCGGCCCGTTCGGCATCCTGCAGAGCCTCGCCGACGGCATCAAGGCGTTCTTCAAGGAAGACCTCCTGCCCACCCGCGCCGACCGGATCGTGTTCCGCCTCGCGCCGTTCCTGTCGTTCGTGCCGGGGTTCCTGATCTGGTCGGTGATCCCGCTTGGCGGCGACTTCTCCGACGGTCGTGACGGCACCATCGAGATCTTCGGCGAGACCACCCGCGCCCAGTTGGCCGACCCCCCGATGGGCATCTTGATCGTGCTCGCCCTGTCCGGCATCGCCGTGTACGGCATCATGCTCGCCGGCTGGTCGAGTGGTTCGAAGTACCCGCTGCTCGGCGCGGTCCGTGCCTCGGCGCAGATGATCTCCTACGAGGCGGCCCTCGGCCTCAGCCTCGCTGCGGTGTTGCTGTCGTCGGGCACCCTGTCGACCGCCGGCATCGTCGCCCGCCAGGACAGCTTCCTCGACTGGAATCTGATCTCGACGGGAATCGTGCCGTTCGTGATCTTCCTCGTCGCCGCCACCGCTGAGCTGAACCGGCCGCCGTTCGACCTGGTCGAGGCCGAACAGGAACTCGTCGGCGGGTTCAACACCGAGTACTCGGGCATCCGGTTCGCATTGTTCTTCCTCGCGGAGTTCATGGGCGTCGTGACGATGAGCGCCGTCATGGTCACGTTGTTCTTCGGTGGGCCGCAGGGACTGTTCGACATCCCGCTGATCCCCGGCGCGATCGAGGGAACGCTGTGGTTCTTCGTGAAGCTGATGGGCTTCTTGTACCTGTACGTCTGGTTGCGGGCCACGCTGCCCCGGCTGCGCTACGACCAACTGATGGACTTCGGCTGGAAGATCCTGATCCCGGTCGCGCTCGGCTGGTTCCTGCTGCTCGCAGCGCTGCGTGAATTCTCGCCCGACGGCGACTTCGCCACGAGCGCCCGAGTGGTGCTGATCTCGTTCGTCGTCGCAGCGGTCGCATTGGCGCTGTTCGGCGCGGCGTTGCGGGTGAGCGCCCGGAACCGGGCCGCTGCGGGCGGTGGCTACGACCCGGTCGACACCACGACTCAGAGCACCCAGAAGGGAGCGAACGTCTGATGGGCTACCTCGAGGGCTTCGGCGTCACGATCCGCCAGCACCGTCTCTTCGGCGGCAAGCGTGTCACCACCGAGTACTCCGGTGGACGCCGCGCGAAGAAGCGCAGCGACACCGCACGCGACGTCGAGCACGACGAGAAACTGGCGCGTCCCGAACGGCTCCACGGCCGCCACGTGCTCAACCGCTACGAGGACGGCATGGAGAAGTGCATCGGCTGCGAGCTGTGCGCCGGTGTCTGTCCCGCCGATTGCATCCACGTTCGCGGCGCCGACAACGACCCCGAGGACCCCACGTCGCCCGGAGAACGGTTCGGCTGGATCTACGAGATCAACTACCTGCGTTGCATCCACTGCGACCTGTGCGTCGAGGCCTGCCCCACCGAGGCGATCACCGAGACCAAGCTGTTCGAGTTCTCGTTCACGAACCGCCAGGACGCCATCTACACCAAGGACGAGCTCCTCGTCGACGACGACGGCATGCCCCGCAAGCTGGCATGGGAGGACTGGCGCGACGGCGACGATCTGCTGACCAGCGGGTGGATGCGCGCCACGTCACCGTCCGGCGACGCCACGTTCGAAGGCCAGGTCGGCTGGAGCGGCGAGCTCGGCTACGGGGTGCGCGACCCCGAGCCCACCCAGGACGTCCGTGACGCGTCCGCGCGTGACAAGACGGTCCGGAGAGTCGAGCGGTGAGCGACGCCACCTTCCTCGAGTACGTCGTCTTCTTCTCGGCGGCGATCATGATCCTCGGCGGCGCAATCGGTGTGATCACCCTGAAGAACCCGGTGCATGCCGCGCTCGGGCTCGTGCTCACCCTGTTCGGGGTGGCGGTGCAGTTCGTCGCGATGGAGGCCCACTTCCTGGCCGCGGTGCAGGTGATCGTCTACGCCGGCGCCATCGTGGTGCTGTTCCTGTTCGTCATCATGTTGCTCGGCGTCGACGAGTCGATCGACCTGTCGATCGAGCCGATCCCGATCCAACGGCCGCTCGCCGCGATCATGGGTCTCGGCCTCGTCGGGCTGCTCGGTGCCGCGATCGTGCGCGCGGAGGATGCGCTGGTGATCAACCCCGGCTCCGGCATCGACGTCGCCGGCGAGACCGGCAACAACGACTCGAACATCCAGCAGCTCGCCACGAACCTCTACGGCGACCACGTGTTCGCGTTCCAGCTCACCTCGGTGTTGCTGATCGTCGCGGTCGCCGGCACGGTGTTGCTCACCCGCAAGTGGCCGCGAGACGCCGGCTCGTCCGAGTCGGAGAGCAGCGACGCATGATCGCCGCCATCGGTACCTCGTCGTATCTGCTGCTCGCAGCGTTGCTGTTCGCGATCGGCGCGTTCGGTCTGCTCGTGCGCCGGAACCCGCTGATCATGTTCATGTGCATCGAGTTGATGCTCAACGCCGCCAACCTCACGTTCGTGGCCCTCGCCACCCAGCTCGGCGACATCAACGGCCAGACCGCGGTGTTCTTCGTGATGGTGGTGGCGGCCGCCGAAGTCGTCGTCGGCCTCGGCATCCTCGTCTCGATCCTGCGCCGCCGCCCCGGCGCCACCGCCGACGACCTCGCGGAACTGAAGGGCTGACACCATGGCTGACCTCGTGTGGTTGATCCCTGCCTTCCCGCTGGCCGGATTCCTCCTGCTGTTGGTGTTCGGACGCCGCCTCGGCGACCCGAACGCCGGCTACCTCGCCACGGCGATGGTGTTCGGCTCGTTCGCGTCCACGGTGCTGATCTTCTTCGACCTGCTGTCCAAGCCGGCAGAGGATCGCGACACGGTCGTCACCTTGTTCTCGTGGCTGCCGGTCGGCACCTTCCAGGTCGACATGGCGTTCCTGGCCGACCCGCTGTCGATCGCGATGTGTCTGTTCGTGACCGGCATCGGTGGGCTGATCCACCTGTTCGCCGTCGGCTACATGCACGGCGACGCCAAGTTCTCCAAGTTCTTCTTGTACCTCAACCTCTTCGTGTTCTCGATGACGCTGCTCGTGCTCGGCGAGAACCTGTTGGTCACCTTCCTCGGTTGGGAGGGCGTCGGCACCTGTTCGTACCTGCTGATCGCGTTCTGGCACAGCCGTGAGTCGGCGGCCACCGCCGGCAAGAAGGCCTTCGTCACCAACCGTGTCGGCGACTGGGGCGTCATGTTGGCGATGTTCCTCGCGTTCTCGGCGGTCGGTTCGCTGTCGTACAGCGTGATCAACGAGAGCGCCGAGACCGGTGAACTCGCCGCCTCGACCGCGTCGGCGATCGCGATGCTGTTGCTGCTCGGCGCCGCCGGCAAGAGCGCCCAACTGCCGCTGTACATCTGGCTGCCCGACGCGATGGAGGGCCCCACCCCGGTCTCCGCGCTGATCCATGCGGCCACCATGGTGACCGGTGGCGTGTTCCTGCTCACCCGCATCAACCCGGTGATCGCCGCGTCGTACGACTGGGTGCCGACCACCATTGCCTGGGTCGGTGTGATCACCGCGCTGTTCGCCGCCACGATCGCCCTCGCGCAGAACGACATCAAGAAGGTGTTGGCCTATTCGACGGTGTCGCAGATCGGCTACATGATGTTGGCCGTCGGCACCGGCGGTTACGTGGCTGCCATCTTCCACATGATCACCCATGCGGCGTTCAAGGCGTTGATGTTCCTCGGCGCCGGCTCGGTCATCCACGGCATGCACGAAGAACAGGACATGCGCAAGATGGGCGCCCTGCGCACGGTGATGCCGATCACCGCGGGCACGTTCATCGTCGGCTGGCTCGCCATTGCCGGTGTGCCGCCGTTCTCGGGATTCTGGTCGAAGGACGAGATCCTGCTGTTCGCCCTCGCCGACAGCCCGGCGCTGTACGTCGTCGGCATCATCACCGCGATCCTCACGGCGTTCTACATGACCCGCCAGGTCATCATGGTCTTCTTCGGCGAGGCCAAGTGGACCAGCGCGGCCAACGAGGCCGAGGCACCCGAGCCCGCCGAGGGCGAGGAGCCGATCGAGACCCACGACGCCCACGGCGAGTTCAAGCCGCACGAGTCGCCGCCGGTGATGTGGATCCCACTGGTGGTGCTGGCGGTGCTGGCCGCGTTCGGTGGTGTGCTCAACCTGCCCAAGCTGTTCGGTATCCCGAGCGGCGTCTCCTACGAACTCGAGCACTGGCTCGAACCGGTGATCGAGTTCGGCGAAGCCGACATCACCGGCACCTGGGCCTACGACAACAAGTACATCCTCGTCGCGATCGCAGTGGCTGCAGCACTGAGCGGGCTCGCGCTCGCATGGCTGGTGTACACGAAGAAGCGGATCAAGCCCTGGGAGCCGACGCTGTTCGCGAACGGTTGGTACTACGACGCTGCGGTCTCGTGGTTCATGGGCACGCCGGGCCGTGAGGGCTTCCAGGTGGTGACCGACTTCGACGCGAAGGTCGTCGACGGTGCGGTCAACGGTGTCGGTGTCGCGGTCAAGGAGGCCGCCACCGAGGTGCGCAAGGGCCAGACCGGCTACGTGCGTCAGTACGCGGGGGTCATCGGCATCGGCGTGGTGCTGTTGCTCGGGTGGTTCGTGGTGATTCGAGGGATCCTGTGATGTTGGCCGCCGAAGCCGGAGCGACCGGACCGATCGCGTTCCCGATCCTCACCGCACTGATCCTGGTGCCGGTGGTCGGAGCGTTGCTCGTGGCGCTCACGCCGAAGTCGCGCCCCGAGATCCCGAAGGTCATCGCGATGATGTCGACCGTCGGCACGTTGGCGATGTCGATCTGGTTGATGGCGTCGTTCGAGACCGGCGAGTCCGGCTTCCAGTTCGTCTCCAAGCACACCTGGATCGAACCGTGGGGCATCTCGTGGCACCTCGGTGTCGACGGCATCTCGCTGTTCCTGGTCGTGCTCTCCGGCGTGCTGTTCCCCCTGGCGATCGCCGGCATCGACCCGCACCACGACGAGAAGCCGTACCTCGCCTGGTTGCTGCTGCTGCAGGCCGGCGTGATGGGCAGCTTCCTCAGCCTCGACCTGTTCGTGTTCTTCATCTTCTTCGAGATCGTGCTCGTGCCGATGTACTTCCTGATCGCGGGATGGGGCTACGAGAACCGGGTCTACGCGGCCACGAAGTTCTTCCTGTTCACGATGCTCGGCTCGGCGTTCATGCTCGTCGGGCTGATCGCAACCGTGGCCATCGCCAGTCGTGATCTGGGTTACACCACGTTCGACCTCGTCGAGATCGCCGAGGGCGCCGAATTCGCGGCGTCCACCGGACGCTGGTTGTTCTTCGCGTTCGCCATCGCGTTCGCGGTGAAGGTGCCGTTGGTGCCGGTGCACACCTGGCTGCCCGACGCCCACACCCAGGCCCCGACCGCCGGCTCGGTGGTGCTGGCCGGCGTGATGCTGAAGCTCGGTACGTACGGCCTGTTGCGTTTCGGGTTGTACCTGTTCCCCGAGGCGTCGTTCTGGAGCCGCCCGCTCTGGCTGACGCTCGCGGTGATCGGCATCATCTACGGCGCGATCGCCGCCACGATGCAGACCGACCTCAAGCGGCTCGTCGCCTATTCGTCGGTGGCGCACATGGGCTTCATCGTGCTCGGCACGTTCGCGTTCACCACGCAGTCGCTGTCCGGCTCGGTCATCCAGATGATCAACCACGGTGTGTCGACCGGCGCACTGTTCCTGTTCGTCGGCATGATCTACGAACGACGCCACACCCGCTCGATCGCGGAACTCAACGGCATCCAGAAGGTCGCCCCGATCTTCGCCGCCGGCTTCATGGTCGTGATGCTCAGCTCGATCGGCGTGCCCGGCCTCAACGGCTTCGTCGGCGAGTTCCTGATCCTCACCGGGTCGTTCCTCACTGCCCGCTGGTGGACCGTGGTCGCCACGGTCGGGGTGATCCTCGCCGCGCTCTACCTGCTGTGGGCCTATCAGCGGGTGTTCCACGGCGAACCCGACGAGGAGAACGAGAACTTCCCCGAACTCAAGCTGAAGGAAGGTCTCGTGCTGTTGCCGTTCCTCGGCCTCATCGTGTTCATGGGTGTGTACCCGAAGCCGGTGCTCGACCGCATCGAGCCGAGCATCAGCGCCCTGATCACCCGGGTGGAGGAGAACACCGACTTCGTCGAGCCCGCGCCCACCATCCAGATCGGTGAGCATGACTCGACCGACGACGGCGCCGACATGGAAGGGGACGAGTGATGTTGCAACAGATCGACACCTTCGTCGGCCCCGAGGTCAACTGGTTCGCACTGTCGCCGATGCTGACGCTGCTCGGCGGCACGCTCGTGCTGATGCTCGCCGGTGCGTTGACACCGCCGTGGCCCAAGGGGCTGTACGCGTTCGCCACCGCCACGATCGCCGGCGCTGCCGGCGTGTTGGCGATGGTCCAGTGGGACGACATCACCGACGACGGCACCCGCACACTCGTCGCCGGTGTGATCGCCTACGACACGCTGTCGATGTTCATGACGATCACGATCTGCATCGGCGTGATCCTCGTGGCGATGCTGAGCGACGAGTACCTGCGCGGCACCCCCAACGACGGACCCGAGATCTACGCGCTGTACCTGGTCGCCGCCATCGGCGGCATCGTGATGGCGTCGGCCAACGACCTGATCGTGTTGTTCCTCGGCCTCGAGACGCTGTCGCTCGCGATGTACGTCCTTGCCTCCAGCAACCGGCGAAGCGGCGAGAGCGCCGAGTCGGGCATCAAGTACTTCGTGCTCGGCGGTTTCTCCTCGGCGTTCTTCCTCTACGGCATCGCCCTGGTCTACGGAGCCACCGGCACCACCAACATCAGCGAGATGGTCACCGCACTGCAGGGCGGGGTCGACCCGTTCGGCAACGAATCGCTCGCCCTCGCCGGCATCGGCCTGCTGATCGTCGGGCTCGGTTTCAAGGTCGCGGCGGTGCCGTTCCACGTGTGGGCGCCCGACGTGTACCAGGGTGCGCCGACGCCGATCACCGCGTTCATGGCGTCGGTCGGCAAGGCTGCTGCGTTCGCTGCGATGCTGCGGGTGCTGGTGATCGCCCTGCCGTTCTACCGCGACGACTGGCGCCCGATCGTCTGGGTGCTCGCCCTCGTCACGCTCGTGGTCGGCTCCGTCCTGGCCGTCGTGCAGAACAACGTCAAGCGGATGCTCGCGTACTCGTCGATCAGCCACGCGGGCTTCATCCTCGTCGGCGTCGAAGCCGCAGCCCACGGTGCCGGCGAAGCCGACCCCGGTCCCGGCATGGCGTCGGTGGTGCTGTACCTGATCCTGTACTCGGTGCTGGTGATCGGGTCGTTCGCCGTGGTCACCGTGGTCGCCCGCAACTCCGGCGGCGACAGCGGCATCGACTCGTTCAAGGGCCTCGCCCGTCGCCGCCCGGTGCTGGCGCTCGCGTTCACCGTGTTCCTGCTGGCCCAGGCCGGCGTGCCGTTCACCACCGGGTTCATCGCCAAGTTCGGCGTGATCCAGGCCGCCGTCGAGGTCGACAGCTACGCCATCGCCGTGGTCGCGATGGTCACTGCCGTGATCGCCGCGTTCCTGTACCTGCGGATCATGGTGGCGATGTGGACCTCCGACCCCGCCGAAGGTGCCGAGCCGGTCGCCGTCCCGTTCTCCACCGGCGTGGCCATCGCCGCCGCCGTTGCCTTCACCATCGTCGTCGGCATCATCCCCGGCTGGCTGATCGACGCCGCCGATCAGGTCACCCAGTACGCCCGCTAGCTGTAACGTTTGGTGTCAGACACCGATCGTTACATCGCCCGGGCGGTCAGCAGCCGAACGCCTCGGCGCCGAAACCGATCACCTCGCCGTCGAGCACGACATAGAGGCCACCCAGCGTCGGCGAGGCCACGCTGCCGGGCGTGAACGCCGGGTTCGTCGACAGCACCGAGACGATGCTGGGCTCGCCCGTTGGGTCGAAACCGAAGTACTGCTCGGCGTCCGAGATGTTGAACCGGTCGGGAATCGACGACTCCGGATCGCCGACGCCGACGCCATCCTCGGTCGTCACCCCCGACGGTGTCGTCGGACCGACCTCCACGTCGGGCACCAGGAACGCCGTGATGCGTTCGTCGCCGACCTTCCAGTAGTGCAGGAACGATCGCGAACCGGTCTCCCAGAAGCCGAACGACAGGTCACCCCACCAGAGCTCCCGGTACTCGGTCAGCTCCCGGCACGGGCTGTACACCGTGACGTTGCCGTCGTCGTCGACGTTCCGCTCGGCCGGCAGCCAGCCGGAGTCGAGGTCGGGTTCTCCGAAACGTGGAACGAGTGCAGCAAGCACGTCGTCGGTGCTCGTGCCGAGGCCCGGCTGGAATCCGAACGCAGCGCCAGCGGCGAGCGTGATCCCGTCAGGATCGACCTCGACCACCGGGAGGCGACGTAGGTAGAGCGCCGATGCCTCGTCGGCCAGCACGACGCCGTCAGGTGCGAGCAACGCGTCGGCGCCGCCAGCGGTGACGTCGGCCAGCCAGGTCGCGAGGGGACCGACGTCGGCGGAGCAGTCGTCGAGCACCTCGAGCAACGACACGGTGACGCCGTCGGTCGACCCCTCCCAACTCACCCGCGTGCATCGGCTGACGACCCCGACACCCGAAACCCCGAAGAAGACACTCTGGAGGTCGTCGCCGAAGAAGGTGTAGGGCATGTCGTCGGCCGAGGCCGGGGTGAGCGTGTCGATGTCGTGGAACCGTGCAAGGGGCGAGCCGTCGGCGTCGAGGAGGAGCAGCGTCGAGGCGCCGGGCAGCATCTCGATCGAACGGCTGAAACCGAGCGTGTCGACATCGCAGCCGATCGTGGTGCTCGTGAACTCATTGCCGTCGAATGGACCCTGGTAGGTGTTGCAGCCGTCGAAGCCGTCGACGCGTGCGCCGCCGGTTGCATCCGTCACCGTGAACTCGGGGGTGCGGGCGGTCGGCGACGGGTCGTCGAAGCGCTCGAGCGCCACCCAGCGCCGATCGACCAGTTCGTCGAGCAGCGCGTCACCGGTGAGCGGCGCGACGTCCACGTCGGGATCTGGGTCGAGCTCAGGGTCGAGAGTCGTGGGGACGTCGGAAATCGTCGTCGAGTCGTCGGAGGTTGCCACGACGAGAGCCACGCCGACCACGGCAACGATCACCGCCGCCGCGGCAGTGAGCAGCCGGCCACGGGGGTTCGACGATGGGCCGGTCGACGAGGTCGTCAGCGGTTCGAAATCGGGACCGAACGATTCCGGGGGACGCGCCTGGGGAGCGGCATCGGCCAGTTCGCCCATCGCTCGGCGGATCTCGGTGTCCAGTGGGTTCGATGCGGGATTCATCGCAGCAACACCTCCAGTTCTCTGCGGGCGCCGGTCAGGTCACGCTCGACGGTCCGCACCGACACGTCGAGTTCGTGGGCCACCTCGTCGGCGGACTGGTCGAGCCAGTAGGTCAGGTACACGACCGCCCGTTGTCGAGGATTCAGGCGGCCGACGGCGTCGAGCACTTCGGTGCGGACGTAGCTGTCGAGTGAGACGTGACGACCCTCGTGTGGCGAGTCGTTCCGTTCTCGTCTGAGGCGTCGGGCAC
>Ga0209947_1002416_pt1 | contig 10712 bp, 11 predicted proteins | sample SalPonR2_B_D2_MG_FD_185706 | JGI IMG/M metagenome (GOLD analysis project Ga0209947, IMG submission 185706) | Salt pond soil microbial communities from South San Francisco under conditions of wetland restoration - Salt Pond MetaG R2_B_D2_MG... ... | reverse complement strand
CCCTAGTAGCCAGCCTGCCAGTAGCGCCGGCATGATTACCGGGATCAGCACCGTGCGGGTCATGGTGAAATCAGAAGCGCCGAGATCCCGAGCCGCCTCGGGCAAACTCTCGTCGAAACCACTCAAACGGGCCATGACCGTGATCACCACAAACGGCAGACAGAAGGTCACGTGGGCCAGCAGCAGGGAAACGTAACCCAACTGAAGCCCTACCAGAAGGAACAGGGCCAGCAGGGAGATAGCCAGGACAATCTCCGGCGACATCATCACCACAAACAGCATGCCGTTGAGCAGCTTCTTGCCCCGGAACCGGTAACGATGCAGAGCCAGGGCTGTAAGGGCGCCGATCACCGTGGACACCGTGGCGGCAGACAGCGCCAGCCAGAGGGAATTCCACATGGCATTGACCATGGCGCGGTTGCTAAAAAGCGCCTCGTACCAGCGCAGGCTGAGCCCGCCCCAGGCATAGCCGGTTCGGGATTCATTGAACGAGAACACCACCAGCACCACGATGGGCACATAGAGGAGGATGTAGACCAGGATCAGATAGGTGCGGGGCAGCCATCGTGTCATCAGGCACCCTCCTCGCCAATTCGCCGTTTACTCAGGCGATGAGCGAACATGAGGAAGGCCATGGTCACGGTCAGCACGATGCTGGCAGCAGCCCCGAAGGGCCAGTTGCGGGCATCGAGGAACTGGTTCTTGATCACGTTACCCACCAGCAGATTGCGGGAACCGCCAAGAATATCCGGAACAAAGAAAAGCCCCATGGCTGGCAGCAAGACCAGCATCACGCCTGCCAGAACCCCCGGCAGGGTGAGCGGGACAATCACATGGATAAAGGTGGACAGCCGACCCGCGCCCAGGTCGTGGGAAGCCAGCAGCAGTTCCTGCTTCAGATCCTCGAACACCGAATACAGGGGCAGGATCATGAACGGCAGCAGCAGATACACCAGTCCAATGATCACCGCGCTCTCGGTATACAGCAGTTGCAGGGGCTCATCGATCAGACCGATCGACATCAGGGCACTGTTAAGCAGTCCGTTGGTGGCCAGAATCAATTTGAGTGCGTAGGTGCGCACCAGGGAATTGGTCCAGAAAGGCACGATCAGCAGGAAGATCAATATCAGCTGGCGTTGTTTGCCCACTTTGGACAACGCCCAGGCAAAAGGATAGCCAATCAGCAGGCACACCAGCGTGGTCATCGCCGCCATGTACAGGGAGTGCAGGAAAACCTCCAGATACAGCGGGTCAAACAGCTGGCGATACGCATCCAGATTCAGAGGCAGAGACAGGAACGAGACCGGGTCCCGGGTCATGACACTGGCGCCGACCACCAACAGATTCGGTGCCAATACCAGAAAAAGGAGCCAGCCCCAGACCAGAATCAGGACAGCGGTTTTGAACGGCTGCTGCATAACGCTATGCATCGGCCGGCAGTTCCTCGTTGTTACTCTGGTCAATTTCCTGGGGAAGCAGCCACTCCCAACCATCAACCCAGCTCACTTTCACGGGCTCTCCGAGCCGATAATCAAAGGCCGGATCGTCCTCGTCAAAAAATTCACTGGCCAGAACCTCAGTGCCATCAGACAGCTGAATAACCGAATCCAGGGTGCTGCCCTTGTAGTTGCGCTCAACGATCTTGCCCGCCACGCCCTGCTCATCGGCCGGGTCCAGAACCCGGATATCTTCCGGCCGCAGCAAAACATGCAAACGCTGGTCAGCCTGCACCAGGAAATCGGGGCGACGCAGGGTTCGCTTAAGGCCAAAGACATCCACCATGATGGAATCGTTGTGCACCGACTCAACCGTACCCGGGAAAAAATTGGTTTCCCCTACAAACCGGGCGGTAAACAGATTGGCCGGCCGCTCGTAGACTTCCCGGGGCGTACCCAGCTGTTGCACCAGGCCATCCTTGAGCACAACCACCCGATCGGACATGGAGAGCGCTTCTTCCTGATCGTGGGTCACGAACACAAAGGTGATTCCGAGCTCCCGTTGCAGGCGTTTCAGCTCAACCTGCATGGTGCGGCGCAGCTTGTAGTCCAGGGCCGAGAGCGGTTCATCCAGCAGTAGCAGCCGCGGTCGCTTGACCACCGCCCGGGCGATGGCAACCCGCTGCTGCTGGCCGCCGGACAGCTGATGGGGCTTACGACGGGCGAAATCCTGCAACTGGACCATGGCAAGCGCCTCATCGACACGCTGGCGAATCTCGTCCTTCGGGCGCTTTTCCATTTTCAGGCCATAGGCCACGTTGTCGAACACCGACATATGGGGGAACAGCGCGTAATGCTGGAATACGGTATTGAGCGGACGGTTTTCCGGGGCGACGTGGGTGAGATCTTCTCCCGCCAGGGTGATGGTGCCCTCGTCCGGATGTTCGAAACCTGCCATCAGCCGCAGCAAGGTGGTCTTACCGCAACCGGAAGGACCCAGCAGGGTAATGAACTCGCCGTCGTAGATCTCAAGATCCAGACCGTCGAGCACCGTTTTGCCACCGAATTGCTTGGAAAGATTGCTCAGGGATAGCAGTGTCTGTTTCATCGGCGCTGCCCAAGGAATGAGCGGCCTATTTTTCCAGAAACCAACACAAACAAAAAGGGGCGCCGGGGTAATTCAGCCCCGATGCCCCTTTGCCTGGCAGCGCGTTCGAGCCTTCCACAGGCTGGAACGCACCGTCAGAATTCAGTCTTCGGCCACGCTGTTCAGGTAGGCCTTGTCTGAAATGTTGGTCCACTGACGAACCTGCTTGAGGTAGTCACGCTGGGACTCGATGATTTCTTTCGCCAGCGGGTCGTCCTCAGCGGCCTCGGCCAGCAGCCGGTTAGTGGTGCTGCGCAGGGCATCAATGACTTCCGGCGGGAACACCTTGTGGGTCACATCCGGGTAGTCCTCCTTCATGCGATCCCAGGCCACGCCACTTTGATGGGTGCTCTGGATGTACATGTCATAGGCGGCGGTGCGCATGGCGACCCGCAGGATCTCCTGAAGATCCTTTGGCAGCTCTTCCCAGGTCTTCTTGTTGATCAGGAACTGGACTTCCGCGCCCGGCTCCTGCCAGCCTGAATAGTAGTATTTGGCGATCTGATGGAAGCCCATCTGGAAATCCAGGGCTGGACCGACCCATTCAACGGCATCCACGGTGCCACGCTCGAGTGCGGTGTACAGCTCACCCGGCGGCAGGTTGGTCACTGCAACCCCCAGCTCGGACATGACTTCGCCGGCAAAACCGGGCGTACGCATTTTCAGGCCCTGGAGATCTTCAAGGGAGTTGATCTCCTCGCGGAACCAGCCTCCCATCTGGTTGCCGGTATTACCACCCGGGAAGGACAGCATGCCGTAGGGCTCATACACCTTCTGCATCAGCTCCATGCCTTCGCCGTGGTAGAACCAGGCGTACATTTCAGGTGCAATCAGCCCGAACGGGATGGTGGTGAAATACATGGCGTTGGGGATGGTGCCCTTGTAGTAGTAGGACGCGGTATGACCCATGTCGTACTGGCCGTTGCGCACCAGATCAAAAATCCCGAACGGCGCCTTGTGCTTGTTGGACGGATCAATGCGGATCTGCAGCCGGCCATCCGACATGGTTTCCGCCATGTCGGCCATATGCTGAACAGTCTCTCCCAGCACTGGAGAGTTGGGCCCCCAGGTTTGCGCAAGGCGCAAGGTGAAGTTTTCCTCGGCCACCGAGGACACGCTGAACACAGTGGCTGCAGCGGCCACGGCCGCAAGCAGTGTTTTCCGGATTGTCATTGTGTTGGCTTCCATTATTGTTGGTATGAAAACAGGTATTTCTGTCGCGCCACCATCATAGCTTTCTCATGGTGGTCCGCCAATCGGCAGAACACCATGAATCGTTATCAGACCTTGAACTGACCGACCAGATCTCGAAGGCTCTCACCCAGACGCGCAAGTTCGTGGCTGGCTTCGTTGGTCTGGGTTACGCCGGTATCACTGCGCTGGGCAGCGTCGACAATGCGGACCACGTTCTGGTTGATCTCTTCCGCAACCTGGCTCTGCTGCTCGGCGGCGGTCGCGATCTGGGTAACCTGGTCGTGAATCTGGCCCACCGAAGTCTCAATGGTTTTCAGGGCATCCGTGGCATGGTTGATCCTTTCCACCGTTTCGCTGGAGCGCTTGCGTGACTTGTTCATCCGCTCAACCGATGCTTTCGATTCCGTCACGAAGCCATCAATCATTTCCCGGATCTGGTCGGCAGACTCAGCGCTGCGCTTGGCCAGCTGACGCACCTCATCGGCAACCACCGAGAAACCACGGCCGTGCTCACCAGCCCGGGCAGCCTCAATGGCGGCATTAAGGGCCAGCAGGTTGGTCTGTTCAGTCACCGCGTGGATGACATCCAGAACCTGCTGGATATCATCGGATTTCTCGGCAAGGGCATCAATGCTCTTGGCGGTATCCTGGATTTCCTCAGAAAGCTGATTCACCGCACCCTGGGCGCTGCTGATGGTTTCGCCACCCTCGCGGGCCATACGGTCAGCGTCAGACGCGGCGCTCTCGACTTCATTTGCGTTACCGGAAATCTGCTGAATGGTCGCGGCCATTTCATTGATGGCGGAGGCAATCTGATCAGTCTCGGAACCCTGTTCCTGAACCGAGGCCCGGGTTTCATTCGCTACCCGGCTCAGTTCTTCGGCGGCAGACGCTACCTGATCCGTCGTCGCGCCAACCTCACGCATGGTGTCCTGGATCTTGACCACAAAGGCATTGAAGCGCCGGCCCAGTTCCGACAGTTCATCGTTACCCTCATCCGGCAGACGCTGGCGCAGGTCACCTTCACCGTCGGCGATTTCCTGCATCATATTGCTGACGCTCTTCAACGGCCGGGTCACGCTGCGCCCAACAAAGATGCCAATCACCAGGGCAATTGCAACAACCACCGCCGTAACCAACAGAATGAACCCAAGGGTTTCGGCCATACCCGCCTCGATTTCCTCACGGGCGGCGGCCACCTGTCGATCGATATCGGTAATGTACACACCAGCACCAATCATCCAGTCCCAGTCCGGGATGAGGGTGGAATAAGACATCTTGGGCTCTTCGTTGCCGGAGGCCGGATTCATCCAGTCGTAGCCGTAAAAGCCATTTTCCTCCGCCGCAGCAAAGAGATCCCCCACCAGTCGCTTCAGAGTCGGGTTATTGGTTGGCCCCTCTTTGGAAGGGTCGGGAGCATAAGCCAGGTTGTAGACGTCACGGGTGTAAGCAAACACATAGTTGGTTTCATCGAAACGAATCGTCCGCAAGCGTGCTGCTGCCGCCTCCTTCGCTTCTTCCTCACTCAGTGAGGGATCATTCTTCGCTTCCAGCACGACCGCTTTGGCCGCATCAACCAGATTCTGCAAGCCAGCCTTGCGCGCTTCCAGAAGGCTGTTCTCAAGGCGTTTGAGCTCCTCCTCGCCATTAGCCTGAATCTGGCTGGCGGTAATCCAGGCGAGAGTCGCCGCCGTAAGGAGTACTGGCACCATTACGGCCACCAGTAAGCGCGTTCGAATTTTCAACCGACTCAGAACATTCATCGTACCGGACTCCCTGGGGATTTCTGTTGCTGGAGATTATCCACAGACCACGTCAGGTGATCTGTTCCAGTTTGTTAAGAGAGATTTCAGTGCGCGCCCTGCTGCGCCTGCGCTTTGCTAGACGGGCGGGGCTTCCGCCAATGTTTTCATATGCGTAGAGTAACGGCAGTAACGTCAATGTCTTGAGCAAGCGTTAGACTAAAGGACCACTACGAAGGTAGGCCAATGAAGCACCTGTTTCTGGTACGTCACGCCAAATCCAGCTGGGCCGATGAAACACTCAGTGACCGGGAGCGACCACTGAACGCCCGGGGCGAAAGCCAACTGGCACCGCTGGCCAATGCCCTGAAAGCGACCGGCGCCTTCGAGGGCGAGATCTTCAGCAGTGATGCCACCCGCGCCATCGCTACACTTGAAGGGGCCCTGCCTGACTCAGTTCCTCCCGAGCGCTGCCAGCAGCTTGGCGAGCTGTACACCTTTGACTACCAGCGTCTGCTCGGCTGGCTGGAACAACGGGACGATTCCAGAATCACGCTTGTAGGTCACAATCCCGCCCTGCTGGAGCTGGCCCAATGGCTGTTGAAACAACCCCCGGAACAGTTACCCACGGCCAGCTTTATTCACATCCGGCTTTCGATCAAACACTGGCACCAGATTGGTCGCGGCAAGGGCATACTGGTGGCGCTGATGACACCACAGGATTACAGCTACGCCCACTTCGAACGGAAACTGAAAAAGAAAGCCAGAACCGCGGGAGACAACCCGGCAACAGACATTCCCGAGGCCCTTCACCACCAGTTGAGCAGGCTCAGGCAACTCGAGCGTGGCGTTGTCCTCGGCCTGGATGACGAATTCCTGCACCAGTACCGGATTGCGATCCGACGCAGCCGGGCCATTACCGAATCGGTGCAGGAAGTGACCGGTGACAAGGCGCTGGCAAAGGCGGTTAAAAACCTGAAACGTCATGCCCGGGCGACGGGACCATTACGCGATCTGCATGTATTTCTCCAGGATTTGCCCAAATTGTGTGGCGACAACTCGGAAATCAGAGCAGCCCTGCAGATCTGGTTCGAACGGGAAGCCGCCAACCGCCACAAAAAACTGGTAAAGCGCCTGCAGAGCAAGCGCTATCACGACAGCATGGAACACTGGTTGAATCTCATCGACTCCCGGAAGTTCCAGAAGTTGGCCGGAACGCTGAGGCCAAAAGACATCCGAAAGGCAGTGGAACATCGTATCAAGGAGTTCAACAAACTGACCGCCGAGCTGATGCACACCTCCCCGGATGAAGATGTTCATCGGCTTCGCAAACAACTCAAGCGAATCCGTTACCTGATGGAACTGGACTCGAAAACCTGGAAGCCCGAGCTGAAAACGCTTAAGGCACGGCAGCAACTTTACGGCCAATTCCAGGACTTGCATGTTCAGATCGAGCTACTTGACCAGTTCCGCAAGGCAGCTCCGGAGGTTTTGCCAGCTGCCCTTGATGGCATCCTGGAAACCCTGGAAGAGCACAAATCGGACACCCGGAAACAGATTCTGACCCTTGGAGGACTTGATGGAGCCCCGTTATGACACTTTGTTTTACGACGGACAATGTCCACTGTGCGCCAAAGAGATCCGCACCCTGCGCAAACTCCAACGTGGCAATCTGATCTTTGCAGACATCCATGAACAGCATGATGGCAGCACCGCCCTGCCAAGCCATGAAGCCCTGCTCAGACGTCTGCACCTGATGACCTGGACCGGCGAGTGGGTCATCGGCCTGCCCGCCAACGTTCGCGCCTGGTCTCACACGCCCTTTGGCTTTCTGTTCAAACCCCTGCTGTGGCCCGGGATCTTTCATATCGCCTCGCGTATCTACGGGAAATGGGCAGACAAACGGTATGAGCGAAAGTACGCCTGTGCCATTGGCAACAACAAGGCGGCCTAGCCGTTAAAACCAATGTTCTCCAGATTTGGTGGACGGTAGTCGGCATCGAGCCGCCAGCGCTCTGCCACAGATGTGTGAATCGTTGTTTTGATGTTTTTCTGTTTCAGGTTTCGGACCAGCGGTTTCGAGAACCGGAAAATATGTCGGCGTGAGTTGTGCAGCCTGGCTTTTGCACTGGGCGTCAGTCCGGAGGGCAGATGCTCTTCCAGATCCAGGCCGGCACTTTTAGCCTGCCCCACCATCCAGTCAAGCGGGATATCCGAGGCGAGCAGCCCCTGCTCGTCCGCCGGGTAACCACCGCCAACATCACTGTGGGAGCCGGCAAACCAAACCTGTTCCAGATCAAGCCCGTCTCTCGGTTCCCACAGGGTGGGCTCGAAATCTTCCCGGCGTTCGTCAATGGCCAGGGCATGGCGGGCAATGCGCACATTGCTGCCCAGCTTGGTGTCGTAGAATTCATCCTTACGATCAAACAGTCCCATCAGCGAAAAGGGCACCCCCAAAGCACCAACCGTATCCCAGACGCCCACAAACCGGATTTCCCGGGACCCATGACTATGTTCGTTCCGGAACTCTTCGGATTTGGATCCAGAGGGTGCCCAGGCCACACCAGTTTTCTTGTAGTGTTCGAAAGCCCGCTGAATCAGCCGGGCATCGGGCCGCTTGAGGATCCCGCAGTTATTGATCAGCCCGCACAGGGAACGCACGGTGTAGGCGCCGCGGCTGAAACCAAACAGGTAAATGTCGGTGCCGGGCGTGAAGTTCTGAACAATGTAGCGGTAGGCATCCATGATGTTCTTGTGGATGCCCTGCCCGGTCACGCCGCCGACTACCGCATTATGGTAGGAGCCGATGCCCCAGTCATAAAACACATGCTGGGGCCGGCCATCACTGGCTATCGGGCGAATGGCCCTGGCCATTCTCAAAACGTTGGTGGGAACATCTTTCTGCAGGTCTTCTTCAGGACGATTCCATGTGCCGTCGGCACAGACAACGAGGCGCTTCACCATGGCAGACTCCTTTGCCACACAAGTGGTCAGGTTTTAACCACAGTATAGTTCAGGGCCGGTCATCCGGCGGCGCGCCCTCCTCACATTTCCGGCAATCAATCTCAAACCCGAGCATCGATGCCCGGCCCTGTTCCGTCGTCACCCATGGGCGATTCACCCAGGGCGGCGTGTGGCGCACATGCTGATTGTGCCCACACGCTAATTGGGCAACCCAGTGGTCCTCTTCGTCCTTGTGATAGCCGGTGATGGGTTGTTTCATTTGACCTCCTTCGTACATATGCGGGGTGACGCCGGACGGCCCAAACCCTTATCCTGAGATATAACCTTATTCCATCAGTTTGAGGAGTTCCCCCATGAAAACTGCCCATGACCTGGTAGAAGCCGCCAAGAAAGACATTCAGGAAGTGCCCCTCGATCAGGCGGACGATGCCATCAAGAATGCCGATCTTCTGCTGGATGTGCGTGATGCGGATGAGTACCGGGCTGGTCATATACCTGGCGCGGTGAACATTTCCCGTGGTCTGCTGGAGTTCAAGTTTACCAATGATCCGGCGTTCGAGAGCCGCGACATGAACATCGTCTGTTACTGCAAGACGTCCGGGCGAGCCGCATTGAGTGCCAAAGCCCTGAAGGAAATGGGCTACATGCATGTGCAGTCTATCGCCGGCGGATTTGACGCCTGGCAGGAGGCGCACAAACCCGTGGCCAAGCCGGAATTGCCCTCGTTCGAGTAATTGGCGCCTACAGGCAGCAGGCCTTGTACTTTCTGCCACTGCCACAGGGGCAGGGGTCGTTACGACCGGGCTTCAACTGGCCCTCGCTGGTGTCTCCCCGAAGGTAATACCAGCGACCCTGCTCCCGAACGAAATCGGAGTTTTCCTCGAGAAAACCCCAGCCCTTGCCCAGGCGGTAGAGCGCACGGAAATGAACCGTCCCGTGATCGCCCAACTCACTGGTGTCCAGGATCTGCAAACCGGTCCAGTTCGGCGCGTCCTCCAGTGTCAGCGTCTCCGGTCGTGTACTCTGATGCCACGTGGTCTGCAGATAATCAGGAAGATTGAGAACGAAGGCTGCGTAACGCGACCGCATCAGTGCCTCCGGCGATGGTGCCGGTTCGCCCTGATGGAAGGGCCGGCAGCATTCAAGGTAGGATTTGCAGCTGCCACAAGGGCAACTTTGGTGTTCAGGCTGCTGCGTCATCGGTGATCAATCTTTTCGGCTATGCTCGTAGACCGGCAGTGTATCAATATCAAACCGGTGTTGCTCCGGCCTTCTCCACTGACTTCCTGGTGATTTCCTTTGACGGATGTATCGCTGTTACAGATTTTTCTGGCCAACCTTGCCATTCTTGCCGGTGCCTGTCTGCAGGGCGTCGCCGGCTATGGCATTGGCACGCTGGCTGCGCCGTTGCTGTTTCTGATCAGCCCGGTGTTGGTCCCGGGACCGTTGATCCTGAACGCCACGCTGCTCACCGTCTTCATGCTGATACGCAATCGCGGTGCGCTGCAGGTCCGGGAAGTGCGCTTTGCCATCGTCGGCGGCGTAGCCGGCGCAATCCTGGCGGCTCTGACACTGCTGGTGATCTCCACCACGGGATTTGAGCTGATCTTCGGTGTGCTTATTCTCGCTGGGGTAGCGCTCAGTATTGGTGGACTCAAGCCCGCGCTGAACGCCCGGAACAGCGTGATGGCCGGAGCCGCCTCGACCTACATGGGCACAATCACCGCTGTGGGTGGACCGCCGATCGCGTTGATCTACCAGAATGAAAAGGGACCGCTGGTCAGGGCCAATATGTCCGCATTCTTTCTGGCGGCCAGTGTCCTCAGCCTGTCAGGTCTGTTTGCCTCAGGCTACCTGGGCATCCGGGAGCTGTTCCTGTTCGCAGTTACCTTCCCGGGGGTGTTCCTGGGCTTCTGGCTCTCCGGCAAACTCGTCAACCGCATGCCCTTCGAGGGGCTTCGACCGGTAATTCTGGCCATTGCGGCCATCGCGGGCACGGCGGCGCTGATTCGCGGCCTGATTTCCCTGTGAGCATACGGGAGTCGGGGACAGCAACGGGGTCCACGGTCGAACTCATTGGAACCTCCCTCGGCCTGATGACTAATTACAAGACTAGCTTGCAAGCGATTCGCGCATTACGTTCAGCAGTCCGCCTTTGAGGATCATCCTGATCTGGCGATGGCTGAGGTTGTGATCCAGCTTGTATCGCTTACCGGTCCGGCGGTTCCT
>Ga0209947_1002407_pt1 | contig 10733 bp, 10 predicted proteins | sample SalPonR2_B_D2_MG_FD_185706 | JGI IMG/M metagenome (GOLD analysis project Ga0209947, IMG submission 185706) | Salt pond soil microbial communities from South San Francisco under conditions of wetland restoration - Salt Pond MetaG R2_B_D2_MG... ... | reverse complement strand
ATGGTGGCAGGCCCCCGTGATCTCCAGCGTCATCGGCTCTTCCGTCGACACGGCGCTGTTCTTCACCATCGCCTTCTCGGCGTCGCTTGCCTTCATCGAACCGGCCAATGACGTGTCCTGGGCGGGGGAGGTGCTGCCGATGCTGGGCGTGGGGCCGCAAGCACCGCTCTGGGTGTCGCTGGCCTTTGCCGACTGGCTGGTGAAACTGGCCATCGCGCTGGTCGCACTCATCCCGTTCCGGATCATCACGCGAAAATTGATGCCACAGGTAGCGTAAAAAGTTTTGACAACCACGAAATCTGTGGCAGGCTCACCTCAACAGCAACCAAGCGAAAGGAGGTGATCCAGTGTCTAGAGAGGTATTGGAGAAAGGCGTCGGGACAGCTTGGGAGGTGCGCCTCTAGGGCAGCCCTTGGGGGTATGACCCCTCCCAGGTGGAGCATCTCTAACCGAATGCCCGCCTCCTGATTTCTCGAAGGGCCGTCCAGAAGGGCGGCCCTTTTCGATTGCCCCGCAGCCTGTGTATCCATCCGCCATGGCCCTCTTCATCACCGATCAGATCACGCTTGCCGACTGGGAGATCACGGAAAGCTTCGTGCGATCCTCCGGCCCCGGCGGGCAGAACGTGAACAAGGTGTCGAGCGCGGTCGAACTGCGCTTCGAGGCGGAGCGCAGCCCTCACCTGCCCGAGGCGGTGAAGCGGCGGCTGAGGCGGCTGGCCGGGCGGCGCTGGACCAAGGAGGGCGCGGTGGTGATCCAGGTGTCGGAGGAACGGTCACAGGCGAGGAACCGCGAGATCGCGCGGGAGCGTCTGGCGGATCTGGTGAAGCGGGCGACGGTGGTCCCGAAAAAGCGCAGACCGACGCGGCCGACCAAGGGGTCCGTGGAACGTCGGATCAAGGCGAAGAAGGTGCGGGGGGAGGTGAAGGGGTTGCGAGGGAAGGTGGAGGAGTGAGCCCGGTGGCGAGAAGTTCAAAACTAAGACTTTCCGCCCGCGCCATTATACATCTAGAGTGGTGATTACAACAATTTTGGCGGTCTATCATGAAGCTGGTATCATTTAGCGTGTTCAACTATCGAAGCATCATCGCCGCAAAAAAGATACCGATCTCTGACTACTCTGTTTTGGCGGGCGCAAACAACGAAGGAAAGTCAAACATTTTGCACGCGCTCGCGCTTGCAATGGAAGCACTAGAACGTTTTAAGTACTCAGTTCGAAGAGACAGGCTAGGGCGAATTATGAGCTCACGCCGCACTGTTCTTGGATTTTCGACAGATTACCAATGGCGAAGAGATTTTCCAATAACCAAGCAATCACGCGGAAAAAAAGGGCAGCACACAGAGGTCATACTTGAATTCCAGCTGTCAGATGATGAGAACGAGGAATTCAAGCACGAGTTAGGCAGCAAGCTAAATCAAGTGCTACCAATAAGTGTAAAATTCTACGAGGACGATTTTGATATATCTGTCGTAAAACAGGGGCGTGGCGGTGCGGCTCTTACGAAAAACGCAAGTCGAGTTGCGGAATATGTTTCAAAGCGTGTTCAGTTCGAATATATACCTGCAATCCGAACTTCGGAAAATGCGCAGAGAGTAATAAGTGAACTTTTAGAGAAGGAGCTCTCAAGGCTATATAGGGATAAGGACTATGTTGCGGCGCTTGAGAGGATTGAGGAGCTTCAGAAGCCGATTCTAGACGAACTGGCCATTACCGTCCGGAATACAGTTTCGGCGTTTTTGCCGTCAGTAAAAGATGTTCAAATAAGCTCACCAAGAGAAAGACGCTCGCAGGCCCTTAGTAGGGCAATTGGAATTGAAATTGACGACGGACATAAGACTTCGCTTGACAGGAAAGGAGATGGTGTAAAGAGTTTGGTGGCATTGGCACTGATGCGTCATGCATCGGAGGCAAAAGACGAAAACTGCGCGAACATTGTTGCGATAGAGGAACCGGAAGCACATTTACATCCTCATGCGATCCATGAGCTTCGAGACGTTCTGGTCAGTTTGGCTGGCACTCGGCAAGTAGTCCTCACGACGCACTCTCCTCAGTTCATTCAACCCAATCATATCGAGAGCACGATTGTTGTCGAAGGCAGCGTTGCTCGCCCGGCAAAGAGCATTTCCGAGATAAGAGAAAAGCTTGGCGTCCGCCTTTCAGATAATCTTCAAAGCGCAAGGCTGGTGGTTGTTGTGGAGGGAATAACTGATGTAATCTGCCTAACTGCAATTTTAGAAGAACGATATCCGGAACTTAAAGGCGCCATCAAGAGTGGCGATCTGATTTTTGACCATCTTCGGGGAGCAGGCAAGCTCGCATACAAGCTGGCGACTCACAGAGCCGCGCTGACCATGGTCCATGTTTTTCTTGACGGTGATACAGCGGGAAAATCTAGGCTTAAGTCTGCGCTCGATGACAAGGTATTAACCGACGCAGACTACAACTTAGCGGTGCACCCAAAGAAAACAACATCAGAGCTCGAAGATCTATTTGAAATAAACATTTACGCGGACGCATTCTTTGATGAGTATGGAGTTGAAATTCGTAGCGCTACGAAAAGGCCTCATCAGAAGGTTTGGTCAGACATAGTTAAGGAAAAATTCGAAAGCGCTGGAAAGCTATTTGACAAGGAAAAAGAGAGCCATGTGAAGTTCTGGATGGCGAATTTCGCAAGAGGCTCCGCAAAAACAATAATTTCCCAGGAATGCCAGCAGCCGATAGAATCGCTCGCTGCCTCATTAAAAGCCAAGCTTCAGCTCTAGTGCCTAAACCACCACCTCCACCCGCTCCTGCTCGCCCACCCCGAACACCCGCTTGTACCGGGCGATCTCCGCCTCCGGCCCCATCGCCTTCTCCGGGTTGTCGCTGAGCTTCACCGTGGGCCGGCCGTTCGCCGCGACAGCCTTGCACACGAGCGAAAACGGCGCCAGCGCGTCGTCCTCCACCAGCCCGCGGAAGTCGTTCGTCAGGAGCGTCCCCCAGCCGAAGCTGACCCGCACCCGGCCCGAGAACTGCCTGTGCAACGCCTCGATCACGTCCACGTCCAGCCCGTCGGAGAAGATCACCAGCTTCTCGCGGGGATCCTCGCCCCGGGATTTCCACCAGGCGATGGCCATCTCCGCCCCCTGCGCGGGGTCGCCGGAATCGATGCGGATGCCGGTCCATTGCGTCAGCCAGTCGGGCGCGTGGGCAAGGAAGCCGTGCGTGCCGTAGGTGTCGGGCAGGATGATGCGCAGGTTGCCCTCGTGCTCCTCGTGCCAGTCCGACAGCACGTCATAGGGCGCGCGGGCCAGTTCCGCGTCGCTTTCGGCCAGCGCCGCGTAGACCATGGGCAGTTCGTGGGCGTTGGTGCCGATCGCCTCGAGATCTCGGTTCTTGGCGATGAGGCAGTTGGAGGTGCCGGTGAAGGCTTCGCCCAGCCCCTCCTGCATGGCCTGCACGGCCCAGTCCTGCCAGAGGAAGGAATGCCGCCGCCGCGTGCCGAAATCCGCGATCTTCAGGCCGTCGAGCTTTTGCAGGCGTTCGATCTTTTCCCATAGCTTGGTCATGGCTCGGGCGTAGAGGACCTGAAGCTCGAACCGCCCCATGTCCGCGAGGGTCGCGCGGCCGCGCAGCTCCATCAGGACGGCGAGCGCCGGGATCTCCCACAGCATGACCTCGGGCCATTTGCCCTCGAAGGTCAGCTCGTACTGATCGCCCACGCGTTCGAGGTGGTAGGGCGGCAGTTGCAGCGCCTCGAACCAGTCCATGAATTCGGGCGTGAACATCTGCCGCTTGCCGTAGAAGGTGTTGCCGCGCATCCAGGTGGACTCGCCCCGGCGGAGGCGCAGGGTGCGGATGTGGTCGAGCTGTTCGCGCAACTCCCCCTCGTCGATGAGGTCGGCCAGCGGAATGCGCGTGGTGCGGTTGATGAGCGAAAACGTGACCTGTGTGTCCGGCTTGTTGCGGAACACCGACTGGCACATCAGGAGCTTGTAGAAATCCGTGTCGATCAGGGAGCGGACGATCGGGTCGATCTTCCACTTGTGATTGTAGACGCGGGTGGCGATGTCGACCATGTCGGGCCTCCGGTATGACGTCGACCAATGGCCGCTTCTCGGGTGCAGAGCTTAGAGCAAGGCGCACGGGGCTTGTCTAGGCGGGCGGCGTCCACATGACATCGGTCAGTCGGGGCGCACCCGTGGCGAGCATCACCAGCCGGTCGAAGCCCAGCGCGCAGCCCGCGGCGGGCGGCATGTGCGAGAGCGCGGCGAGGAGATCCTCGTCGAGCGGCAGGCGGTCGCCGTAGAGCGCCTCGCGCAGGTCCATGTCGGCCACGAAGCGCGCGCGCTGTTCGGCCGGATCGGTAAGCTCCCCGAAGGCATTGGCCAGTTCCACGCCGCAGGCGAACAGCTCGAACCGTTCGGCAAGGCGCGCATCGCCCGGCTGGCGGCGGGCGAGCGCGGCCTCCGGGGCGGGGTAGGCGTCTAGGATCACGGGACCGGGGCCGAGACCCGGCTCGACGCGTTCGGTCAGCATGCGCGAAAAGAGGTCGGACCAGGTATCATCGGGGGCCGTGGCAATCCCGGCGTCGGCAAGCGCGCGGGCCAGCGCCGCCGTGTCGGGCGCGCCTCCGGGGAGCGTCGCCAGCAGATCGACGCCGTGGCGCATGAACTCGGCTGCGACGAGGGTGCACAGGGGCCGGGCTCGGGGGTCGCAGGTGATTTCGCCATGGCGGAAGGTGGCAACATCGGCGGCGTCGGCGGCACGGGCGAGGATGGCGGCGCAATCCTCCATCAGCGCCTCGTAACACGCATTCGCGCGGTACCATTCCAGCATGGTGAATTCGACCGTGTGACGCGGGCCGCCTTCGCGGTTGCGCCAGACGCGGGAGAAGCTGAAGATCTTCTCCTCCCCCGCCGCGAGCAGCTTTTTCATCGCGAATTCGGGCGAGGTATGGAGGTAGCCGCGTCGGGGGCTCAGTGCGTCATCCATCACCTCGACGCGGACCGGGTGCAGATGCGGCTCGTTTCCCGGCGAGGTGACGAGATAGGCGGGATCGACCTCGACAAAGCCCTGATCGGTGAACCATGCCCTGAGTGCCGTCTGGATGCGGTTGCGCGCCAGAAGGATCGGGCGCCGGTCGGCATGGGTGTCAGCATCCCACCATGTCATGTCTGGCCCTCGCGCGCTCGATGCGGTAACGCCTGTCGCCAAACCAAGGGTTCTGGAGGCGTCATGAAGGTCATCGCATCGCAGTTGCGCAAGGGCAATGTCGTGGAGGTGAACGACGCGCTTTACGTCATCCTGAAGGCGGAAAACTTTCACCCCGGCAAGGGCACGCCCGTCACCCAGGTGGACATGCGCCGCATTTCGGACGGGGTTAAGGTTAGCGAGCGTTGGAAGACGACCGACGGTGTCGAACGCGCCCATGTGGAGGAAAAGACCTACCAGTTCCTCTACGAGGACGGCGAAGGCTACCATTTCATGGAACCCGAAACCTACGAACAGGTCACGGCGAGTCCCGATGTGGTGGGCGACGCAAAGGTCTGGCTGCAGGACGGCATGAACTGCCACCTGTCGATCCACAACGACGTCCCGATCGCGATGGAATTGCCGCAGAAGGTCACCGTCGAGGTGATGGAGACCGAGCCCGTGGTGAAGGGGCAGACGGCATCGTCTTCCTACAAGCCCGCCACGGCCGACAATGGTGTGCGCGTGATGGTGCCGCCCCATATAGGCGTCGGCACGCGGATCGTCGTGAACACCGAGGACGCGTCCTATGTCGAGCGGGCGAAGGACTGAGGCCGCGCGATCATGACGGATGATGCACCCGGCCCGGTTTCGGCGCCGGGTGTCGTTTTCCTGGTGGGTATTCCGGGGCTCGAGGACGCGCTTGAGGCCGAGGCGATCCGCGCGGGCTTCGACGGTGTGACGCGGGTTCACGGCGGCGTGGAGATCGCCGGCGGTCTGGCCGAGGCGGCGCGCGCCAATATCGTGCTGCGATGCGCCGTCCGGGTCCTTTGGCGGGTGGCGTCCTTCCGCGCCATGCATCTCGCGCAGCTCGACAAGCGCAGCCGCAAGGTGCCGTGGCGCGACTGGCTCCGGCCCGATGTGCCTGTCCGGGTCGAGGCGGTGTGCCGCGGCTCGCGCATCTATCACGACAAGGCCGCGCGGCAGCGGGTGGCGGGCGCGCTGGAAGCGGCGGGGATGACCGTGGCGGAGACGGCGGAGATCGCCGTGAAGGCGCGCATCGAGGACGATCTATGCACGATCTCGCTCGACACGAGCGGCGAGCCGCTCCACCGGCGTGGCCACAAACGGTTCGTCGGCAAGGCGCCCCTGCGTGAGACGATGGCGGCCGCCTTCCTGTGGCGGATGGGGTTCGACGGGACGCAAACGGTCGTCGATCCGATGTGCGGGTCGGGGACGATCCCGCTGGAGGCGGCGGAGATCGCGACGGGGGTGGTGCCTGGGCGGGACCGGAGCTTTGCCTATCAGGCGATGATCGGCGGCGCGCGGCCCGAGATCATGCCACGTGACAACGTTCCGGGGGCGCTGTTCCATGGCTTCGACCGGGATCAGGGCGCGATCCGGGGGGCGCTCGAGAACGCCGAGCGCGCCGGCGTCGCGGCGCTCTGCCGGTTCGCCTGCCAGCCGCTTGGCGCGCTGGAGCCGCCCGAGGGGCCGCCGGGGATCGTGCTGACCAACCCGCCTTACGGCGCGCGGATCGGCAACCGCAAGACGCTCTTCGGGCTCTACGGGAGCCTTGGCCGCGTGTTGAACGAGCGTTTCGCGGGTTGGCGCATCGGCATCGTCACCAGTGATGACGGGCTGGCGAAGGCCATGGGCCTGCCGCTGACGCCATCGGCGCATATCGACCATTCCGGGACCAAGGTGCGGCTCTGGACGGGGCAGGTGGCACAAGACGGGTGACATGAAAGACTGTCATGTTAGATTGACATCCGTCCATTCACCGGAGCCGCCCCATGTCCACCCCGACCCCGTCCGACAAGCCCCTGCGCGTGTTGCTGCTGGGCGCGACAGGGACTGCCGGGCAGGGAACCGCGCGCGCGTTGGTGGCGGCGGGCCATGACGTGACCTGCATGGTGCGGTCGGAGGCGGCGCGCGACGTGCTGCCCCGCGGGGCAGCGTTGGAGGTCGCGAACGTGACGGATGCCGGGGACATGGCCCGCGTTCTGGCCCCGGGGCGGTTCGATGCGGTCGTCTCCTGCCTCGCGTCGCGCACCGGCGCGCCCCGCGATGCCTGGGCCATCGACCATGATGCGCAGCTTCTGGCGCTGAACACGGCGACAGCGTCGGGCGTTCGGCAGTTCGTCCTGCTTTCGGCGATCTGCGTGCAGAAGCCGCTGCTGGAATTCCAGCGCGCCAAGCTCGCCTTCGAGGACACGCTCAAGACCTCCGGCCTGACATGGTCCATCGTGCGGCCCACGGCCTTCTTCAAATCGCTGTCCGGCCAGATCGCACGGGTGCAGGCGGGCAAGCCTTTCCTGCTGTTCGGGGACGGCACGCTCACGGCCTGCAAACCGATCAGCGACGACGATCTGGGTCGGTTCATGGCCGCCTGCCTGACGGATCCGGAGAAGGCGAACCGCATCCTGCCCATCGGTGGCCCGGGCCCGGCGCTGACCGCGCGGCAGCAGGGCGAGGCGCTGTTCGAGGCTGCGGGGATGGCGCCCAGGTTCCGTCGGGTGCCCGTGGCGATGATGGACGCGATCATCTTGCTGGCGGCTGTTCTCGGACGGTTCAGCGGGACATGGGCGGACCGGGCGGAGTTCGCGCGCACCGGGCGCTACTACGCGACCGAGTCGATGCTGGTCTGGGACGCGGGCGCGGGGCGCTATGACGCCGACGCCACGCCCGAGTTCGGGACGGACACGCTGGCTGAGCATTACGCGCGCATGATCGCGGACGGGGCAGAGGTCGACCTGCGCGAACACGCGGTGTTCTGAAGGGGGCGCCGCGGCCTCGCGCCCCCTTCGGGAGCCCTCGGCCGCGGCGGGCGCCTCCGGCGGGCGTATTTTTCCAAAGATGAAGGAGGCAGGCGGGTCTTTGGGTCCGGTATGCCAAGGTACGCTCAGACAAGGATCGCGCCGGCATCCGCCATCCCGGCCTTCGCTGCGTCGAGGGATCCGTTCAGGTCGATGGCGCGGCAAAGATCGCCCCTGACCTCGACCGCGAAGCCGAGCCGCGCGGCATCCACGGCGGAGAAGTTCACGCAGAAATCCGTGGCAAGCCCCACCATGGTCAGGTGCGAGATCCCGCGCGTCCTCAGGTAACCCTCAAGCCCAGTGGGGGTGGTGTGGTCGTTCTCGAAAAAGGCGGAGTAGCTGTCGATCTCGGGTCGGAAGCCCTTGCGGATGATCAGATCGGCACGGTCGGTGTTCAAGTCCGGATGAAACGCGGCGCCGTCGCTGCCCTGCACGCAATGGTCGGGCCACAGGACCTGCGGCCCGTAGGGCATTTCGGTCATCTCCATTGGTGCCTTGCCGGGATGCTGGCTGGCGAAGCTGGAATGCCCCGCCGGGTGCCAGTCCTGCGTGAGGATGACGGCGGGAAATTCGGCCATCAGCGCGTTGATGCCGGGCACGATCTCGTCGCCGCCGGGCACGGCCAGCGCGCCGCCGGGGCAGAAGTCGTTTTGCACATCGATGACGATGAGCGCGTGGGTCGGCTCGCGCATGGGGGCCTCCGGTCCGTGGGCATGATGGTACACCCTACGGCTTGAGCACGCGCGTGCAACCTTGTAGGCCCCGCCCATGCTGACCGTGGCTGCGCTTTATAGATTCACAAGGTTCGAGGACCCGGACGCGCTTCGGGCTCCGCTGCACGCAATTTGCGAGGCGCACGGGGTCCGGGGTTCGCTGCTGATCGCGGCCGAAGGGATCAATGGCACCATCGCTGGAACGCGCGAGGGTATTGATGCGGTGCTGGCGCATATCCGCGCGTTTCCCGGCTGTGCTGATCTGGAGTGGAAGGAAAGCACCGCCGCCGAGATGCCTTTCGGCCGGATGAAGGTGCGGCTGAAGCGCGAGATCGTGACCATGGGCGTGCCGGGGACCGATCCGCGCGACATCGTGGGCACCTATGTCGAACCGGAAGACTGGAACGACCTCATCGCGGCGCCGGATGTGGCGGTGATCGACACCCGCAACGACTACGAGACGGCGATCGGCACGTTCGAGGGCGCCGTCGATCCGGACACCGAAAGCTTCCGCGATTTCCCCGCTTGGTGGGAGGCCAATCGCGACCGCTTCCACAACAAGCGCATCGCGATGTTCTGCACCGGTGGCATCCGGTGCGAGAAATCGACGGCCTACCTCAAGGCGCAGGGGGTCGAGGAGGTCTATCACCTGCGCGGCGGCATCCTGAAATACCTCGAGGAGGTGCCGGGGGAGGACAGCCTCTGGCGCGGCGGGTGTTTCGTCTTCGACGAACGTGTGGCGGTGGGCCATGGTCTGAGCGTGTTGCCTTTCACGCTTTGCCGTGCCTGCCGCAGGCCACTTGCGCCCCCGGACCGCGCGCGCCCCGAATTCGAGGAAGGCGTCGCCTGTCATCGCTGCGTGCAGGAGTACACCGACGCCGACCGCGTGCGCTTTCGTGAACGCCAGCGGCAGGTGAAGCTCGCCGAAAAGCGCGGGTTCGCGCATCTGGGCGGCTGAGCGATTGAAGCCTGTGCAGCAATGATTAGTTCATCGAACATGACATCGGACACGCTTGAACACCGCACCGGCCTGCCCGAGCCGCTGCGCCTTCTCCTCGAGGCGCATCCCCGCGAAAGCTGGCAGGCGCATCCCGACTTCCACGGTCTGGTGAGTTTCTGGCTGGAACGGCACATGATGTTCCGGCGGTTGATGGCGCATATGGGCCGCGAGACGGAGGCGTTTCTGGACGGCAGCCGCGAGGCGCAGGGGTTTGCGCAAGGCGTGGCGCAGTATGGCGGGCTCTTCGTCAACCAGCTGCACGGGCATCACCAGATCGAGGATCACCATTACTTCCCGCTGCTTCGGCAGAAGGACGCGCGGATCGAGCGGGGATTCGACCTGCTGGACGCGGATCACCATGCGCTCGACGGGATTCTCAACCGCTTCGTGGAACAGGCCAACGGCGCCATCCAGGGCGCGGGCGGGCCCGATCCGAAGGCAGGCGCGGGGGCCTTGCGTGACGGGCTGGCAGAGCTGGAGCGCCTGATCGGACGGCATCTGGAGGATGAGGAGGACCTGATCGTCCCGGTCATCCTGATCCATGGGGCCGACGGGCTGGGTTAAGCCGGAAAGGTCCGGTAGAGGGATGCGCCCGATCGGCAACATCGGGTGGGTGCGCGCCCCCACGAGATGGCAGGAGCCCGGCGCGCAAGGCCGCCGTGCATGAAGCGCCATTCGATCGAGGCGCCCCGCGCGCGGCACCTGCTGAACCGGAACCATGGCGCCATCCCTGTGTTTCCTTAAGGACCTGTCATCGTCGGTCCAGCCTCGTGACAGGTCAGATGTCGCGGTTTCCGCGGGAAAGGACGGTGCCATGGACCGGTCATCTATGACGTTTCCTTTTGCTTCGAACGAGCATGCCCGCCTTCGGGAAGTGCGGGAGGTGGTAGGATCGGTGAGAAAAGGCGATCCGGTCCTTGAGAGGGTTGCGGAACGCGCGCGGGACCTGCTGGGCAGTCCGGCCGCCATGGTGTCTGTCGTGGAGTCCGATCATGAAAGGTTCCTTGCGCGGGTCGGGCTCGATCTCG
>Ga0209947_1002406_pt1 | contig 10734 bp, 7 predicted proteins | sample SalPonR2_B_D2_MG_FD_185706 | JGI IMG/M metagenome (GOLD analysis project Ga0209947, IMG submission 185706) | Salt pond soil microbial communities from South San Francisco under conditions of wetland restoration - Salt Pond MetaG R2_B_D2_MG... ... | reverse complement strand
TCGCGAATTCGCGGCGTCGAATCGGGTGGGTCGGTCGAGAAACTGCCGGTACATACGTTTCCGACCGATGATGGCGGAATCGACATGAAATGCCCGACCGAAATCGCGATTAGCGATCGTCGTGAGGCGGAGTTAGCCAAGAGCGGTTTGATGCCGTTGGTGTTCCGCAAGAACAGCGATTTGGCAACCTTTATCGGGGCCAACGCACTGAACAAGCCGGCGGAGTACGAAGATCCCGATGCCACGGCCAATGCCAAGCTGGCGGCTTGCCTGCCCTATCTGTTCGCCGTCAGCCGCTTTGCGCATTACCTGAAGTGCATTGTGCGGGACAAAGTCGGCTCGTTCAAAGAACGTTCGGACATGCAGATCTGGTTGAACAATTGGATCAGCCAGTACGTCGACACCAATCCCGCGACCGCGACCGAACTGGACAAAGCCCGCCGGCCTTTAGCGGGTGCCGAGGTGGTGGTGGAAGAAGATCCTGCCAGCCCCGGATATTACAACGCGAAGTTCTTTTTGCGTCCACACTACCAGTTGGAAGGTCTGACCGTTTCGTTGCGTCTGGTCAGCAAGTTGCCATCGGCGAAGGCGGCATAGCATTCCACAGTGAGGCGGTTCCAGAGCGTCTCCATACCGATTGGTTCTCCTATTGTTTTTAAGGTAAGCACAGATGATCGTTCTCAAGTTCGGAAAAGAAATCAAAGGCGACGCCACCTCGGCTGGGTACAAGGATCAGATCGTCTTGAATAGCGTGGTGTTCAGTGCCGCTCGAATGGTGACGGTGCCCAACGGTAGTACCGCCCGCGAGACGGGCGTTCCGTCGTTCACTGAAGTCGTCTGCAGCAAACAGTACGACATTGCATCGACCGAGCTGTTCATGCAAAGCATCTCCGGTGCAAGCTTGGAAAAAGCAACGCTCACCTATTTGCAGACCGACACCCAGGGCAATCCAGAGCCGTTCTTGATCATCACGTTGACCGACCCGATCGTCACCAGCTATGCCAACAGTTCGTCGGGCGACAAGCCTTCGGAAACCTTCCAGTTGAACTTTACGAAGATCGAGATGGCCTACACGCAGTACAGTGGCGAAGGTTCGAAGAAGGCATCGCCGAAGGGTTGGGATCTGCTCGCTGCCAAGGCCGCGTAGTGCCTTGTCGGTAGGGAGCGTGTGAGTCTTTGCGGGTGGTTGGTCGAGGGAGAAAGCAGCATGAATGGGGCAGCCAACCATCGACCCGATCGTCTGCAGTCGTCGCTTTGGGATCGTTTAAGCAAGGGGACTTCGGAGCCGGCTTCAGCGCCTTGCGTTAACAGCTTGACACCGTCGGCGATGCGTGACGCGATGGGGGTCACACGACGTGATTCGATCGGGCGGTTACAGCAGGTTCGACGCGAGTTGGAACGCGACGTGTTGCAATTGCTGACGACGCGACAGGTCATTGATGAAACGGAATTGCAGGGCCGTCCCCACATCCGTCGCAGCGTCCTGCACTATGGTTTGCCGAGCTTTACGGGGCTGACCAGCAGTGGGGTGGCCTTGCAAGGGGCCGCGAACGAGATCGCAAAGCAGATTGAAACCTTTGAGCCACGTTTTCATCGCGGTTCGGTGCAGGTTGCCTGTCGGCTGGGCTCGACGCCGGGCGAACTGGTCATCGATGTGGAGGCACTGTTTGGTCCCGAAGATCAGTTGCAGGTTTTTTCGCTCAGCTCATCGCTCCGCTTCACAAGCGGGGAGGCGGCGGAGTACGGCCGCCTAGGTCGTTAGCGTGACAGGCAGCCGTAAGCGCATCCGAGGGACGGGGCGTACGCTTTCGGCTGACGGTCAAACGAATCGATCAACAGTCCGCTGGGAGATGGGATGATGGAAGCGCAGTTTTTGGATCATTACAACCGTGAACTGGGCTACCTTCGTGAGCTTGGTAGCGAGTTCGCTCAGCAATACCCTGCCGTTGCCGGACGGTTGGGGCTGGATGAGTTCGCTTGTGCCGATCCATTCGTGGAACGTCTGTTAGAGGGTTTTGCTTTCCTTGCGGCGCGCGTTCACCGTCGCTTGGACGCGGAGTTCCCCGAGTTCACGCATGGTCTGTTGGAGTCGGTTTATCCGCACTACACGCGGCCCATTCCTGCTGCCACTTTATTGTCGCTACAGCCCGATGCCGATGAAGGGTCGTTGTCGGCCGGCTACCGTCTGTCTCGTGGAACACAATTTCTGGGGCCGACTTCCGAGCGACAACCGACGCCCTGCCGATTCGATTCCACCGAGGATCTCGAGCTTTGGCCAATCCGTTTGGTCGACGTTTCACTGACCGCTCGAGATGCCGCCGATGGCCGAGACGTACCCGATGCGATGCGCGGCGGCCCGATCCGTGGGTGCTTGCGATTAACCATCGAAACCACCGCGGGGCTGCCGCTTGCACGTTTGGCATTGGAACGTTTGAAGTGGCATTTTCGCGGTGGTGAAGTCGCCCATCAATTGTTTGAGTTGTTGCTCGCTCATACCCGTCTGATCGCTGTACGCGGCGTTGAACCCGTCGACTCGCCAGCTCCGGAGCGACCATCGATGTGGCAACTGCTTGGTCGGGAGGCATTGGTTGCCGAAGGATTGGACGACCGCCAGCCGTTGCTTCCGCATCCGCCTCGTTCGTTCAGCGGTTATCGGTTGCTGCAAGAGTACTTTCTGTTACCGGAAAAATTCTTGGCGGCGTCGATCGGGAATTTGCAACCGAGCTTGCAGGCAGCCACGGGCAGGCGACTGGAAATCGTGATCGGTCTGGATGCGATTGATCGAGAGCTGGCCGGACGTGTGGGGACGGAGCACTTGGCCTTGCACTGTGTTCCGGCAGTCAATCTGTTCAAGCGACGCGCCGACCGCGTGCAAGTTTCCGATCGCCGGCATGATCAGCATCTGTTGGTCGATCGCAGTCGACCGATGGATTTTGAAATTTGGTCGATCGAATCGCTGAGCGGGCATGGCCAAGCGCCGGATCAGGAATGGGAGTTTCTGCCGCTTTACGCTCCGCCACAATCGGCGACCCCGCGGTCGGGAACTTCAGGACAACATCGTTATTCGTCGTACTATACGCAGCATCGTCGGCCACGGCAGCCTTCAGAAAACCAACGCCAATACGGCCACCGATCGAACTATCTGGGAACGGAGGTGTTCGTCACGCTGACCGACTCCCAGCAGCAGCCGACGATCGATCGAGTGCGACAGCTTTCCTCCAGCGTCTACTGCACGAATCGCGATTTAGTACTGTTGACACCGGCCACTGGCTGGCGGAACGCGTTGACGTTGGCGGGCCCAGGCCCGGTTGCCAAGATCGAATGCTTGGTCGGGCCGACGCGACCTCGTCCTAGTTTGGCGTCGGAGGACGGTGAGCGCTGTTGGCGTTTAATCAATCACCTCACGCCGAATCATTTGGCGTTTGGTGGGGGCACCGATGCAAACCAAGACGGGTATGTCGGAGCGGCGATGCTGCGAGAAACCTTAACGCTGTACTGCGTTGCTGAGCAACCGGCACAGCGCCGTCAAGTCGAGGGCGTGGTTGCGGTGCGGCACAAGCCTGTCACGCGGCAGTTGCCATTGGCCGGACCGATTGTGCATGGTCGTGGCGTGGAGATCGACGTCGAGGTCGATGAGGCGGCCTTTGAAGGGCAAACCCCATTTGTCTTGGCCAGCATTTTGGAACAGTTCTTTGCTCGCCATGTCACTCTCAATAGTTTTACGCAACTCTCCGTTCGTTCCCAGCAACGCGGCTTGCTGCATCGCTGGCCAGTGCGGATGGGCACGACCCCCATGCTGTAAACGGCCTCTTTGTCAGGTTGGATAATGACTTCCCTAGCATCCACGAATACCGCTGCCGACGACTCGCTGCACCTGCGCGTCGACGGGCCGATCGACTGGCAGTTGCCGGCCGCGCGAGCGTTGTTGAAGGAGGCCGGCGAACGGGAGTTCTTTCAAGCACTCAGGCAACTCGAAACGCTCGCGAAGGAGTTGCCTCGCATCGGTTTCGCGGCGCGTGCGAAACACGAATCGATTCGCATCGGTCAAACACCCGATCTCGATTTTGCACCGACAACCATTCAAACGCTCCGGCCCGATTCCTCGGGACGCGGGCAACTGCGCCAACGGTTTTTCGGATTGCTTGGTCCTAATGGGCCGCTGCCCCTGCATTGGACGCAGCATGTTCGTGATCAAACGCGGCACGCCGATGATCCGACGCTCGAAGCATTCCTGAATCTGTTTCATCACCGCATGGCGACGCTGTTCTATCGGGCTTGGAGCAGCGGGCGCGGAGCGATTCAACGCGATCGTCCTGCCGATGATCGTTATGCCGAGTACCTCGCCGCATTGTCCGGCGCAATGTCGACCGACTCGGTCAATGCGGCCCGTGGTGAGGAGGAAGTCGGTGACGGAGCTTTCGAGATTCGTCGTTACTTTGCCGGTCGTTTTGGCGGCTTGCGTCGTAGTGCGGAAGGTCTGCAGCAAGTCGTCTCGGTCGCGACAGGTTGTCCTGTCGAAGTCCGTTCCTTTGCACTACGGCAGTTGCGGTTACAGTCAGAAAACCAGACCGTATTGTCGCGTTCGGCTCAGGCTACCGATTGGCGATCCGCCGGCGCGTCACCGTCCGAGGAATCGCGAAACGTCCTGGGAGCTTCGGCCGTGTTGGGGCGGACGGTGGCCGATCGCTGCTCGGGCGTCGACATTCGCATCGGACCCACCGACTTGGCGAACTTTGAACGTTTAATCCCTGGCGGCACCCATCACCAGCCGCTGCGGCGAGTGATTCGAGACTTCATCGGCATGGGATTCGACGGGCGAGTGGAGCTGTTGTTGGCCAACGATGCCACACCGTCGATCTGTGTGGGACGTGGCGGCACGTTGGGTATCGAAGCTTGGATGGGAACGCCACGTCGAACCAAGGGGAATGTCGATGACTGTCATTTTCAGGTGTGATTTGTGGAAAAGGGGTCAGACCCCAAAAACCGGGACGGCCCTTCGGGTGCTTCGTTGTGGAAAAGGGGTCAGACCCCAAAAACCGGGACGGCCCTTCGGGTGCTTCGCATTTTTGGGGTCTGACCCCTTTTCCACTTCTGCTTTCTTAGGACGTTTGGTTTGAACGCGACACAAGACCACCGCCGACTAACGGTCACTTCACCTTTGGGTGCGGATGCGTTGTTGGTGCGCTCGTTGCAATGGAACGAGCGGCTTGGCCAGCCCTTCGCCGGGACGGTGGTGTTGTCCAGCAATCAATCCGACATTGATCCCAAGGAGCTCCTGGGACAACCGCTAGGCTTGAACTTAAACGCGGCCGACGAGGAGGGCTCGTTGCTGCACGGTTTCGTGGCTTCGTTTGCGCAACTGGAGCCACAGGGTGGGTTCTATGAGTATCGTGCCGAACTGCTGCCCTGGTTTGCATTACTGCAGCATGTCGGGGGTTCACGTATCTTCCAACAGCAGTCGGTCGTCGAAATTTTTAAAGCGATCGCCGAGCAACGCGGGTACAGCGGTTTGCTCGACACGCGACTGAGTGGGGTTTATCGCACACGCACCTACTGCGTGCAGTACAACGAGTCGGATTTTGATTTTCTGACGCGGCTGTTAGAGGAAGAAGGGATTTACTATTTCTTCGAGTACACCGCTGATCAGCATACCTTAGTGCTTGCCGACGACTCCAGTGCGCATGTTGCGATTCCGGGTTACGCAACGCTGGATTACTTTCAGGCGGATAATATTGCCAAGCCGGCGGGAGTGTTTGGCTGGCATCGCGGACAGCGATTCGCGACCGCTTCGTATGTGATGCGGGACTATGATTTTCAAAAACCACGCGCGGAGATGACCGTGCGGCAGAACGCGGATACGCCCAGTTCGTGGCAATGGTACCAGTTTCCTGGACGCTATTTCGAAACCGATGATGGTCAGGCCTACGCACGCGTCCGAAGCGAAGCGGCGATCGCCAACCAAAGTTGGGCGTCGGTCGATACAAACATCCATGTCGCTCGATGCGGCCAGACCTTCGGATTGGGGATGCATCCGCAAGCTGCCGTGAATCAGGACTACCTGATTGCGGGAACCGCGATCCAAGCGTCCGCCGGAGCGCTTCAGGCTGGTGAAGCGAGTGACGCCCGTTTTGCTTGCCGATTGCAATTGCATCCCGCAACGATTCCATTCCGAGTCGTACCTCAGGCACCGCGGCCGATCGTGCGGGGGCCTCAGATTGCCACCGTTGTTGGCAAGGCAGGCGAGGAGATTTGGACCGACGCCTATGGTCGCATCAAGGTTCAGTTCGCCTGGGATCTGGCCGGTCAAAACGACGACGCGAGTTCCTGCTGGATTCGCGTGACGCAGCCTTGGACCGGCAAGGGCTTCGGAGCGGTCTCGATTCCTCGCATCGGTGAAGAGGTCATTGTGAACTTCATCGACGGAGACATCGATCGTCCGATTGTTGTAGGCCGCGTCTTCAATGCCGATCGGATGCCGCCCGAAGCGCTGGCAGATGGGCAAGCCAAAACGGTCTTTCGGACCCGCAGCACGAAGGAAGGCGAAATCGATGCCTTCCATGAATTGACGTTCGACGATACGGCCGATGCCGAATCGATTTATCTGCACAGTGAACGCGATTTCCTGCGTGTGGTCGAGAACAACGACGCGCTGAAAGTCGGCTTTGACAAACAGGATGCTGGGGATCAATCGATCGAAATCTACAACGATCAGACGGTCCAGGTGGGAGTTGGCAGCGGCGCAGGCAGCCAAACGGTCGAGATCGCCAAAGACCGCTCTGTGACGCTTGACACCGGCAGTGACACGCTGACGGTCAAGCAAGGGGATCAGTCGACCGAGGTCACGAGCGGCTCGATCACGATGGAAGCGGGCACCGCGATCACACTCAAGTGCGGTGGGTCGTCGATCGAAATCACACCGTCGGGGATCACCATCAAGTCAGCTCAGATCAACCTCAACGGCGACGCAAAAGTCAATCTAGCGGCACCAGAGATTTCCGCAGCCGCGGACGGACAGTTACAGCTTTCGGGCATGTTGGCAGCGGTCAACGCCGACGGCGAGTTACAGCTTAAAGGAGCCATCGTGCAGATTAACTAGAGAGTTGGGGAGAAGAAGTTGTGAGTTGTGAGGAGGGCAGCTAGGCAGTCCAAACCCACCTCTCCCGCGCAGCGGGGGAGGTCGGACGCGGTAGCGGCCGGGAGGGGGTCGGAAAGGTTTCGATGTACTTTGAAAGATTGAACACCACACCACACGACGCAGTCATCTTTTTTAGCTTCCTTCACTATTGTTTCACCATTCCATGTCGATCGTCTTAACCGCTCAGTTCGCCGACTATGCACCTCGACGATTGACGCTGCGCTCCGGGCAGCGTGCCGTCGTTGGACGATCGCCATGGGCCGAGTTCTGTCTTTCCGAAGACACGCAGTTGGCAGAGGAACATTTCGAGGTCGCCTGCTCACCGCAGCCATGCCTGTTGGCGACGCCACACGGTGTCTCGTTGTCGCTAGGTGGAAAACCGGTCGACCGTTTGCCGCTGTTTAACTCACAAGACCAAGCAATTCCTTTCTTTGCCGCTCGGACTCGGTTTGTCGCGCGGCGCGTCTTGTCACAAACGAAACTCGAATCGCCACCGGTTGAGGCGATCGAAGATGCGCGACGTCTGGAGTCACTACATCGGCGGTTGCGTCAGGTGGCGCACGAAATGAAGTTAGCTCCGGTGCCTGAGGCCATGCTGTTGGCCAGCAAGTCCGAGGCGGAGTTAGCGCGTCAGTTTGCGGTTCAACAGCGCTGGAGCGATGCGGTGCGACTGGTAGTGCGATGCTTGCCACTGCCGCTGGCGATCGACTGGCTGCGCGGGACGCTGTTGGCAACGATCGCGATGGAACCTTCGGTGGGGGAATTGGTTGACCGCTGGTGTGCCTGTCCGGAACGCTTGCAACGTGAAGCGGTAGTGCAATGTTTAGCCTCTGGGAAAGCTCCTGAGGGCCCTTGGCGGTATCTCTTAAACAGCATTCAGTATTCGGGCGGCAGTTTGGCGCCACCGGGACAACCGGAAGTCGTGCCGCCCGCACAGTTGTCGGCGCTTGCTTTGGCGACCGCGTTTCAATTGTGCCGAGCGGCAGACCCCGACGGGGACGTCGAGGCAGCGGTGCGGGATGGCATCGCCTTGCTCGAGTCCACTCAATGCGTTGCACCTGAGGGAAAGGATAAGGCATGCCACCCGCGGCTCGTCTAACCGACATGCACGTTTGTCCGATGGTCACCGGTGTGGTGCCGCATGTCGGTGGACCGATCATCGGGCCTGGTGCGCCGACGGTATTGATCGGAGGCTTGCCGGCCGCTTGTGCGGGAGACTCCGCCGTTTGTGTGGGGCCCCCTGACACGTTGGCCGCCGGGTCAGGAACCGTTTTAATCGGTGGAAAGCCGGCGGTGCGGATGGGAGACTCGACAGGCCATGGTGGGACCGTCGTGCTAGGATTGCCAACCGTTTTAATTGGCGGATAACAGGATCCGACGGGCAAGGATGCCATACACAACGCACACGACCGAGGCCGCTTGGCGACGGCAGCAAACAAAGTCTTCCAGACCTCGAGTGACTCTTGCGCCCGCAGTGCCGAGCGAGCGATTGGTCTCGTGGCAGCCGGTCTGGTCGCAGAGAACGGGTGGGCGGTGTGGAAAGCCCATTGTCGCTGGATTATGCCTTCTGCTGGTGCTGAGTTTTTTGATGCTGGCCAGTTCGCCGCTCGATACACCTCGGGTGCAAGTCGTCGTCTTGGGGCATTCAGCCACCGAGGGCCAAGCGTCCACGGCGAAGCTTCCGGCAACCGATCGGCTGGCAAGTGGAGTGCGACAGGCGACGGACCGTGTCCTGGAATTCACTCGGTCGCAAAGCGATGTCTGGAGCATTGAGCCAAATTGGCGAGACGATGCTTCCGAATCGACATGGACTGGCGCGGATGCCGACACCACCCTGCTCTATCTGGCCGGTGCCCTGTTTTCCGACGAGCATCGAGTGGGGATTCAAGTGGCTGGACAGGATTCGGGCAGGGAGCCAAGGGTCGTCGATCTGGGCAAGAGGCTGCGGGAACTGAGTAAGCGACGCAGCCACGTCGTGTTGTTGGTCGATGCCTTGTTCGAGCCCACGTTGAAAGCGACCACGTTTCCGGAGTTCGCTGCTTGGCAATGGACGCACGCGATCGAACGGCAACTTGCCGTGCTGCCGGAAGACTCGATTTCGATCGTGCTGCAAATCAGTCAATTGCCGCCCACCGATGAGGCAGCTCTGAATCGGGTTGTCCTGTTGGCGGATCAATTTGCCGCAGCCTTTGGCGATTCTGCCGACACGAATGCCGATCGACAGATTTCCTCGCAGGAGCTGGTTGCATTCTTCGCGTCGCATGCCCCAACCGAACGCGGTTTTCAGGCCCGACGCGTTTTCTTCAGACGCTCCGGTCAAGCTGTCTCGCAAGTCGCTTTGCTGCCTGTGCGACCCTCGGTGGGAGTTCCTGTATCGAGTGTCGAAGCGAACGGGGCGATGCCCGGTTTGACAGTTGCCAAGGAGGTGGCTGAAGCGGAAACGTATCTCCAAGGCAATGCGTTGACGATTAAGCCACGCCAGCATGCTGGGCTGTCCGGGGTCGTCTTGTCAGCGCCTACCGCTGCGGCGAGTTTGTTCTTCCAGCAGCATGGCATCGTGACCGGAGGTGTTGAAACGGCCCAGGCATGTTTCGAAGAATTGCGAACTTTCGCGACGTCACGTCAAGCAGAACCCCAAGCGGTCGCATGGTCGCGGAATGCCGCAGAGAAGTATTCGCAATGGGACCTCGCGCATTGGGCGAGCGAGCTGATCCAAGCGGAGCTGCCCTGGGAGACGAGGCGTCTGCTGCTGCAAGCCACCCTCGATCGAGAAATGGTCTTGGCCGATTCAAGCCTGCGCGAGCGGCATGATACGGTGTTCAAACAGGCGACTTGGCAATGGTTGGATGCCAAGCGAAGCGTACAGAGTCCGGTTCGGCAGCAGATGCCGCAACACGTGTACCGTCAGGCGACCGAAGCGGCCGAGACCTTTGCCGGTGTGCTGGCCGACCAACGTTGGCGGACCGTCGCCGCCATGACGATCTCGCAAGTCATCGCTGACCGCGAGCAGGTGTTGGCAGCGCCGGTGGAAGGAACGCAACCTACCGATGATGTGGCGTACCAATTGCTGCTCGCGACGGAACAGCTCGTCCACCAGCACGCCACGGTCGCGGAAAGGGACGCGACCGCGGACTCCGACCAGGCATCGGCGTCCAACGTCACACCGACGCGGAAAAATGACCTGTTGGAAAAGGTGGTTTCGTTGCGACGTCGGCTAGATGGATTGCTACGGGAAGCCAAGCAGGAAGAGGGTGTGCATCGCAAAACGTCGTCAACGGTTCCGGTCGAGATTGCCACCGATGTTCGGCACGCGACACGCATCCGACTGGCTCGCTCGTTAGCATCGCTGCGACTACAGCAAGCGTTGTCTGGAACGCACGCAACCCAACTGCGGGAGCTTGCCTCGCTGGCGGAAGATGCCCAGCGGCGATTGCGGAACAGCGACATCACTGCCCCCGCCACGAGACAGGCGGTGTTGCGTTATCTTCAACGCGCCCGACGTGTGGAATCGATGCACGAAAACCTACCGGGGCTCGCACCGCAAACCCTGAGCGAATTGGCCGTGGTAGCCGGTTCCGTCAAAAGCATCGCCGCGGACA
>Ga0209947_1002404_pt1 | contig 10739 bp, 8 predicted proteins | sample SalPonR2_B_D2_MG_FD_185706 | JGI IMG/M metagenome (GOLD analysis project Ga0209947, IMG submission 185706) | Salt pond soil microbial communities from South San Francisco under conditions of wetland restoration - Salt Pond MetaG R2_B_D2_MG... ... | reverse complement strand
TAGTATTTAAATGCCAAGGGATTATCGGATTCCTTGCCTTCAAACTTAATTTCTCCAATACCCTTAAAGTATTCCTTATCTCCTAATATTGCCATCTTATGTAGTTTTTAATAGATTTTCTAATTCCTTTTTCCAAAGGTCGTATGCCTTTTTGTAAGTTTCCGTTTCCTTGTAAGGTTTGTAGGTCATCACATAATCGTTTTCTATGATTCGTTTTCCGAACGCCTCAAAATCTCCTTTGTGAAGGTCCGCCGCCCTAGCCGCACCAATAGCTCCCGTAGTATTGTATATTTCTATGTCGTGCGAAATAAGCGTAGCCACCGTATTCGAAAATATTTCCGAGCGGAAAAGGTTATCATTACCGGCCCGCATCACGTTAACCTTACTACCGTCCGACTTTAAGATTTCCATGCCGTACACAAAGGAAAAGGCGATTCCCTCCAAAGCGGCTCTGCACAAATGTGCTTTTGTATGGTTGTTCAGATTGATGTTGAGCACTCGGGTGCCAATGTCCTTACTATTTAACATACGTTCCGCTCCGTTACCAAAGGGAATGATACAGACCCCATCTGATCCTACGGGAACCGAAGCTGCCAATTCGTTCATTTCTTCGTAAGAGTTTACGGCTAAATTGTTCAATAGCCAACGGTACATAATTCCAGCCCCATTGATGCAGAGCAATTTACCAATTCGAAGTTTCTTTCCCGATTCATAATTCACATGGGCAAAATTATTTATTCGTGCATATTCCTTTACCGAAAGGCTATCTGTTACCGCATAAATTACACCCGAAGTACCACCCGTTGCCGCTACCTCTCCCGGATTGAAGACATTGAGGGACAAAGCATTATTGGGTTGGTCGCCGGCCCTGTAAAGAACTGGGGTTCCGGCTTTTAATCCGCTTTCAGAAGCTCCTTTTTTGTTTACTGTGCTTTGTTCTGAAAACGTAGGCACAACTTCTGGCACTTTACTGCCATCAAAACCGAAATAGTCCATAAGAATATCCGCAAGGTCATCTTTCTTAAAATCCCAAAATATTCCTTCGGAAAGTCCAGATACCGTTGTATTCATAATTCCCGATAAACGGTACGCAATATAATCGCCAGGCAACATAAATTTATGAATTCGCTTGTAGATTTCAGGCTCCTTTTCCTTTACCCATTTTAGTTTGGAAGCTGTAAAATTAGATGGGGAATTGAGCAAGTGTGCCGCACATTTATCTTCTCCTATGGCCTCGAAAGCTTGTTGGCCAATTTCCACCGCTCGGCTATCACACCAAATAATGGAATTCCGTAAAACATTTCCTTCGACGTCCAACAAAACCAAACCGTGCATTTGGTAGGAAATACCGATACCCCCTATTTCGGAAGCTGCAATATTATTTTTAGTTGTAATCTTGGCAATTCCCTCGCATACATGTTTCCACCAATCTTCCGGATCTTGCTCCGCCCAGCCATTTTTTACGGCCATCATAGACATTTCGGTTTCCGGTTCTTGAACAACGCTCAAACTCTTACCAGTTTTAGCCTTCACCAAGGCTACCTTAACCGAAGAACTTCCTATATCGAGACCTAAATAGTACATCTGCTTCATTTATAAAATCACGAAAACATTTCGATTCTCTAAAATAGGCACAAAAATGCGCAGATGAAACTATGGCTCCGATATTTCTGGTATCCAGTTTAGACCAAAATCTTCTGGATTATCATAAAATATTGATTTACAACGAAATACTACATTTAAAAATTCTTGCGACAAAACCGAAAGGCTTTTGTATTGCGCAACTGGATTTATAATCTCCTTTCATCAAAACATCTATTTTACATACGTTCCAACTTGGTCAAGGCTTCTGATTTTGAATTTACATCCAGTTTCAAGTAAATATTCTGGATATGAAAATTGACGGTACTTGTCGTAACAAACAGTTTGTCTGCAATCATTTTGTAGGTAGCACCCTTGAACAAGTAATCCACAATTTGATTCTCTCTTTCCGAAAAGAAGTTAAAAGACTTTTTATGGAAGTTTGCCACTACTTTCTTGATAATATCATTGCTCAAAGCAGCTCCTTCGCGTTGCACACTAACCAATGCGTAATGTAGTTTTTCCGAACTCATAGGTTTTGTAAGATAGCCGTTGGCGCCTTCTTTGAAGGCTTTTTTTATAAGATCAAAATCATTATTACCACTTATCATAATGATTGGAACATTCTTATCCTTCTTTCTAAACAAGCTAATGGCGTCTATACCATTACCGTTTTCCAAAGCTACTTCACAGATAATAATATCCGGTTTTGTTACTTTGAATTCCTTTAACGCCTTGGTTAAATTGGTATACGTGTTAGCTAAAACATACTCGTTCAAAGGTTCAAAATAAGATTTATATGCAGCACTTGACAGTTCATCTTTTTCTATGACAATAATTCTTGAGTTTTGAGTTTTCATAATAAAGGGTTAGCATGATAACCTGCTCATAAATAGCAGAGTAACATAATTTAATAAGGTCTTTAGTTAGGTGTATCTAAGTCTGTTTTACAATAAACCAGCAACAGGAAGAACACCCCCTAAGCCTCGGTGGTTTAGGGAAAAAAGGCATACGAATATCACTCTTATTAACTAACTGATAATAAGGCATATAATACCTAACTCAGGTATTATTTATTGATATAAGAGTAAGTTCCTAAAATAAAATAAATGATGGTCCTATCTTAGTAGGTATTTACAACTTGAGCGTATACTCGTAGCCATAAAAATTGAAAAAAGTAGTCTGTTTATCTAAGAACTTTAAAAGTGTTGTTCTCATCAGGAAAATTCCTGAACCTTTTTTCAAGCGGAATAGTAGGTAAAAATTATCCATATTCTTGGGGGGATTTGGGGTTAAACAACTTGCTATATAGCTTTACTCGATTTGAAATATATATAATATCAAAATATGTTAGTTGAATTTGTGGCTATTTTCGTTCAAATACCACTATTAACTACCGTTCGTCGATATAAATAGCATAAAAGCTGCTTTTTTTACCTATCGAAAGTGTAAAACTATTAAACGAAAAAGGAGGGTTTGGCCATCCCCCCGGATACCTTCCCTCCCTTTATCGACAATCCACTAAAACATATATATTAAACAATCAAATACAATCTTTTTTGTATGTTGTTACTCTTCCCGACTATAGAAGGCCTCATCATCTTCATATATATTAGAAGCAGTCGCTGTAGAACGGTCTACCTGCATAATCCATTTTTCGGCTCTATACTTACCTCCCAAATCGGATACTGAAGCCACCTCCGCCTCCTGCTTAGCATCATAATCAGCCAAATAAACATAATGTAGACCATTCTCCTTGTTGTAAAATTGCTTTGGCTGTAGCCCCTTTTTCTCTAAACTTTCTACAAAAGCATTCAAATATTTTTTATTCTTGTATACATTGGCAATTACATAGTAACCCGATTTAATCCCAATGGCATCTGCATCTCCCAACACTTTAACTGGTAATTCAGCATATTCCTTTCTATCAAAATCATTGTATTTGCTCTCCTTCTCAGTATTAGTAGTAGTACTGGCCAAATACGTTTCCTCTTCTTTGCTGTATCCCTGTAAGCTTGATTTTATATTGTCTTTGATATCGTTACGTAAAAGTCTAACGATAGTCTCAAATCGATTCTCAAAAGCGGCAATACGGGATGCCTCGATAGAATCTTGACGTATCATAAGTTCATCTAAAATAAGCTTGTTTTGATAGGCCAAGGTGTTTTCATCCAGAGCTCCATTGGCTATTTGCTCATTGAACTTGGCTTCCTTTTCCTTTTTATCCTTTTCGGCCAACAAATCAGAAATCTGCGCCTCGTAATTACGTACGATTCTATCTATCTTACTATCGTTTGAATTGTCTACATAACTATTGGCCATACTATTTTCGTTTTTGAATGTATAAGCCAAGGATAACTCATGGTTCCATCCTAAATTGGCTTCCTGCCGTGATAGGTCTTTCTCCATTAAATACCCAAGAGACATGGTTTTGCTCAAATTAAAACCTACCCCTGCAGACATGCCATACTCTTGATCTATCGTGGTCTGTAACCAACCATAATTTGGCATATCCAATACCAATGAGCCTAAGTAATAAAGGCTACCGTCCAAGTTCTGGCCTATTTGTGCCAAAGGCATCAACCGAGCGTTTTGAAAAAGTCCTCTGGTCGCCTGAAACTCATGGGTATATTGAACAGATGCCTTTACACTATTCAAGGATAAGTTCATTACAAACTCTTCCGTAGTCTGATTGTACCGAAATAAGTCTTCTGCGTAAACTCCAAAATCAAAATTACCTAAGGATAGATTCATTCCGGGTTGTATGGCAATCTTACTTTCTTTCCTGGCATCGGAAATAGTTGGGTCTTGTTCCGATATGACCACCCTATTCTTATCCACACCCTTATTTATATAAGTGATATTGGTACCAAAAGCCAGCTTACTGTTCGCACCTAAGTTTACAGCTGTGGCGTAATTAGCATTAAATCCAAATTCTTGTAGTACACCAGTTGATTGACTATAGACTCCTATACCTACTGCTGTTCGGTCGTTCAACTTATTACTAAAGCCCAAAAAATAGTTTTGACTATTATCATCGAACGTTGCATATTGGTTTCGGTGCAGTATGTTTAAATAAGATTTATTTTCCCGAACCAAAGAAAAGGTAGGGTTAATTAAAAATCGATTAAAAAAAAGTTGATTGTGGTATGCTCCCGAAGTAGCAATCTCAGTTTTCGCCTCTTGACTAAGTATCGGTAAGTTTCCACCTAGAGTAGTAAAAAGTAAAAAAAGAACTAATCTTACAGCCATTTTATGTGTGAAGTCCATTTGAATATGTTTTATGTTTTAGGTAAAATAATGTCCTACAACAGTCGCTAAACCAATTAATTAGAATTAGAAACTGATGTTAAAAGGTCAATTAAAAGCGCATTTAAAAGGTTGGGTATTCCTTGCGCAAAACGTGGTTTTAAAAACTATTCGTCTTCAAAAACCGATGAAGAATACTTCTCTTGTCCGCTTGTGTTCAATGCTTCCAACAATCGAAAATCACCTTCGGGAGCAACCTCTTTCCCTACATAGGTATAGGCAATCTTGTGGGCTGTCTTGTTTTGACCTCCTCGATTGGAGACCACGTAGGCCATTCCCTTTTGCGGAGCCAGTTGCAAAGCAAAATCGTCTTCTGAACTGTTGACCGATCCTCCCATATTAATCGCGAGACCAACACTTCTTTGCGATACTTGTACAGTATACATATCCAAACCTCCGTAACCCTTATGGCCTTCGGAGGCAAAGACCAATGTATTACCTTCCATAACTTTTGGATACATGTCGTTACGTTCTGTATTTACTTTTTCTCCTAGGTTTTTAGCGGTTCCTATTCCGCCATTACTGTGAATAGATGCAACATAAATATCAAATTCACCGAAGGTACCGGGCATATTCGATGCAAAGAAAAGGCGTTTCCCATCAGGGGATATGGCAGGATGCAACGCAGAAAACTCCTTGGGACATAAAGCAAGTTCCCTTATGGTTTTCCACTTTCCCTGTACCTTATCCGCTCTATACACCTTATGAACTGGTTCTTTCTTTGAGAAGATTCCAGTTGTTGGCTTTACGAAAACCGTTTTGCTATAATACGCTGTTTGCCCGTCTCTGGTCAATGAAACAGGAGTTTCATAGTCCAACTTTTTTTTACTGGCTGTGACCTCTTTAAGAAGGCTAGGATCTATTATCTTATCCCTTACTACCAATTCTTCTTTGTCCAGTCCTAAATTCAGGGGCTTGAACCTATCCCTAAACGAAAGGCTACCTTTTTTTGGAGAAGCTTGGGTCATTTGGTAATCGGCACGCACCAACTCCGTCCAGTTCTCATCTGCTTCGTCCTCCGCGCTCATCATACTACCAAGCTTGGAAACGGCATGATCGTATCGTTTCTGGTAAGAGCTTTCCAATAGCCCATCATCGCTTAAATCCATTAAACGATCATACCAAAAAAGTGCCTGCTCATAATTTTCAGATAGAAAGTTTGCATTACCTAGGTCTTGATACACTTCTTTTTCCGAGTAGCCCATAGATTTCAACTCCTTGAAATTCTCCATTCGCTTCATAGTAGCATCCATTTTGTGTTTTTCTATAGATGCAAATGCCGTTCTTTGCCCATTCAACGCCATACAGCATAACACTGCAAAGCATCCAACCGAGACTTTTTGATGTAAAAGATTTCTCATGATATTAAGATTTTGGGTTAATACCTCAAAGTTGCAAAAAGGTTTTTGCCCAATACTTAACAAAAATTCATAGGTTTTTGATGTTTTTACCGATTATCGATAAAAACTCAGGTTTTTCAGAAGAAATATTATGGAGAAAATGAAATTATGGAGAAAATAGCATAAGGGTACGTAGGCTACTATCGCAGTTGCAATGAACGCAAACATGCTATATTAATTGTCCTTTATTGGACAAATGGTAGTTATTTTGGGACAAACAGTAAAGCCCTAGCAAGTTAAACCAAACTAAAATCACTACACTTAGAGATAGCGATTCACCTTCTACCCAACAGGTTCATACAAAGCTAATGAACATACTGCACCATTAATTAAGGCAAGGACGTAGGTAATATAAGCCTCGTAAGCGCTACGGGATTCTCCAAACGCCACAACTACCGTTATTTGTTTACGCCTAATTTCATAAGAATAGTTTCTAACAAACACCATTTTGTAAATGCCGATTGTATTAAATTAACTCCTATAAATACGGTAAACCATAACCAGTTTATACTTACGTATGCAGATAGTACAACGCTTATCAATACCATTGTCCCTACGATTACTCTAAAATATGTATTTAACATGTTGCTATTTATTTAAAATTAAATTGATTTTTCAATGGGTAATACCACGGCTTTTATAGGATTATCTGTTTCCAGACTACTATTGAAATCTTTTATGAGCTTAAAAATGACATCAATAGTATCATCTTTTGTAAAGGAAAAAAACAAGCTAGACTCCACTCCACTTTTCTGGCTCGGGAACCAACTTGAGGTCCTTACCATAGAAGTAGGGTTTTTATAGCCATCAATGTCGGAGCCACTAAAGCTCTCAATCTTTGCCTCCTTAAAAAGTCCTAGGATATCTTTTTCGAACTCTTCAACGACTGTTACAATTAGTAGTTTCATTTATAAAATTTTAATTTTCTTCCTGAGAAGTCAGGAACCCTTTTTTTACTTTCTTGTCTTTGCGAGGCAGGTGGCAATCTATTGAACCTTGCTAGCTAATTCGAAAATTTGCCGCCTCGCATGCACTCTAGTCCTTATAACTTCAACTTTTTAGTTCCTACTTGCTAGTTCCCTCTTTGTGATGTAGGGAGCTTTTATCCTTTTCTATCATGTAGTACACCAATGGCACCACTAACAATGTCAAGAAAGTGGAAACAATGGTCCCTCCCATTAATGAAATGGCCAAGCCTTGAAAAATAGGGTCAAAAAGAATTACAAAAGCACCAATAACCACGGTACCTGCAGTCAACAGAATTGGAGTTGTTCGTACAGCACCCGCTTCAATGGCAGCCTGCTTTAGCGGTATACCATCTTCCAAACGCAAATTGATAAAGTCGATAAGTAATACGGAGTTTCGCACCATAATACCGGCCAGTGCAATCATTCCTATAAAAGAGGTAGCGGTAAAAAATGCACCCATAATCCAATGCCCTAAAACAATGCCGATTAGGGAAAGTGGTATCGCTACCATCATTACGATTGGAGCCTTAAAGTTTTGAAACCATCCTACAATTAGAATATAAATCAAGATAATAGCTCCCAAAAACGCAATTCCTAGATCACGGAATACCTCTAAGGTTATTTGCCACTCACCGTCCCATTTAACCGTAAAATTATCTTCAAAATCGGGCTGACCTAAATATAGCTCCTGAATTTCATAGCCCTTAGGTAAAGAAATCTCTTTTAGCTTCTCCTCCATCCCTAAAATAGCGTATGCCGGACTCTCCAATTCACCCGCCATATCTGCCAAGACATACACCACCCGTTTTTGGTTCTTTCTGTAAATACTTTTTGCACTTGCGGTTTCCTGTATATCTACCAAATCGGCAATAGGAACCATTGTACCCATCTTAGAAGCAATTTTTAACTGGCTGATATCGTTTATGGTAGATTTTTCCTTTTCATCCAATGCCAAGATTAAACCTATTTGCTGGGTGGCATCCTCATCATATAAGGTAGTGACAGGACGGTTGCTCAAGGCCATGTTCATGGTATGGGCAACCTGCATGGGTGCTACGCCGTACAGCATAGCCTTTTCCTTATCAATGGTGAATTGATACTCTTTTTGGTCAGCTTCTACCATCCAATCGATATCCACCACATCTTCGGTATTTTTTAGGATACCTTGAATTTCATCTGCAATCCGCATCTGCTCTTGATAATCCGGCCCATAAACCTCGGCTACAATGGTAGACAAAACTGGCGGTCCTGGGGGCACTTCCACTAATTTTACATTAGCATTGTACTTCGAAGCAATACGCTGTATTTCTGGACGCAATAGTTTTGCTATATCATGACTTTGGGCACTACGTTCTCCCTTATCTACCAAATTCACTTGAATGTCGGCCATGTTACTACCACCGCGTAAATCATAATGCCGTACCAGACCATTAAAAGTAATGGGTGCAGAAGTGCCAACATAGTTTTGATAGTTGATCACTTCGGGTCGGGTAGCTAGATATTGAGCAATTTCCTTGGCAACAACTCCCGTGCGTTCCAATGTAGTACCTTCGGGCATATCAATTACCACTTGAAATTCGTTCTTATTATCAAAAGGCAACATTTTCACCGCAACCGATTTTGTAAAGAACAGCACCATGGACCCGATCAATAAAAGAAAAGTACCTCCCAAGAACAACCAGCGTTTTTTAGAATTCTCTATCAACGGTCGTTCAAATTTATCGTATAACCTATAAATAAGGGTATCCTCCAACGGCTTTTCTACCTTTTCCGGCTGTCCCTTTTTTTCCTTTTCCCTCAAGAAAATATAACCTAAATATGGCGTAATCGTTAAGGCCACAAATAAGGATAAAATCATGGCTATCGAAGCTCCAATAGGCATTGGCGCCATATACGGCCCCATTAAACCGGAAACAAAAGCCATAGGCAATACCGAAGCTATCACCGTAAAGGTGGCTAAAATAGTAGGGTTGCCCACTTCGTTAATGGCATAAAGCGCCGCTTGCTTAAAGGGCAGTCGCTTCATTCGAAAATGCCGGTGCATGTTCTCGGCTATGATTATGGAGTCGTCTACCACAATACCGGTAACAAATACCAAAGCAAAAAGGGTTATTCTGTTTAAAGTATAATCTAGCATGTAATAGCTCAATAAGGTCAGTGCAAACGTAATGGGCACCGATAAAAATACTACGAGACCGCCACGCCAACCCATGGCCAACATCACCACAAAGGTTACTGCAATGATAGACCCAATAAGGTGCAACAATAGTTCCGATACCTTGTGTGAAGCAGTTTCCCCATAATTTCGCGTCACCTCCACATGTACATCGTCCGGAATCAGCGTTGTCCGCAGGTGGTCTACCTTATCAATAATTACTTCTGCGATATTCATGGCATCCGCACCCTTTCGTTTAGCTACAGAAAGCGTCACCGCTGGATATTCCGACCGGTACGCTTCGGCCTTATCGCTAGCCTGGCCAAAACCAAGGCTTACGTAATTCTGAGGTACTTCTGGACCATCTATAATTTGTGCCACTTGTTTCAAGTAAATAGGACGGTTCTGTTGTACGCCCACAACAAGGTTCTCCACATCGCTTACCGTTGCTAGAAAATTCCCTGTAGTTACCAGAAATTCGGTATCGTTCTTATCAAAACTGCCCGAACTTAATTGCGCATTATTCGCCTCTATCATTTCGGCCACCGTTAAAAAATCCAGTCCACTGGCTGCTAGCTTTTCCTTGTCCAGCACCACGCGCAATTGGCGGTCCTGCCCTCCTATTTTATGGGTTACGGCCACATCGTTTACCTTCTTGATCTCGCTCTCCAGCTCCTGTGCCATCTGGCCCAACTGGTAACTATCGTAGTTTTCGCTCCAAAGTGTTAAACCCAACATGGGTACATCATCAATGGCACGGGTCTTTACCAAAGGAAAAGTTACCCCTTTCGGCATTTGGTCCATGTGCTTATTGATCTCATTGTACAGCTTTACAAAGGAGCGCTCAATATCTTCGCCAACATAAAACTGTACAATGACCATCCCCTGCTCCTTCATGGATGTCGAATACACATATTCCACCCCTTTAATATTGCTGATCAATTGCTCTAATGGCTTTATGACGCGGGACTCCACCTCGGTCGGACTCGCACCGGGATAGCCAACAAAAATATCTGCCATGGGCACATCTATCTGTGGTTCCTCCTCACGAGGTATCAGAAATGAACTGTACACCCCAATGACCATGAAAACAATCATTAAAAGCACCGTTAATTTACTGCTTATGAACATCTTGGCAATCTTGCCTGCTATTCCTTCCTTCATTCTTTTTATATTATTAGTTGGGCCTTCGGGCGGGCTTTACACTCTTACTCCTCAGCAACTATCGTTCTCTGTGGGGTAACCGTTGCAATCCCTAACGCAAGCTTTTTATTGAATTGAAATGTTTGCGCCGTTATAGAGTTTACCCTCGGATTTAATGATATA
>Ga0209947_1002403_pt1 | contig 10744 bp, 11 predicted proteins | sample SalPonR2_B_D2_MG_FD_185706 | JGI IMG/M metagenome (GOLD analysis project Ga0209947, IMG submission 185706) | Salt pond soil microbial communities from South San Francisco under conditions of wetland restoration - Salt Pond MetaG R2_B_D2_MG... ... | reverse complement strand
TAGTTTAATCTTACCGTACTTACTAAATAACATAGCTAGTGAAAAAACTACGAATGACGACATTGTCAATACATAAAACCACCCTAAATTTCCTACTATAAAATTGAAAGCTGAACTCATTGCAGCTCCATAAGCTTCTGGCATTATACCACCTATACCAACTATAATTACCACTATAATCAAAGAAATTGTAAATACTGGATTCCAAAATTTTTCTTTATTCATGTTTTCTCCTTCTTAATATATTTTTCCCTTATACTTATGTAAAATATATTTTGTTATTAAGGGGTTATTAATAACTACTATTTTAAAAAAATATGCTAAAATATATCTTCTAATTATTTAAGTAGATATATTCAAGGCTTTTAAACTTCAAAAACTGTTTGATCTTCTATTTCAGTGGCTAATGCATCTAATGCTACACCTACTCTATGGTATCTCAGTTTCCACTGCTCTTCCTTAGGGGTTTGTGGATCTCCTAGAGGATAAGGTATTGAAATTGTTGGAACCATACGATTTGCACCAACCGTTTTAGCTACTGGAATCAAGTTTGCCATCTGTACTACTGTAATACCTGCTTTTTCTATTTCTTTTACCATTGTTGCACCGCAACGTGTACAGGTACCTCAGCAGGAGGTTAAGATAACAGCATCCACACCATCATTTCTTAAGTAGTCAATAACCTCTAAAGCCATTCTCTTTGCTTCTCCTTCTGCAGTTCCTGTTCCTACAGTAGCATAATAATAATCATGAATACTTCCTATTTTTCCTTCTTTTTCATAAGCTCTAAGTGCATCTAAGGGTAAAACAATGTTTGGATCAGCATCTGCCGCTGCTGGATCATAACCTGCATGAATAGTTTTATAAGCACCTTCTGCTTTATTTCCTAATCTTTCCAAACCTACAATAGAGTATCTACCCCACCTTGTTGCTGATGAAGATTGGATTTTGTCTGGGTTATCAACAGGTACAATACCACCTGAAGTAACAAGAGCTATCTTAGCATCTGACAATTCAATTGCTGGAGCTATTGGTACTCTATCCAACTCTGGAATTGGCATTTCCGAAGTAAAGGGTTCTTCATTAATCTTCTTAAGAAGCATATCTACTGCTCTATCACAAGCAGGTGTTTTATCTTCTAAAAAAACTTCTAGACGAATACCTCTTGGATAATACCCTTCAGCCTCTGCTCCTTTAATCTTTTCATTTTTTAATAACTTATTACCGAATTTAGCCATTTTAGGCATATCTTTTCTCATCTTAGCAGCACTATCGCCACCTTTAAAAATATAAACGTCCTTCTTAAACATATCTACACCTGGATTTTCCTCATGCATAGATGTTATAACAGGAACGCCAAATTTTTCTTTTACAGCCTTACATATTAAACCACAGGCATTACCATATCTTCCTGCTTGAAAAGCCGGTCCGGCAAAGAAAATATCAAATTCTTTATCTTCTAAAAAACCAATTAGTTTTTCTACTGCTTCTTCTTCATTTGATCCCATAAAGTTATCCCCACATATTAATGTATGTGTGATTTCCGCATCTTCTAATAAATTGTTCAATAACATTCCTGCTCCTACTACACCTTCTTTTATTGCAGGAGCATAGTCTGCTTTATCTTCTCCACCAATTTGTCCAAAAAACTGATTTAAATATAAAATTCCTTTTTTCATCTAATTCACCTCCCTAATATTAAAATTCTTTAACTGTTTTAACTGACTGTCCTAGTACTGAATCCCCACAAAACATTGAGTCATTTGCCATAATGATTGAACCATCTTCTCTAACTGAAGGACCTAATACATCATCATCTTCCCATCCCCCAGAAAGTCCGTCTCTCATTAATGATTCTAATTCACCTATAACTGTTCCCATTGCAGGTAATTCTATTAAGGTTGATACATTACCGCAAGAAACAATTGCATCCGCTGATACATCTAAAGCAGCCAATGGTTGTGATGTTCCATCACTTCCGGTACATTCATTAGTCATTCCTACAGTTTTAATTCCTGCTTCTTCTAAAAGCTTAAAGCATTCAATAAAGTCAGCATCACTATTACCGTAACCTTCTTCAGCTATAATAGCTCCATCCGCACCTAAATTACTTGCAATTTGTTGTACAAACATAGCTGCCCTCTCTTTTTGCTCTAAAGAAACATTTAAGTTTGACATAACAATACCTAAAAAGTTGATTGTCTTTCCATGCTCTTTGTATAAAGATTTAATTGTTGGGCAATTTTGAAAATCGTAAGTTGACCATTTTGAAGAACAGCACATATAACTAGCACCTATTATAGCTCCATCTAAAATTTCATTTGGATGCATAAATGTTGGCAGCATTCTATTTGTGTCCCATCCGTAAATTAAATCATTAAATCCTAATTCTTCAATCTGGGATTGAGGTTGCATCACAAAAACTACTGATGGTAAATCTTTAACTTTTTTATCCCTTTTAGTAATGGGTCCTAATTCGAATAATTCAGTTGACTCTGCATTCATATCTTTCACAATACTACCTAAATATTGGGCTAATCTGTGAGCTGCCCAACGTATTGCGTGATTTTTCTTTTGCTGTTCATGTCTTTCAAATTCTTCATCAGTATCAGCTACTAAACAAATATTATTTAGTTTTGAAAATATAGTATATTTAGCACCTTCACCACTCATGTCAATTAATCCATCACCAAAACTACCCCAGTGTTTTCCTACAGCTAAAACGCTGCATCCTTTTAGTGCAACGGTTTTTCCATTGCCTACTCTTTCGATCTTACCAGTTATACCTGGGAAAGTCGGACCACCATTTAGTCTGAATCGTGGCTCAATTGCTTCCTTCACAGGTACTATTCTCACATCATCACCAGGTTTTGTTAAAATAATATCTGCTTCAGTAATATGCTCATCTTCCATAACTACAGCAAGTGCTTCTTTTTTATTTATAATTAGGCTTCCTTTGCTGTAGGAAGACGTTTCCCCGAACTCCACATGTTGAACTTGAAAATTTCCAATTTCTAACTTCATATTGTACCTCCTTTCAAATTTGATATTTATTTATCAATAACAAGGCTATTATATCATAATCACGTTTGTTTTGTAAACACGATTATTCTATAATCTTGATTTTTTTGCCATCTTGATTATTTAAATTTATATTCACTTTTAAATATGAAATATTTTTCATTTTCTATATTTTTATGTTATAATTTTTTTGTAGTGAATTTCATAGACTTAGGTAAAAATATGGATTATTTTTTTACTAAAGTATTATACTACAAGCTATAAACAATTGGAGGCAATATATGACAGAATTAAGTATTAAAAGATTACGTATGATGGGATATTTTATAACAGCAACAGATGAAATTATCCAAAATGAAGGTATTGAAAAAGCAACTATACGAAAAATTGCTGATAAAGCCGGATATAATAGTGCAACTATTTACAACTATTTTAATGATCTTGAACACCTAATTTTTTTCACAAAAATTTCACATCTAGAAATATATAAGAAAAGGTTGTATAAAGAGATTGAAAAAGATCTTGATCCTTTAGAAGAACTAAAAAAAGTTTTCCGTATTTTTGTTGAGGAAACTTTTAAAAATCCTAATGATTTTTATGATTTGTTTTTTTCAAAATATAGCCTAGAACTAAATGAAACTGTAACTTTATATCATAAAATATACCCAGAAAGATTAAAGACTGATAACCAGAGGGTAAAGTCTATGTTGAGCAGAAACGATATTTATAAAAGAAATATGGCTCTTGTAGACAACTGCGTTGAAAGTGGATATTTTGATGAAACTATTGCAGGAAAAATTAACGAATTAATGATTCTTACTTACAGCGGTCTTTTAAATAAATACCTTGAAACTGACAGTGATGATATTCAGGGCTATACAGATAAATTTATGGAATATTTAGATATGATAATCTCACTTGGACTAGAAAAATAAAAAATCTATAAATAGACTAGTTAGAAGTCTATCTATAGATTTTTCCTTTATAAATACAGGATAATTAAATTTTTTAGATTAAATAATTTTATTTTATATCTTCTCTTATTAGAGGCATAGACATGCATCTAGGCCCTCCTCTTCCCCTGGAAAGTTCGCTGCTTGGTATTATATGAGTTTTAATTCCACTTTCTTGAAGAATTCTATTGGTAACGTAATTTCTAGAGTAAACAACTACTTCTCCTGGTGCTATAGCAAGAGTATTTGAACCGTCGTTCCACTGCTCTCTAGCTGCATCTACAGGGCTATTTCCTCCGCATCTTATTAAATCAACCTTGTTTTTCTCTAAGTATTTAGCTAATATATAATCAAGTCTATCTTCTTCTTTTTCTATCTTTATATTATCTCCTTCTAAAGTCAGAGAAAAAATAGTTATTGTTTTTTCAATATTTGGGTGAATTGTAAATTTATCGTGATCTACCATAGTAAATACAGTGTCCAGGTGCATAAAAGACCTATTCTTTGGTATATCAAAAGCCAATACCCTTTTAAATTCGTTATCTGCCTTAAGAATGTTTTTAGCAAATATTTCTATAGCAGTAGGATCAGTCCTTTGTGATATTCCAACACCTATGATATTTTTGTTTAATATTAAAATATCTCCACCTTCCAAAGAAAATTTGTCATTACGATCATACCAAAAAGGAACATTCTCATGAGCAAAATCAGGATGATATTTAAATATATATTTTGTGAATAAGGTCTCTCTATTTCTAGTTGGAGTTCTCATCTTGTGCAAGGATATGCCATTACCTATAGCTGCAAATGGATCTCTAGTAAAATATAAATTTGGTAAAGGATCAATTATAAAAGGATAATCTATATCAAAGTAATCTACCAAACCTCTTCTTGCAAAATTTTTAATTTCTGTTTTTCTGATGCCTGAAATCATTTTTTTGATTAAATCAGAGTTATCTAAGCTACCTAAGTATGATTTAATTCCATTGATTCTATCTTCATGCCATATTCCCGCTTCTCTAATAAAGTCCTTCAATAAATTATCTTTTACTTCATAATCCTTTATAGCTTCTTTCAAAAGTTCTTCTACGTATAAAACTTCTACATCATTTTCCCTTAAAATTTTCGCAAAATAATCATGTTCTTCCTGAGCTATTTTAAGATAAGGTATATCATCAAATAATAATCTATCTAAATAATCCGGCATAAGATTTTCTAATTCTTTCCCCGGTCTATGCAGTAGTACTTTCTTCAATCTTCCTATTTCTGAACTTACATTAATAGCATTCATACAATTGCCTCCCTTTATTTATAAGTCTATTTATATTTATTATGCAAGTATATTTTATGGGAGTTAATAGCTATTGTCAATGGATTTTTTTATATTTATACTACTTTGTATATTTATGCGTATATTGGTTTTTAGATATCAAATATTATCATGTTGAACAAATAATTTTATATTAAAGATTCAAATTGCTTCTATTGCTATTTGTGATCTATATTCCCTTTTACCACAATTTTATTCCTTCAACTCCTAAGGATTTGAAACCTAAGAAATTTTTATAAGTTACTGTAATTGCCTTAACTTTTGGTTCTGCACCTTTATACAAATACACATCTAGAGAAGATATCCTATGCTTTGTATATTTTGATAAATCTTCTTTAGGCATACCTATATAAACTATTGGTTCACCAACTTCAATGCATGCTCCACCTACCATGAGATCTATAGTAATTGTATCTGCCTCTTTGCTTCTTATGTATTTTATTGCTTTACTATCAATTTTAATATTCATTTTAAATCACCTTTTTCTTTTATATAATACAGCAGAGAGATAGCTATCTCTCTGCATATGTTTTATCATATTTAATTAACTTTTTATATCTTATATTTAAGCAACCTTGTTTTCTTCTTTACCAAATAATACATGGTAAGATTGTTTGATAAGAACTATAGCTAGTATAAACAATGCAGCTCCTGCAACAACAAGTATCATGTTCCCTGCTACTAAGTTTGCTTGAACAAGGAATATTAATGCTGTAAGTGTTACTAAGAACATAAATATCATTGGATATACAACCATCTTGTATTCTTTGCCGTTAGTCTTAAGATACATTGCTGTAGCTAATAATGCTAATGCTGCTAGTAGTTGGTTTGCAGAACCAAATACAGGCCAAATAGCTCTCCAGTCTGCTAACCCCAAAAGTCCACCAGATCCAACTGTTATTAAAGTAGCTAAATACATGTTTGATAAAGGATTTGTCTGTTTTTCTTTTTTTGAATCTTCAAAGAATTCTTGGAATACAAATCTACCAATTCTTGTACCTGAGTCGAGACTTGTAAGAGCAAATGCTGCTATTGATAATGCAACAAATGATTTACCAGCATCAAAAGGTATTCCGAATGAAGTCATAAAAGTACCAACACCTGATGAGAATACGTTATTAGGTCCTCCTGCACCAAGGATTTCAGAAAACTTATCTGCGCCTATGTAGGAAGCAGTAATAATAGCTATTACAGCTAATACACCTTCTATAAGCATTGACCCATATCCAATAAGCTTGATGTCTTTTTCACTACTAATCTGTTTGGAGCTTGTACCTGAACTAATCAAAGAGTGAAATCCTGATATAGCTCCACAAGCTACTGTAACAAATAGAATTGGGAACAAGTAAGAAGTTCCTACTTTAAAGCTTGTAACTGCTGGTAGCTCTAATCCTGGTCTATATAGTAATAGTCCCAATACTGCTCCGCCTAACATTGCATATAAAAGAAATGAATTAAGATAATCTCTAGGTTGTAGTAGTATCCATACTGGCGCTGTAGAAGCTATAAAAATGTATACTAAAACTACTCCGTACCAAGTGTTAAATGATGCTACTATTGGGAATTGTAATCCTGCCCAAATACTACCAAATAATAGTGCTACACCAACTATAGTTGCTGGTAATAATCCTACATTCATTCTGTTAACTGCCATACCAAATAGAACTGCTAAGATAATGAAAAGTATAGAAGTTGTTGCAACTGAAGGTGTTGAAACAAATGTTGCTACTACTATATTTGCAAAAGCTGCAATTACAAGAATAAGAGTTAACCAAGCAAAAACAGAGAATAATTTTTTCCCACTTTCACCTATAGTATTTTCTATAACATGTCCAATAGATTTACCCTCATTTCTAACTGATGAAAATAATGCTCCAAAGTCATGAACTCCACCAAAGAAAATACTTCCAACTATAATCCATAAAAATACCGGTAACCACCCGAAAATTGCTGCAGCTATTGGTCCTACTATAGGTCCAGCTCCAGCTATAGATGCAAAGTGATGACCTAAAAGTACCGGTGCCTTTGCAGGTACATAATCGACTCCGTCCGCCATAGTTTGAGATGGAGTATCCTTTTCTGGATCTATACCCCACTTTTTAGCCAACCAAGACCCATATGTAACATAGGCAATAATAAAAATAACAATTGATGATAAGATAAGTAATAATGCCATTAAAATTCCTCCTTTAAAAATATATTTTAATAGGTTTCCCTATTATTAACTATTGAGGTAAATAAAATGCCTTTTCTTTTTTAGCTTCTTTACTTCCTGTCACTTCTTCATTTGATAATTCTACTAAAACAACTCTTACAACTACCCAACCTTTCAGACCGAATAAAAAAGATTTTTGATATTTAAATTTTTTAATGAAATTTTTTGTTTCTTCATCTACCGGTTCATCCACAGTTATTAAAGCCGTAAAAGTAGTAGACATATGGTCTTCATGAGGATCCACAGTGCTGTTAATCGTAGATTTTAATAATTCTATAAATCTTTTTACATCTTCTTTAGACACATTATGAAAATGTTTGCCGTAAATATATTCGTCATTTTCAAAAGCATAAATTACAGCACTTTTAAATCCTATATACTTTTCGTTTCTTATATGGGATTTAGCGGCAATTTCAAACTCCCATTTTCCAATTCTTTCATTTCTATTTATATCAAAATTATATTTGAGCTTTTCAAGCATTTTTTCATAATAAATATCTTTATCCATATAAACACCTACCTATTATATTTTTACCATGTTTTTACAGTAAAATGTTGTTTAAAACATTAAATGCATATATTTGTACATCAAATGCAACTTTTTCCCTCCTATTCTATAATGTTTTAGTCGATATTTTTATTTCTTCTTCTTTTATTCTTTTAATTAAGTCTTCTACTTTTTCTTTTATTATATCTCTCGTTTCTCTAAAATCTTCAATATGTCCACCTGATGGATCATCTAATCCCCAATCTTCTTCGTGTTTATTAGGAACAAAGGGACAAACTACTCCGCATCCCATAGTAATTAGGATATCCTGCTCTCTTGGTATATCAGTTAGAAGTTTGGGCTTATGTCCTTCCATTGATATTCCTGCTTCTTCCATTACCTGAACAGCCTTTGGCTTTACTTCAGGATATTCTTCAGTTCCTGCTGAATACACTTCTAATATATCTCCACCCAGTTTTTTAGCCCATCCTTCTGCAATCTGAGATCTGCAGGAGTTGTGAACACACACAAATGCCACTTTTATTTTTCCCATAATTTTCTCCTTTCAATTTTTGGATTCTTACATTAATTATCGATACCATTACTTTTGTATATTCTGAGTTCGTCCTAACATCTTCTATTTTAAAATTCTTGAAATCTTTTATATTAATAAATATCCGAAAGCATTAAAGGTATATCCTATTATTAAAATACCTGCAGTTACTATACCTGCAAATACTATCAGCAATTTAGTTTTTACAACTTTTTTAAGTAGTATCATGGAAGGAAGAGATAATGCTGTTACTGCCATCATAAAGGATAAAGCCGTTCCTATTCCTACACCTTTGGATACCAAAGCTTCAGCTATAGGAAGGGTTCCAAATATATCTGCATACATAGGCACCCCAACAATTGTAGCTAAAAGAACTGAATACCACTTATCCTGGCCTAATAAAGCTGTGATGATACTTTCAGGAACCCAGTTGTGTATAGCTGCACCTATTCCTACCCCTATTAATACATACAGCCAAACTTTACCAATGATATCAAGAACTTGATCTTTTGCAAATTCAATTCTTTCACTTCTTTTCATACTTCCATTATCATCTTCTAGTACTTTGTTGTTAAATACAAAGGATTCTACATACTTTTCCATTTTAGCCTTGCTTATTATGCTTCCTCCTATTACAGCAAGTATAAGCCCCACTACTACATATGCAATAGCTATACGCCAATTAAATATACTTGCAAGAAGAAGTACCGATGCTAAATCCACCAGGGGTGATGATATGAGAAATGAAAATGTAACTCCTATTGGTAATCCTGCACTTGTAAATCCTATAAATAAAGGAATTGATGAACAGGAACAAAAAGGTGTTACAGTTCCTAAAAGAGCCGCAAAAATATTTGCCACTATACCATCTCTTTCTCCTAATATTCTCCTTGTTCTTTCCGGTGGAAAAAAACTTTGGATGTAGGATATTGTGAAAATGAGTACTGAAAGCAGTATGAATATTTTAACTACATCATATATAAAGAAATGTATGCTTCCTCCAAGTCTGCTTGCCATATCAAGTCCAAATACATTTTCTACTAAAGCTCTTACTAAATCATATAACCATTCCATTTTTAATAACTGGCTGTTTAGCCATTCAAATACAATCATATCTTGTCTCCTTTTCGTCTTAAAATTCTTATATGCTCAAATGAGTATATATGTATATTACATTTAATTTTCTTACATGTCAAGGTCAAAACAAAAAAATAACTGTAAAAATCAATCTTTCATTTTACAGTTATTTTTCAATTTTAAAAGCTGTGAAATTATTATAAGTTCATTATTTCTCTAAATTCTTTTATATAGGACCTGCTTACAGGAACTTTCTCTTCCATATTTTCTAACATTAATAAGTAAGTATTATTAAAATAAAAATCTATTTCTTTTACTTTGTCTAAGTTCACAATATAGGAACGATGAGTTCTAAAAAAGTTGCTTTCAGAAAGTTCTTTTTCCAAGTCAGATATTTTTTTGTTGGATATAAATCTATCTTCATTAAAGAAAATCTCCGTCTTTCTTTCTTGTGCCTTTACACATATAATATCTTCTTTTTTTAATACTATTATTTTTTCTCCATCACTTAATGTAATTTTATTGTCTTTGTTTTTTGATATTGTTTTTTTATTTTTTTCTTCTAATTTCTCTAAGATATTTATTATTCTTTCTTCCGAATATGGCTTCAGAATATAATCGAAGGCCTCTACCTTAAAAGCATCGTGAGCATATTCCTTATATGCTGTAACAAATACTATCAATGGTTTTTTCTTAAAATTACAGAGTATATTAGCCAAAGCCATTCCGTCTAGATTAGGCATATTTATATCTAAAAATAAGATATCTACATCATTAATCCTTTTAAAGAAATTAAGGGCCTCAATAGAATCTTCAAATTCTTCTAAAACTTCAATATTGCTGTGGTTTTCTATAAAAAATCTAAGTTCTTGCCTTGAAGGTTGTTCATCATCAATTATTAAACAATTCATATTTTTCACCTGCTTCTATAAATGATAAATTTTTATCTTTGTTTATTGAGAAAGATATTCTAGTTCCGGAATCCAATCTTTCTATATCAAGTCCTTTATCGTATATATTCAAAAGTCTTCTATGAACATTTATTAATCCTATATGTTTTTCATGCATTTTGTTGTTTTTAATCTTTTCAATTATATCTTCTGGTATA
>Ga0209947_1002398_pt1 | contig 10754 bp, 8 predicted proteins | sample SalPonR2_B_D2_MG_FD_185706 | JGI IMG/M metagenome (GOLD analysis project Ga0209947, IMG submission 185706) | Salt pond soil microbial communities from South San Francisco under conditions of wetland restoration - Salt Pond MetaG R2_B_D2_MG... ... | reverse complement strand
TATTGGGAATAATAGGCAAAGCCCAGTAACGCCAGGCTAAGGCCCAGCACGATGGAAAAGCCGGTTCGCGGATACAGGTTGATATTCATTCGGTTATTCTGCCATGTTGTCGTGCGCGGCTTGCAACCGGGCCGCATCGAATTGCGTCGAATGCCGGCGCGCGAAAACTCTGGATTTCCTATGCTCAATTGCATCTCGCTGAAAACGCTCGACGCCGACCTCGATCGCAGAATGCGCGAACTATCGACCGACGCCGGGCCAGTCGCCGATTCTCGTCGCCACGTCGAGCGCGCCCTGTCGGTGGATACCCCCGTCTACGGGATCAATACCGGCTTCGGCGCGCTGGCCGACAAGCGAATCGCGCCAGAGCGCCTGGCCGAGCTGCAGCGCAACCTTCTGCTGTCGCATGCCTGCGGCACCGGCGACCCGCTGAACCCGGACATAAGCCGGCTGATGCTGCGGCTGAAGATCCACGCCCTTGCGCTCGGTTACTCGGGCATTTCCGAGCCGGTGTTCCGACAGCTCCTCGCGCTGGACGAACACCGGATCGTGCCCTGGATTCCGTCGCGCGGCAGCGTGGGGGCCTCGGGCGACCTGGCGCCGCTGGCCCACATGAGCCTGCCGCTGATCGGGGCCGGCCAATGCTGGAAACCCGATTTGAGCGGTCCGGAGCCCGCCGCGGCCGCCCTCGATCGGGCCGGGCTGACGCCGGTGGCGCTCGCCGCCAAGGACGGGCTGGCCCTGATCAACGGCACCCAGCTGATGGCGGCCTGCGGTGCGTTCGTGCTCAGCCGCTGCATACGGCTGGTAGGGGCCGCCGACATTCTCGGCGCCATGAGCCTGGAAGCGCTGCAGGGCTCGGCCCGGCCTTTCGACGAACGGATTCATCAATTGCGGCCCCACCCGGGCCAGGTCAGGGCCGCCGCCAACGTCAGGCGCCTGCTGGAACACAGCGAGATCCTGGAGTCTCACCGCGACTGCGGCAAGGTCCAGGACCCATATTCGCTGCGCTGCATCCCGCAGGTGCACGGGGCCAGCCGCGATGCGCTTGCGCATGCCTCCGAGATCGTCGAGCGCGAGCTCAACTCGGTCACCGACAACCCGCTGGTGTTCGACAACGGCGATATCGTTTCCGGCGGCAATTTTCACGGACAGCCGCTGGCGCTGGCGATGGACTACGCGGCGATTGCGCTGGCCGAGCTGGCGAGCATTTCCGAGAGGCGAACCTACCTGCTGCTGGCCGGCCACGACGGCCTGCCCGCGCTTCTGATGGCGGATACCGGCATCAATTCCGGCTTCATGATTCCCCAATACACCGCCGCCGCCCTGGTCAGCGAAAACAAGGTGCTGTGCCACCCGGCAAGCGTCGATTCGATACCGACCAGCCTCGGCCAGGAGGACCACGTGTCCATGGGCTCGATCAGCGCGCTCAAGCTGTTGTCGGTGCTGCGCAATACCGAGCAGGTGCTGGCCGTCGAAATGCTCACCGCGGCCCAGGCGCTGGACTTCCGCGCACCGTTGAAGCCGGGACGTGGCGTCGCGCTGGCGCACGCTGCGGTGCGAAGCGCGGTGGGACATGCAGAGGTCGATTACGAGGTCGGCGCCGACATCGAGAACTGCGCCCGGCTGCTGCGCGAAGAGCGGCTTGTCGATGCCGTGGAGCGCGAACTGGGCGAACTGGCCTGAGCCGCTTGCGACGTTGAGCGCGGTGGCAGGTCGCCTCTCAGGCTTCCGGCGCGGCGTCGATGCGGCTGGCGGTCATTTCAACGTACAGCGGCGCGGTTTCCGGACCTGAATCCTGTTTTCCTTCTTCCACCACCGTGATGATGCCCGGCCGGCCCAGCGGCGTGCCCAGCATGGTGTCGGTCAGGAATTCCCAGCGGCCGTCGACCTGCTGCTCGATGCCGACCTTGAACCAAAGCGCATCGGGCGCGCCCTCGGCGGCGCCGGGGGGCTCCACCTCCACGCTGAGTCGCCACGACGAGTCCGGGCTGTGAATCTCGAATACGCCGGGAACGCCGGGCTCGAGCAAAAGCTCGGGCTCGCCCCGAAGTTCGCCCGAGCACCAGACCGCGGACTCGACCCGGTAGCGAAGCGGATCGGCCGCTTCCGTCGATGGGGATTGGGCTGTCGCCAGCACGGGCAACAGCACAAACGCGAGCGCGGCGACGAACCTCATCTCAGTTGTTCCTGAAACGCGCCGGCAGGTCTTCGTGGTCGGGCTGATCCGCGCCTTCCTTGGTCACGGGCATCAGGTCCTGCTTGGACACGCCGAGCACCAGCGCGGCGGTGCTGGCAACGAAGATGGACGAATACGTACCCACGATCACACCGACGATCAGGGTGTAGGCGAAGGCGTGGATGATTTCGCCGCCGAAGTAGAACAGCGCGATCAACACCAGCAAGGTGGTCAAGGAAGTCATCACCGTGCGCGAAAGCATCTGGTTGATCGACAGGTTGGTCAGCTCCCTGGCCGTGCCCTTGCGCTTGACCCGGAAGTTTTCGCGCAGCCTGTCGTAGACCACGATGGTGTCGTTGAGCGAGTAGCCGATGACCGCCAGCAATGCCGCGACCACGGTCAGGTCGAAGCTGATCTGGATCAGTGAGATCATGCCCAGCACGATGACGACATCGTGGACCAGCGCGGCCACCGCACCGACGGCGAAGCGCCACTGGAACCTGAACGAGACGTACAACAGGATGCCGGCCAGCGCGTACAGCAGGGCCAGTCCGCCCTGGTTGGCCAGTTCCTCGCCGATCTGCGGGCCGACGAACTCGACCCGGCGGATTTCGACGCCGGCGTCTACCGACGACAATGCCTCGAGCGCGGCCGTGCTCACATCGGCGCCTTCTTCGGCGGCGACTTCGGCCGGCAGACGAACCACGATGTCGCGAGAGGTGCCGAACGTCTGCACCGAAAAGTTCTCGTAGCCGGCGTCGTCAAGGGCGCCTCGCACGTTGACAAGATCCGGCGCCGCCGGATAGGAAATCTCGATCAGCGTGCCGCCGGTGAAATCGAGTCCGAAATTCAGCCCCCGGGTGACCAGCGATCCGATGCTGGCCAGGATCAGCACCGCCGAGAAGATCAGCGCGATCTTGCGTCGGGCCATGAAGTCGATGCGGGTATTGTTGCGAATGATGTCCATGCTGTATGCGTCCTTAAAGCGCCAGAGACTTGACGCGCTTGCGTCCGCCGTAGATCAGGTTCACCACGCCGCGGGTACCGAAGATGGCGGTGAACATCGAGGTCACGATACCGAGCGACAGCGTGACCGCGAAGCCCTTGACCGGTCCGGTGCCGAACATGAACAGCACCAGCGCGGCGATCAGCGTGGTGACGTTGGCGTCGGCGATGGTGGAGAAGGCCTTGTCGTAGCCGGCCCTGATCGCGGCCTGCGGCGTATTGCCCAAGCGCAGCTCCTCGCGTATGCGCTCGAAGATCAGCACGTTGGCGTCAACCGCCATGCCCACCGTGAGCACGATACCGGCGATGCCGGGCAGCGTCAGCGTGGCGCCTATCATCGAAAGCAGCGCAATGATCAGAACCAGGTTGGCGGTCAGCGCCAGGTTGGCCACCAGGCCGAAGACCTTGTAGTAGATGGCCATCAGCACCAGCACCAGGCAAAAACCGATGATGACCGAGTTGAAGCCCTGCTCGATATTGTCAGCACCCAGGCTGGGCCCGACGGTGCGCTCCTCGATGATCTCGACCGGCGCGGCCAGCGCACCGGCGCGCAACAGCAGCGCGAGCTGGCTGGCCTCGCGCGCCGAACCCAGCCCGGTGGTCTGGAAAGTACGGCCGAACGGTTCGCGGACCACGGCTACCGAAATGACTTCCTCGACGCGGCGCGTCTCGCGCACTTCCTCGCCGTCGACGATGCGCGTCTCCGGCCGTTGCTCGATGAACACGACGGCCATCCGGTTGCCGACGTTCTCGCTCGTGAATTCGAACATCCGCCGGGCGCCGACCGCATCCAGCGTCACCTGTACGTTGGGCTGGCCGGTCTGTTGATCGAACCCGGCCGAGGCGCTGGTGAGGTTGTCGCCGGAGGCAATCAGGCGCCTGGACAGCAGGATTGGCTCACCCTCGCGCGTCTGGTAGAGGCGGGACTGCGGCGGCACCCGTCCGGTGCGCTGTGCCTCGAACGGGTCGTTCTGTTCGTCGACAGCGCGGTATTCAAGGGTTGCGGTAGCACCCAGGATGCGTTTGGCTTCGGCCGTATCCTGAACACCCGGCAGCTGCACGACGATGCGGTCGGCGCCCTGCTGCTGGATGATCGGCTCGGCCACCCCCAACTCGTTGACCCGGTTTCGCAGCGTCGTGATGTTCTGCTGCAATGCGGTCTGCTGCAGCTCCGTCATCACCTCGGGTCGTACCGTGGCCCGGATGTTGAAGGTCTCGCCGCCGTCGAAGGTCTCGAGCTCCAGCTCCGGCAGATCGGCCGAGATCTGGGCCATCGCGGTCTGGCGGTCTTCTGCGGTCCTGAGCTCGGCCACCAGCGCCTCGCGGTCGGCGCGCACCGAACGGTAGCGGATGCTCTGGTCCCGGAGCAGGTTGCGGATATCGTCGACGAAGCGCTCCAGCTGCTGGCTTCGCGCGGTATCCATGTCGACTTCCATCAGGAAGTGAACCCCGCCCTGCAGGTCCAGCCCGAGCACCATCGGCGATGCGCTGACCGCCCGCAGCCAGTCCGGCGTGGCCGGGGCCAGGTTGAGGGCCACCACGTAGGCGTCGCCGAGCTGGTCGCGCAGCGCATCGGCCAGCGCAAGCTGCTGTTCGGAGCTGTTGACGCGCAGCATCAATCGGTCGGACGAAAACTCGGTCGTCTTGACCTGGATCTCCTCGGCATCGACGACATCCTCGACCACCCCCTGCAGCGCAGGGTCGAGTTCGAAGCCGCGTGCGGAGGAAACCTGCACGGCCGGGTCGTCGCCGAACAGGTTCGGCAACGCATAAATGATTCCGAACGCCACCACGGCGGTCAGCAGAATGTATTTCCAGGCGGGATATCGATTCATGGATTAACCGGTTTGTTGTTTCTGCGACTTGTGCCTGCCGCTTGATGTTTCGGCGAACGCGCCCGCTACCGGGCGCGGACGAGTGCTCCGGCCGTCAGGCGGCCGAGTCGAACGTACCCTTGGGCACGACCTGGCCGACCGAACTCTTCTGCATCTTGACCAGCACGCCGTCGGCAAGCTCGACCTTGATGAAGTTGTCGCCGACCTCGGTCACCTTGCCGAGCAGCCCGCCGGCCGAAACGATTTCGTCGTCCACGGCGAGGTTCGAGACCAGTTCGCGGTGCTGCTTGTTGCGCTTCATCTGCGGACGAATGATGAGCAGCCAGAAGATCACCACGATGAACACCAGCGGCAGGATCGATGCCAATACGCTGGGCTGCTCGCCGGCGGCCTGGGCCATCGCTGAAGGGATCAGAAGTTCGGACAAAAATTCAAGCATGATCGAATCTCTCGTTGGGATTGGGTCGCAACCGGAAATTCCAGCAGCCGCGCACCGCAGTCAGGGCTTGTATCAGCGGCGGATTATCCCACATCGCAAGCGCCCGTGTCTGCTGCCCCGACGCGCGGAAACCCGCAGGAACGCGGCCTTCCGCGCCCTTCCGAGTTGATATAGCGACACTGCCGGCCGAATGCAACCTCGGCGCCGACCGATGGGTTGGCTGGTTTGCGTGTTGGCTGGTTCGAGGCACCTAACCGCCCAACCAGCCAACCAGCCAACCAGCCAACCCTAATCAATCTTCCCGTGGCACTGCTTGTACTTCTTCCCCGACCCGCAGGGGCAGGGTTCGTTGCGCCCCACCTTGCGACCGTCGCGCACGAACGGCTGGTCGGGCGACGTTACGCTGCCGCCCGATGAACCGCCCTGGCCGGCGGCCGGATCGTTGGCCAGGCCCGCGGCCTCGCGGTGCTGGAATTCCATCGGCTGCTCGCGCCTGCGCTGTTCGTCGACGGCCGCGACGTCCTGCTCGGAACGGACCTGAACGCGCGCCAGGATCTTGATGACCTCGAAACGCATGCTGGCCAGCATGTCGGTGAACATTTCGAAGCCTTCTCGCTTGTATTCCTGCTGCGGCTTCTTCTGGGCAAAGCCCCTCAGGTGGATACCGCGGCGCAGATAATCCATGCTCGCCAGGTGCTCCTTCCACTGCTGATCGAGCACGTTGAGCATCACCGCCTTTTCGAAGTGACGCATCACGTCGCTGCCGGTTTCCGCTTCCTTGGTCGCGAAATGGGCCTCGACGCGTTCCATCACGCGCTCGCGAATGCCTTCTTCGGTCAGGTCCTCGTCGGCGGCCAGCCAATCGCGCACGGGGGCGTCGATACCGAACTCCCCTTCCAGCGACTTCTCCAGCCCCTCGGCGTCCCACATGTCCTCGATGGACTGCGGCGGAATATATCGGCTGATGAGATCGTGGAAGACTTCCTCGCGCATTTCCTGGATGTAATCGTGCACATCGTCGGCTTCCATCAACTCGTTGCGCTGGGCATAGATCACGCGACGCTGGTCGTTGGCCACGTCGTCGAAATCCAGCAGGTTCTTGCGGATATCGAAGTTGTGTGCCTCGACCTTGCGCTGGGCGTTCTCGATGGCCCGGTTCACCCACGGATGCTCGATGGCCTCGCCCTGCTCCATGCCGAGCTTCTGCATCATGTTGCCGAGACGCTCGGACGCGAAAATGCGCATCAGGCTGTCTTCCAGCGACAGGTAGAACCGGCTCGAGCCGGGATCGCCCTGGCGCCCGGAACGGCCTCGCAGCTGGTTGTCGATGCGCCGGGATTCGTGCCGCTCGGTACCGATGATGTGCAGACCGCCGGCCTCGATGACCTTCTCGTGGCGGCGCTGCCACTCGTCCTTGATTTCGCGGATCTTCTTTTCCGGCACGTCTTCGCCGAGTTCGGCGAGCTGCGCATCGAGACTTCCGCCGAGCACGATGTCGGTACCGCGTCCGGCCATGTTGGTCGCAATGGTGACCGCACCGGGCTGACCGGCCTGGGCGATGATCTGGGCTTCGCGCTCGTGATGCTTGGCGTTGAGCACTTCGTGCCTGATCTTGGCCTTGCCCAGCTCGCGCGACAGCAGCTCGGACGTCTCGATCGAAGTCGTACCGACCAGCACCGGCTGACCGATCGCCGTGCGTTCCTTGATGTCCTCGATGATGGCCGCGTACTTCTCGCCCCTGGTCAGGAACACCAGGTCGGCGTTGTCCTTGCGGATCATCGGCTTGTTGGTCGGAATCACGACAACTTCCAGCCCGTAGATGCTCTGGAATTCATAGGCCTCGGTATCGGCCGTACCGGTCATGCCGGAGAGCTTGTCGTAGAGCCTGAAGTAGTTCTGGAAGGTAATCGAGGCCAGCGTCTGGTTTTCGCGCTGGATCGGGACGCCTTCCTTCGCCTCGATGGCCTGGTGCAGGCCGTCCGACCAGCGGCGCCCCGGCATCGTGCGGCCGGTGAATTCGTCGACGATCACCACTTCGCCGTCGTTGACGATGTAGTCAACATCCTTGTTGAACAGGTGGTGGGCGCGCAGGCACGCGTTGAGCGTGTGCATCAGCGCCAGGTTGTTGGCGTCGTACAGGCTTTCGTTCTCGGCCAGCAGCCCGGCCTGCGACAACAGGCCCTCGACCCTTGCCATTCCGTCCTCGGTAAGGTGCACCTGGCGCGACTTTTCGTCCAGCGAGAAATCGCCGGGCCCTTCCTCCTCGGCCTGGACATCGAGATTGGGCACGATACGGTTGATCTTGATGTAAAGCTCGGGGCCCTCGTCGGCCGGCCCGGAAATGATCAGCGGCGTCCTGGCCTCGTCGATCAGGATGGAATCGACTTCATCGACGATGGCGAAGTGCTGCTCGCGCTGCACTTTCTGCTCCAGCGAAAACGCCATGTTGTCGCGCAGGTAGTCGAATCCGAACTCGTTGTTGGTGCCGTAGGTGATGTCGCAGGCATAGGCCGCGCGCTTGGCAGCGGGATTCATGCCGGGTACCGAAACGCCCACGGTCATGTCCAGCGCCTCGTAGATCGGTTTCATCCAATCCGAGTCGCGTCGTGCCAGGTAGTCGTTGACCGTCACCACGTGCACGCCGCGGGCGGGCAGTGCGTTGAGATAAACGGCCAGGGTGGCGACCAGGGTCTTGCCCTCCCCGGTCTTCATTTCGGCGATCTTGCCCTGGTGCAGCACCATCCCGCCGACCATCTGGGCGTCGAAATGGCGCATCCCAAGCGTTCGAACCGAGGCTTCCCGGACCACGGCGAAGGCTTCCGGCAGCAGTGCGTCCAGGCTCTCGCCATCGTCCAGGCGCTTGCGGAATTCCGCCGTTTTCGCCTTCAGCTGGTCGTCGCTGAGCTGCTGGGTCTGCGCCTCCAGCTCGTTGATCTGCTGGATGTTCTTGCCGAGCTGCTTGAGAAGGCGCTCATTGCGGCTGCCGACCAGCTTCGTTATCAAGCGTTTAAGCATAAGAATTTGCTGCCTTTAATAGGGCGAAAATCGCGCGAAAGTCGCGGAATCCCGCGGCATGACCTAATCAAATGGGGATGAACCCCGCGCCCGTCAAGCGGGGCAATCCGACATTTTAGCCAATTCGGGCCGCCGCGGCCAACCCGGTGCCGGACCGGATGCCGCAGGCGCCGCGGCGTCGCGGCTGCATGCGCGCGATGTTGATTCATCGGCCCCGATCAAGCCTGCAGCGGGACGCGGCAAACGGATAGACTGCCCGCATGACAGGCGCCAAACACACACCACGTTCGCCCGGAAGCGCGCGGCGGGCCGACGAGATTGCGCGCGGACAAGGCGGGCTGGGCCAGGCCCTGCGCCGGGCCGAAGCCTACCTGGCGCTGAACGCACGGCTGGCCGACATTGTCCCGGAACGGGCGCGCGGTGAAATCATGGTCGCTTGCGTCGACGGCGACTGCCTGGTCATCGCGGCCGCGTCGCCCGCCCGTGCCACCCAGGCACGGTTGCTGGCAGACACGCTGCTGGAAGCGGCCCGGAAGCACTGGCCCGGAGAACTGGCACGCAGCCGTATCATCGTGACGCCGGACCTCGCCCGAAGGCCCTGAGGGCGGCGCGAAGGCAAGAGACACGGTGGTGGTGCGGCAGCGGCGCAGGCGCGCCGCTTCAGAATGCCTGTGCCGGCTGCAGGTAGGAAATGGGTGCACCTTCGTCGTCCGGAATGGTCACTTCTTCCCAGACCTCGCGGTGCAAAAGCAGCTCGCGCAGCAGCGCATTGTTGAGTTCGTGGCCAGACTTATACCCGACGAATCGACCGATCAGGCTTGCGCCGAGCAGGTACAGATCGCCGATCGCATCGAGCACCTTGTGCTTGACGAATTCGTCGTCGTAGCGGAGTCCGTCGGCATTGAGCACGCGGTAGTCGTCGACCACCACGGCGTTATCGAGGCTGCCGCCCAGTACCAGGTTGCGCTGGCGCAGGAACTCGATATCACGCATGAAACCGAAGGTTCGCGCCCGCGCCACTTCCTTCAGGTAAGAGGTCGTGGAGAAATCGAGATCGACCTTGCAGTTGCGGCTGCGAAATACCGGATGATTGAATTCGATTTCAAAGGCCACTCTGAAACCGTCATACGGTTCGAAGCGCACCCACTTGTCGCCGTCGGAAAGTTCCAGCGGCTTGGTGATCCGGATGAACCGCTTCGGGGCCTGCTGCTCGGCGATGCCCGCCGACTGAATCAGGAACACGAACGGCCCGGCGCTGCCGTCCATGATCGGCACTTCCGATGCGCTCAGGTCCACGTAGAGGTTGTCGATGCCCAGACCGGCCAGCGCCGACATCAGGTGCTCGATGGTCGAGACGCGCGTTCCGTCGTCGCCCACCAGCGTTGTCGACAACGCAGTATCGCCGACCCGGTTGGGCTCGGCGCGAATTTCGAATACCGGGGAAAGGTCCACCCTGCGGAACACGATACCGGTGTTGACCGGTGCCGGTCGCAGGGTCATGACGACCTTTTCACCGTTGTGCATGCCGACGCCCGTCGCCCTAATGACGTTTTTCAGGGTTCTCTGCTTGATCACTGGACTGGCACGCTCCTGTACAAATCCGCGCGATGTTAGCACACGGACGGCTTATTCCCGGCAAATGTTACGCTTATTCGGCCACCCTGCAGCTCAAATCGTGATCCGGTTAACGTTCTGCGGCGCTCGACCGGGTCGAACCGCGCCGAGACGCCGGGTGGCCCGGCGAGTGGCCACCCGGCGCCGGCCGGCGCGCCGACCGCGTCCCGACGTCCTGTTCGGCTAGTCCGCCTGGTTGCGCAGGAATGCCGGAATATCGAGGTACTCGAACTCCTTCTGTTCGGCTTCGCGGGTCTTGTGCTGCTCGCGACCACCGCGCGATGCCGATTTCGGTTCCGGCTCTTCCTCGTCGCTGAATACCGGCAGATCGTCGGTACCGGTGCGTACGATCTGCATCGGTTTTTCCTTGCGCTGGGCGCGCTTCTGGCCCAGCCCGGTGGCGACGACCGTGACCCGGATTTCGTCGTTCATGTCCGGATCGATGACCGTGCCCATGACCACCGACGCGTCTTCGCTGGCAAGATCGGCGATGGTCGTGCCGACTTCCTCGAACTCGCGCATCGACAGGTTCATGCCGGCCGTGACGTTGACCAGGATGCCGCAGGCGCCGGCCAGGTTGATGTCTTCGAGCAGCGGCGATCCGATCGCCGACTGCGCGGCCATCAGGGCCCTGTCCTGCCCGGTGGCGCTGCCCGAGCCCATCATC
>Ga0209947_1002396_pt1 | contig 10759 bp, 10 predicted proteins | sample SalPonR2_B_D2_MG_FD_185706 | JGI IMG/M metagenome (GOLD analysis project Ga0209947, IMG submission 185706) | Salt pond soil microbial communities from South San Francisco under conditions of wetland restoration - Salt Pond MetaG R2_B_D2_MG... ... | reverse complement strand
GATACTGGAAAGATCGAGAACTTTACCGCTTTTGACCATTGACCTGGTCAATTCGGCTGTTTCCTTCTTTGTCATACCTTTAAAATAGATCGCCATCATAAGTGCAGAAACCTGGTAGTCAGGGATCTCTCCTCTTGTGTAGCCCTGGACGAAAAAGTCTATCTCCTGGCCCGTAAGCTCATACCCTTCACGCTTTTTCAGAATGATATCGTACATTCTCATTATCTTCCCCCCGGCTTTGTTCTGAATAATACCTCCAGACCAGAGACGTTCCTGATCAAAGATCTTCGACACAGAAATAATATCATTTGTAGAAGATAGTATTCGTTCTTTACAAGTAACAATAACAAAAATGCCTGGATCACCAAAATGATGTCCCGGCATAAATGATCTATACTGAAATTCGACACAGATCAGCTACCGAGAAAATTTGTTTTTATGTGGGATAAAACCGGGCATGTTTTTATTTGACCACCAGAAGTATCGCCACTTTATCCCAATATAAATATATGCTTTTCTTGGATAAATGTATAAATTCAAGTAAACTCCTCTGTAGAAACATAAAGAAAATTACTGAACCCGGGAGAAAACAATGAAAATCTTAGTTACGGGCGGCGCCGGTTTTATAGGAAGTAATCTTGTTAAACATCTTCTTTTAAGGAAAGAATCTTTTGTAATAAACCTTGATAAACTTACCTATGCCGGTAATTTGGAATCCCTTTCCGGCATCATGGCAAATGAAAGGCACGTCTTTATCAGGGGTGATATAGGGGACAGGAAACTGGTTTCAGGAATTCTTGAAAAATTTTCTCCGCAGGTCGTGATCAATCTTGCTGCTGAAACACATGTTGACCGTTCCATCGATAACCCGTCACAATTCATTTACACAAATGTAAACGGAACCCTGGATCTTCTTGAAGCCACTCTATCTTACTGGAATTCGATCTCCGTAAGAGATAGAGGTAAGTTCAGATTTATTCATGTTTCAACAGATGAAGTCTACGGATCACTCGGAGACGAAGGATACTTTTTTGAAAATACTCCTTACGCTCCAAATTCACCTTATTCTGCCTCGAAAGCTTCTTCTGACCACCTGGTGAGAGCATATCACAAGACCTATGGCCTTCCAGCAATAATAACGAATTCACCCAATAACTACGGCCCTTTTCAATTCCCGGAAAAGCTGATCCCTCTAATTATAACTAAAGCTTTACGGTCAGAAGAACTACCCGTTTACGGGGATGGAAGCAATGTAAGAGATTGGCTTTTCGTTGAAGATCACTGTCGGGCACTTATACTGGCTATGATGAAGGCAACACCTGGTGAAAACTACAACACAGGGTGCAACTGTGAAAGATCGACTTTACAGGTAGTTGAATGTATATGCAACATCATGGATAAACTTATTCCCAGACTCGATCATAAAAGCTACACGGAAATGATAAGTTTTGTCCCGGATAGACCCGGACACGACATGAGATATGCCATAAACTCTGAAAAATTTCGAAAAAAAACCGGATGGGAACCTGCGGAAACTTTCCAGTCAGGCCTTGAAAAAACAGTGAAATGGTATCTTGAGAACCAGTCATGGGTAAATAGCGTAACCAGCTCGAAATACTGTATGGAAAGGCTTGGACTTGACAAGCAGAAAAGTTCTCTCATTGAGGAAGACTCATGATAAACAGTGGAATGATCCCGGCTCAACACAGGTAAACATGAAAGACTCCTGGAAACATCCAGCTTCATTCAGGTAATACAGAAACTTCCTTTTTAACATATCAAAACAGTAACTTAACCTCTTTAACAAGTCCGAAAGTAATATTTCCATCTACCATGAGGACCGCGGTAAAAGGATCTGGAAAAAATCATTTTCCCATACCTGAACATATTTTCCCTGCTTGAGGAACTGACTGAAAACCTTAAGATGCGCGGCTGGACCTCTACCTGACAAGTGTATCTGCGGCCAGTTTTCATTAACCGGAGGATACTTGGCCCTAATGACAGGAGGAAGGTCAGGCCTTTCCATAACTGCCTTTTTGAGTTTATTTATAAGCTGTTCAGGAGTATACATCTCCGGCCAGGAGTGATAAACATAAGGTCTCGTGTCTGTAAGGTAATAGAACAGGGGAATGTAATTATAGGCAAGAAGGTAATCCCCAGGCATTACATATTTAGAAAGTTCATTCAGAGCTTCTGTCATTACCCTTGATCTTTCACGAGTGGTAAAAACGTACCGCATTTTGGGATGGTCAACATTGTAACGAAGCATATATCTCTGGTCTGAATCCTTGTAACTGAATCGATAGCAGAGGATGAGAAAAAAAAGAACCAGGGATGCACAGATAATTTTTCGGACCAGCTTCAGACCCTCTTCACTGAAAAAACATATTCCTTTCTTTTCCTCTTTTACGATTTTGCCACTATTTGGAAATTGGCTGATATACAGTCCTTTGAGTTGAAAAAGTCCATGCAGGGTCAATGGAATAGCTAACCAGAGATCATACCGTGCCGCACTTAACCCCGTGTTAGACCCTGCCATTCCAAAGATCATTACCATTAGCGCCACAAGACTTGCAAAACGGATATCTCTTCCAGAAGATGTAAAACCTGCGAGCTGCAACAGTAATACAGATCCAATAAGGGCAAAAAGATAGTAGTGATAGGTCGCTGTCTGCCCGACAAAACCGGTTCCTGTAAGGAAAACCAGAACAAGCGCAAGGGAAATGATACCAGCACGTATGAACCGGCTATGAAAAATATCGTTTATTTTTGCCAGGACAGCAAGGATAACAAGGCTTTTGAGAAATGCAGCAAAGGTTTTATCGATATCCAGAAAAACTTTCTTTATAAGACCCATTCCAGAGTGATGTGAGGATGAATCACCCATAAAACTCCAAAGTCTCTCAAAGGTTTGAAAGTATTGATCGGAGATACCCGTCATTGAAAAAATAACAAAAGGGATCATCAAAGCAAATAAAAAACCTGCAGAAAAGGCGAGAACACCCTTGAGATTTTCTTTCCATGTCGAATCGTTTAAGTAGAACCCTGCAAAAAGTACAGGTATTAATGAGATAGAAACCAGGTTAGGCAAACGGAAGAAAAAACTTGATCCAAAGATAACCCCGGCAACCAGGTAGTAAACTGGTTTGTTTGTGGAGTAAGCCTTGAAAAGAACTCCAGAACCCAATACAAAGACAAGGGCTGTAAGATTATTATAATTAATATATCTCATCATATTGGGTACCATGATCGTAAACAACAATCCCAGTAAAAGTGTGGTTTCGGGAATATATTTACGTAAAGCCCTGTAGGTACTGAAAGCAATTACAATATAAAGAAAGGCTGATCCGAGGTAGGCTCCCATCAGTCCGAGAGGTGCACTCAGCCTGCTCCATAATCCTGTAATAATGAATGAAAACAGATAGCTGAGCTGGATATTCTGCAATTCTACAAAAACCTGCTGCCCGCCGGTGAGCAGATATCCCGTATCGGTCAGGTCAAGCCCCTGCCATATGAAGAGAAAAGGCCATATCATTATCAGGAACTTCAGAAAAAGGTTGAACTTGCTGTAATCCGGTTCGGGATGCAGGGTTTTCATAAATACCTCCTATAAATGAAAAACGAAAATACCGACTATTATTATAAATATACCCTTCCACTGAACTGAAGATAGCTTTTCTCCAAGGAAAAACCTGCTTAGAAGGGCTATGAATATATAACCTGAAGATTGCAGTACAGGTCCTGCCTTGAGAGGTATGCCCCTGTAGGCAAACGCAGTAAGAAGTGTTACACAAAACAGAATGAAATAGGCTGAAAGAACCCCTGGATTCAGATATCTTCCAGAAGGCTTGGGATATGTCCTGACCGCGCTTTTTTTCAATATGATCTGGGCAAGTGATGAAATAAAGACTCCTGAAATAAATAACGCATAATATTTATTCACTGGAGTTCACCATAATTGCTCCCGAGACAATGAGAAATGCCCCTGTAATATTTGCCCAGCTTACAGATTCTTTAAAAACAAAGATAGAAAAAACGAAAACCCATACAAATACAAGTGATTTCCAGCAATAGGCCCTGGTAAGCGGAAAAACTGCAAGGACCTTCTGCCAGAAAAAAGCATAACAGGCCATAAAGAAAAGCGAAAAAAGATAATATCGAAGAAAAGCAGTGGAACCAAAAGCAAAATTGGAAGCATATTTCATGCTCAAGACAGCCAGTGAGAAAATAAAAAAAGTAAGCTGTAATGTCAAATGATGGGAAAGGCTTCTGCTTCTCATTCTTCTATTTGCCTCTTTTCCCGCCATTGGGATCTTCACGTGAAGGTATAGAGACATGATCCTTAAATATTTCCTGTTCCTCCTGCCATTTATCAAGATTTAGAGTAGAGTCAATGACATAACGGGGCCTGGCCTCCACTGCCGTAAGGATCCTGTATAGATACTCTCCGATCACACCAAGGGAAAGAAGAATAAGACCGCCCAGAATAAGTATGGTGACTTCCAGAGAAGTCCACCCCTGTACCACATTGCCAAAAAATACCTTTCTCCCGGCAAGGACAAGACCGAAAATGATCCCGACAAATGCAGTAAGGATACCGAGTTTGGACATTAATCGAAGTATCAGGGAGGAATGATTGAAAACCAGGTTAGAGAATAATGTCAGCCTTCGAAAAAAAGAATATCCGCTTTGACCGCTGTGACGGGGGTGGTGTTCAAGCGGAACGTTTACAATGTTATTCGTAACAGACCATATAAGAGATCCCACCAGGGGAAAAGATGTACGAACCTTCAATATCTCCAAAACGATCTCTTTTTTGATTGCTCTGAATGAAGATGTCAGTTTCAGCTTTGAAGGTTTTGTCAGAATGGCCGTATCGAACAGTTCCTTGATATGGCTTGTGAGATTTCGGAATAACCCCTGTTCTTTTCTTTTAAAGACAGCTATAACAGCATCAGACTCAGGATATTCAAGAAGAAGCGGTATATCTTCCGGATCATGCTGCAGGTCATCATCCATGGTTATGACAGTATCTCCGGATACAAGTGAAAAACCACAAAAAGTTGCCTGATGCTGACCGACATTTTTACGAAGTCTAATACCTTTGACCTCAGGTTTAACATCTGCCAGTCTTCTGATCACCCTCCATGTATTTTCTTCGGAAGAACAGTCATCCACAAAAAGGATCTCATAGGTTAAGCCCAGCTTACTCTCCATTACCCGAGATATCTTCTCTACCAGAATTTCAAGGGATCTTGTGCTGTTAAAAACTGGTATCACTATTGAAACTTCAGGGGCAGATCCTTCATTATTCATAGTTTTATCCCTCGATCACAAAACACCATATTCACCATATCCGGGCTTTAACCCAAGTTTTTCCCGCAGGCTCGAAGGTTTCATTATATCTCTTTCATTGGCTCGGGCTATAACATTTATCCTCTGGAGGAGATCAATATTCCTTGCGAGTTTTGTCCTTCCAGAATCAAACCAGTAATTATCCTCCAGACCGACCCTGACCCCTCCTCCTATGGAGATAGCAACAGAATTCATAACTATCTGCTGATCTCCTATTCCGCCAAGTGACCAATAACTCTCTTGAGGCAGATCCCTGATAAGAAGACCTGCATGAAGAAGGTCAGCCTGGGCACAGGCAACATTGCCAAGGATAAGGTTAAAATAAAAGGGTGGAGAAAGTAGTTCCTTCTTAATGAGATATTTTGAATAATTGATCATTCCTGCATCAAAGGCTTCCAGCTCAGGTTTGATCTTTCTCTCTTTCATGCGTGACGCCAGGCCCATTATAACTTCCGGTGAATTCACACTGGCCTGCCTGTTGAAATTGAGGGAACTCAGAGTAAGACTTCCCATATCTGGTTTAAGGGCTCCTTCAAGATCAAGTACGGCTGATCTTTTTTTCAGATCATGAAAGATCCTGCCACTCAGTGAAACACATACTATCAGATCTGGAGCAAACTTCCTTATACTGCCTATCATTTCGGCATATATCTCGGGAAGCCACGTGGGTGTTCCATCCTCCGGATCACGGGCATGAAGATGAACCATAGTTATCCCCAGCTCAACTGCTTCATGAACATCTTCCACGATCTCATCCACCGAAATGGGTACATGGTCTGTCATTTCCTTTGTAGGGATCATTCCTGTGGGCGTAAAATTCACTATCAGGTCCGTCATATTCCCGCACTCCCTTACAAAATATTATGGGGTCAGAATCTGATCCCCTCTTCAGGGTGGCTACCTTTCTTCCGGGCTGGACTTCCAAAGTACCTCCCGAAGGGCTCTGTGTCCTTCAAAATAAGGCTGCCGGCTCCAATGAGGTTTTCCCTTGATATTTTCAATCCGTTAGTAATGTTACTTCCAAGTCCAATGAAGGACATGTCCTCAAGAATACATCCTCCGCCAATATTACATCCCGGAGAAATGTAGCAATGGTCACCCACTGTAACATCATGACCCAGGTATACATTGGGCCGGATGATGTTGTTGTTTCCCAATCCTGCATCTGCGCCTATATAGGCCCCACTGTATATGATGTTATTCTCCCCCAACTCCAGGTCATCAAAAAAGGTGACATTTCCCGCAATGCAGTTGGGAAGAAAATAGCCCTTCTCTTTAGCCTTGAGAAACATTCTCTCCCTGTCCCTCATATTTTTGTAACCTATAAGGACAAGCATGGAAAACTCTTCCGGCGGATAGAGGACATCAACCTCATGAAATGGGACAAGAGGTTTGCCCAGAAACATGTGTTCAGAAATAAATCCTTCATCAGCGGTGTATGAAATTATTTTGAAAAGATCGTACTTCTCGATCATTTTTGTTACATAACGGGCCAATACCCCTGTTCCGTAAAGAACAATATCTCTTCCAGCCTGTTCCACGCAAATCCCTCCAGAGACATCACCATAGTAAACCCGAAAATCAGGTGAAGGAAAGCATATTCTTTCTTGTGCCATCAACACCGCAACAGAAAAGAAGATCAATGATGCTGACATTGTGGAAAAAGGGATATCCGTGAAGCTGTTCATATTCTGGATAACCCTTATAAGACATCCATTTGACGGAGATCCCATTTTTCTCAAATGAGGCAACGTCAAGATAATTCCTCGCAGCAGGTCCGGAAACATACTCATCTGCTCCGGCTTTTAAACAAATATCAAGGATCCGGTCGCTTTTTAACCCTTCCGGATAATAGTTTGTGGACCACTGGATATCAGTCTGGATACCAAGTAAACCGCAGATACCTTTCAGAAAAATATAGTTTATTCTGCTGAGATAGTTTTCCCTTGAAGCTCTTTCATACATTTCTTTTATTCTGGCTTGCAGTTCAGAAAAAAATGCAGCTTCCTTATAGTTCTGTTTGAGGATCTTCCAGTGTTTTTCTGCCCATCCGTCAGATACGATCTCCGTATCCACTATCTTCTGATGAAAAGACATATTCCTTACCGGTATGGTCAGCCACTTTAATCCATCTTTCGTAACAATGCGGTTGCGATTGCGCCAGTCCCTTTTAGTGTACTGGACATCATCGAAAATAACATATTCATCTACCATGCTGATCATATCAAAATTGCCCTTCCAGGGAATATAATTCGACTGGAGGATGGCTACAGACTTTCTGGTCATTCATTTTCCCCCAAAAGATATTGCAGAAAACACTTGCCTGATACGTCCGAGGCATTCATCAATATCAAGACCGCTGTAAAGGGGCATTCGAAGAAGGCAGCGGGATACATTGTCTGTATTTGGAAGATCGACCCCGGATCCAGAAATACTTCTGCCCATTTCGGAGGAATGGAGGGGAACATAGTGAAAATGGGCCATAACGCCCTTTTCTGCCAGTGCGTGCCTTATCTTCTCCCGTATTTCCAGAGATGGGAAAAGAAGGGGATAACAATGACCGTTATGTTTAGAGTATTCTGGAATATGAGGCCTTTTCAGTAAACCCTCTTCTTCATACCGGGCAAAAGCTTCATGATAACGATGCCAGATATTCCTTCTCTCTTCGGTAACTTTCCTGACAGACTCCAGCTGAGCAGAAAGAAAGGCAGCACTTATCTCTGACATGGAAAAGGAAGAGCCGGAATCCTTCCATGAATAGGAATCCGTCTCCCCTCTCAGGAATTGTCTGCGGTTGGTGCCATGATCAAAAATTATTTCAGCCCCCGGGATCAGTTCTTCTTCATTTATGAGCAGAGCACCCCCCTGACCGGAATGAATATTCTTGGTTTCATGGAAACTTAAAGCTCCCATTTTCCCCAGCGTCCCAAGGTGGGAAGAATAATGATAAGCATCGATAGCCTGAGCCGCATCTTCCAGGACAACCAGATCATATTTATCTGCAAGGTCGAGAATTGACTCCATGTCACATGCGACCCCGGCGTAGTGGACGGGCATTAAGGCCCTGGTTTTTTTAGAGATGGCCTTTTCTATGAGGTCATGGTCCAGATTGAAAGTATCCTGCCGAATGTCCACAAACACAGGAACAGCACCTGCCCTTAGTATTGAATTGGCAGTTGAAGGATAGGTAAAAGAAGGAAGTATCACCTCATCCCCTGGTTGCAGACCGGCGGTGATACACATCAGCTCCAGGGCTGCAGTACCGGAAGATGTCAGGAATACTCTTTTCGCTCCTGTCAGCTCCATAAGAAACTCTTCTGACTGTTTTGAAAAACCACCATTGCCCGCAAAGATCCCGTTGTTGAATAAACGGCTTATATAGTTCTGCTCATTTCCTGATATATAGGGCCTGGTAAAAGGTATTGTCTGCATTTTTCGCACCTTTCCGGCTGATCCAGAAATAGATCCTCGAAAAAAACCAGATCATAGCTCTAATTTACCTGAGCAATACATTAACACTTATAAGGATGTCTGGACAGACGCAAAAATCTTTGAAGATATTAAAAAAGAGCGGGAATCATCCCGCTCTTTTAAGTTAACTGAAATCGATCTGTATTACTTTTTCAACAGCATAAAGAGAGGCAGAAGTAAAAGAGCTGCTGCAGGAACAAAAGCTGCAGTCGAACAGCCGCCTCCGCCAGAATCAGTTGAGGAAGAATCTTCTTCCGAAGCAGCAACAAGCTTGATGGGATCTGCAATATGCTGGTCCAGGACTCCGTCGTATATTACGATAAACTTTCTATCCAGCGCTGTTGCCGAATCAACAGTTCCGGCTTCTCCTCCGTTCACAAGGAGCAGGGATAGACTGAAAATGATATTATCAACATCATTCCCTTCTCTCTCGAAATAAATGTCAACTGCATCCGAAAATTCCGGATCATCAAGTTGGATCTCGAAAGATTCGCCTGTATCCCACTCCTTGGTAAAGGATAAATATTTCCGTACTAAGGCTTCTATTTCATCATCCGTGAGATTTTCTCCCAGTTCTGCATCAATGGCCTGCATGAGTTCCGGATCGTACTGCTCTATATTCTCACCAGGAATTCCAATTCTCAAGCCTAATGGGACTGCCCATTTAACTCGGTCATCCGTTTCAGGTACCGTTATATCCATGGAAATCTGTCCCATGTAGTCAAATGATACGGGTTCTGTTAAGAATTCGAAATCTTCTGACGAAATATCCCCAAACCCATCGAAAAACAGATCCGGAGTCAGAACATCGTCAACATTCTCGTCCAGTTCATCGTTGAAATCAGCTTCTGTGGGCCCCCCCCTGCCACCTGCGAATCCGGCTGCATTTGGCCCATCTTCAAATATTGTTTCACACCAGAGCCATGAAAAGCGAGTTTCTTCCCCGCTGGTAAATGGAATGGTTAAGGGAGAACTTTCCAGATCAATAATAGAAATCTCCTGTGCAAGGGCAGGAGCTATATTATTTTTGTATGCAACTGCAACTTCAGCAGGCTCTTCTCCGCCATAAAGGTCCGGAGCAAAATATGTCTTTCCTTCGTATAAAAATTCTGATAATCCAGTAATATCATAAGCTACATTCTGATTCCAGAAATTCGCAAATACAACATTAATTTCTCCGCCTTTTTCCAGGAACATTAATCCAAGGTCTATGTCCTGGGAAAGAGTATCAACCGGCCCAAAGGCACGTGCATGCTCCATGTTGAGACTATCTCCAGCAAGGATATCAAAAACAGGATTATTTGAATCACCAAGCAAGACTACACCAACATCACAACTGGCAGTATCGCCTCCCAATGTACTCGTAGAATCCTCATAATATCTTGCATGGAGTTTCCCATTCATGTATCTTTTCTCTTCCGAAGTAAAATCCCAACTGAAGTCTACGTCGCAGGATTCGCCGTCCTCTAATCTAATTCCTGAAAGAATGGACCCGAAATTGAAATCACCGGATACCTCTATATCTTTCTCGAAGTCAAATCTAATACCCTCTGTTCCTTCATACCAGGCAACTCCTTCGAGGTCACTACTTGAAATCGTTGTCCTGATTATCATGGCATCGAAGTTATCAGGAGAATCGACAGTGGGAGATCCATAGAAAAATTCATCGGCATCGCCACTTACAGTAAACGCCAAATCCTTTTTAGTTCCAATAGAGTAATAACCTCCTGAATTAAAAAATACTGGCACTATGTCGGTTTCTGACGAAACATTCCCCCAGTTTGGGAATTCCGTTCCTGCAACAGATGTACCTGCAAAAAGTAACAAAAATATCAGGGAAAGGGAAAACAATAACTTCTTCTCTCGCATAACGAATACCTCCTTCAAAGGATAAAGAAATACACTACTTCTACTCTAAATACTTTGGAAAAAT
>Ga0209947_1002394_pt1 | contig 10772 bp, 8 predicted proteins | sample SalPonR2_B_D2_MG_FD_185706 | JGI IMG/M metagenome (GOLD analysis project Ga0209947, IMG submission 185706) | Salt pond soil microbial communities from South San Francisco under conditions of wetland restoration - Salt Pond MetaG R2_B_D2_MG... ... | reverse complement strand
TCATAATTATTAAGTGTATAATCATTTGTTATATTCTTTCTGATATTTTTTAGATTTTCTAACATAATTATGACATTATATTCGTCAGCTATTATAAAGTTGTTCCTTGCGACGTAATAAGTATGATCATGGGATTTAGTGTAGTTGGTAAACCTCCAGTGTTTCAAGATTTTGAGAGCTGACCGAAGAGCATAATTTTAATTTTTAAGTAAGCAGTTCAACTTTTTTTGTTTAGTTTTACTTGGTTTATATAGCTTTAAATGGTGTATGGTAATATAGTATTTATCAGATAAGTTAATCACCTATATTTGATTATAGTATTGATGCCAATTAATTCAATCATTCATTTGTAAGTAGATTGTGTGTTTTTGACTTGTATGTCAACTCTATATTAATTATATATTATATAATTAGAAGTATAAAGAAATAATAGCAAAAAAATGGAAAAAGGGGTGAAGATTATAGCAATTCCTCTCCACCTAAATCAAAGAAAGGATTTAGATGAAGAGTGATAACTCATAGAATCAAATTGTTTAAGATTAGTATTGCGAAAAAAATGAGTGCTGCATAAAAATTTTAATATTAAGTTTTAGCTGAGAAAACTGTTCATATTTATTAATATTTTAGAAAATATGTATACTGAAATGTACTTTTGAATAATAATTATAGAATGTTTTAAAACATTAAATAATTAACATTGAAATAAAAAAACTGTTCAAGTGTAAATAAAATGAATTTAACTACAGACATCTTTTTAATAAAACAAATTTAAGGCATTTCACAAAGATAATTATTTTTTAAAAGTCAGTAATTATTGTTCGGTTTAGTGAATTTAGCATACTCTGATAAAATTGAGATTTGAGGTAATAAGTGTTATAATAAAATGTAATTTATAAATCTATTGAATCATTATTTTTAAACTAATAAAAAACAGGTGGTATTTAAGATGTTTGATTTTTTAAAAAAAATATTTAAAGATCCAAATGAAAAAGAGTTGGAAAAGCTTCAGATTGTTGTTGATGATATAAATCAATTGGAAAGCAAGCTGCAGAAGTTGAATGATTCAGAATTGAAAGCAAAAACTCCTGAGTTCAAAGAAAGATATAATAAAGGGGAAAGCTTAGATGATCTGCTGCCAGAGGCTTTTGCGGTGGTCAGAGAGGCCTCTCAACGTTCCACTGAAGAAGAATTTAGACACTTTGATGTGCAGTTAATGGGTGGTATAGCCTTACATGAAGGAAAAATAGCTGAGATGAAAACAGGAGAAGGCAAGACACTGGTAGCAACACTACCGGTTTATCTGAATGCCTTAACAGGTAAAGGAGTGCATGTTGTAACAGTTAATGATTATCTGGCCAAAAGGGATAGTGAATGGATGGGTCAGATTTATAAATTTTTAGGAATGGAGGTTGGAGTTGTCCTCAGTGGGATGACACCTGAAGAAAGAAAAAAGGCATATGATGCGGATGTTACTTATGGAACTAATAATGAATTTGGTTTCGATTATTTAAGAGCAAATATGGCAACAGATCCGGATAATGTTATTGAGCATGATTTTCATTTTGCAATTCTGGATGAGGTTGACAGTATATTAATTGATGAAGCGAGAACCCCTTTAATTATTTCAGGTCCTGTGCAGGAGACATCTCAGGATTATCGTAAATTTAACAGGATTATTCCTAGATTAAAAAAAGAGGATTATGAATTAGATGAAAAGAACAACAATGTTACTTTGACTGAAAAAGGGGTACACGCCGTTGAAAATTATCTTAAAGTCGATAATCTTTTTGATGAGGATAACTTTAGATTACACCATCAGGTAAACCAGGCACTCAGAGCCCATACATTGATGAAAAAGGATAAAGATTACATTGTTGAAGAAGGCAAGGTAAAAATAGTAGATGAATTTACCGGGCGTGTCATGGAAGGCAGGAGATATAGTGAGGGCTTGCATCAGGCTATAGAAGCAAAAGAAGGCGTTTCTGTAAATAAGGGGAGTCAAACTTTTGCCCGTATAACCCTGCAGAATTATTTTAGGATGTATGATAAATTATCAGGAATGACAGGAACAGCTAAAACTGAAGAAGAAGAATTTATAAAGATATATGGAATGGAAGTAATAGTAATTCCCACCAATAAACCCCTTGTTAGAGATAACAAACCTGATTTAGTTTTCAAAGATGAAAAAGACAAATTTAGTGCAGTTGTCCAGGAAATTTCTAAAAGAAATCAAAAGGGGCAGCCTTTATTAGTTGGTACTGTCGATATAGACAAATCAGAGAAATTAAGTAGGATGTTAAAACGAAAGGGAATCAAGCATAATGTCTTAAATGCTAAAAACCACAGAAAAGAAGCTGCTATAATTAAGGATGCAGGTCAAAAAAATAGTGTAACAATTGCAACCAATATGGCAGGTAGGGGTACCGATATTGTTCTGGGAGATGGGGTAGTTAAGCTGGGAGGTCTCCATGTTCTGGGCACCGAAAGGCATGAAAGCCGCAGGATAGATAATCAATTGAGAGGGCGCGCCGGCCGACAGGGTGATCCTGGTTCTTCTCAGTTTTTTGTATCATTGGAAGATGATCTTTTAAGGCTTTTTGGTTCAGAAAATATATCCAATATCATGGATAAAATAGGCATGGAAGAAGGCCAACCAATTCAGCATAAATTAATCACAAATGCTATAGAAAAAGCTCAAATGAAAGTGGAAGGTCGTAACTTTGATCTCAGAAAAGCTATTTTAGAGTATGATGACATCTTAAATAAGCAGCGTGAGATTATCTATGAACAGAGAACAAAGGTGCTTTTTTCTGATGAAATGGATGAGGTAATATTTGGTCTTTTAGAAAAACTCGTAGAGGATATTACGGGAAGTTTTCTCTCAGAAGACATACATCCCAGTGAATGGGATTTAGAGGGTTTGGTTGACTATTTAAATAAATTTTATTTTACAGAAAAGATTGATTCTGAGCAGTTAGTGGATAAAGAAAAACTAGATATCAAGCAATATTTGATTAACTTTGGCAAGAGTATATACAGAGATAAAGAAGAGAAATTTAAAGAAGAAAACATGGAAAAAATTGCTAAACACATTGCCTTACGGGTTATTGATAGAAATTGGATGTCCCATTTAGATAACATGGATGAACTTAGACAGGGAATAGGATTAAGGGCTTATGGACAAAAAGATCCTTTAACAGAGTATAAATTTGAATCTTTTGATATGTTTAATGAGATGACAGCTTCTATTAGAGAAGAAATTATAAAAAATATCTTTAGGATTGAAGTTCATAAAAGCGGCAAGCTGGACAAAAACAAAAATCGTCAAGGTTTAAATTATAGTGCGAGTGGTTCTATAAGTGCTATGGATGCTGCCAAAAGCAAGTTGCAAGGACAAAAGAAAACAAATACAAATAATAATAAACAGCAGAAAGTAAAAACAGTTGTCAAGCCTGATGAACCAGGCCGCAATGACCCGTGTCCATGTGGTAGTGGTAAAAAGTATAAAAAATGCTGTGGAAGATAAGCAAGGAGTGATAATGTGATGAATAATAATTATCAGGAAAAAATTACTGAAATTGAAAAGAGATACCGTGATCTGAGGGATCTCCTTTGACCCAAGAACCTTAAATGATCAAAAGGATAAACTGGAAGAGGAAATGTTAGCTCCTAAATTCTGGGATGATAATCAACGAGCGACCCGGATTAGTAAAAAAGTAGACAGTATAAAAAATAAACTTTCCTTACTTGCTGAACTAAAAGAAGATATAGAAGAAATAGAAATATATTTAGAGTTAATTAGTGAAAATGAAGACAAAGGTTTATTAAATGAAGTTGACAAAAAGATTAAAATACTTTCTGATAGGCTTGATAAACTTGAGCTCAAAACAAGATTGAGCGGTCAACATGACAAAAATAATGCTATACTTTCGATACATCCCGGTGCTGGTGGTACTGAATCACAAGACTGGGCGGCTATGCTGCTTAGAATGTATGACCGTTGGGCTCAGGAACATAATTTTTTCGTAAAAACGCTTGATTTCCAAAGTGGAGATGAAGCAGGTATAAAAAGTGTAACAATACTTATGGAAGGTGAGTATGCATATGGTTACTTAAAAGGAGAAAGCGGAGTTCATAGATTGGTGAGAATTTCTCCTTTTGACTCATCAAGCAGGAGACATACTTCTTTTGCCTCAGTAGATGTGTTGCCAGAAATTGAAGAAAATATCGAAGTTGATATTGATGACCAGGATTTAAAAATAGAAACCTATCGGGCCAGTGGTGCAGGTGGCCAGCATGTAAATAAAACGGATTCAGCTGTCAGGGTCACCCATCAACCTACTGGTGTAGTTGTTCAGTGTCAGAATGAAAGATCACAGCATAAAAATAAACAAATGGCTTTTAAAATATTGAAAACAAGGCTTTACGAATTAAAAGAAGAGGCTCAAGCTGATAAGATAGATGAATTAAGGGGAGAACATAAGGAAATTGCTTGGGGCAGTCAAATACGTTCCTATGTATTTCACCCCTATAATATGATTAAGGACCACAGAACAGGTATGGAAGAAGGAAATACAGATAAAGTAATGGATGGTTATCTAGATGAATTTATTGAAGCTTATTTAAAGCAGAATAACAAAGGAAATGTAAATATATAATTTAAACCCGGGAGGCAGCTATGAGCAAAAAAATTTTTTATAGTTTAATAATTTTGACTCTTTTAATTGCCATTTTTGGTATAAAAGAGCGGGTTTCTATTGAACAAACAAACCACAATGTGGAGTTAGCCTTTGATTATAATTCTCTTGCGGAGATGGGTTTGCAGTATAATAATCAAAAGCTTACTTTAAACCAGTTAAAAAATTATGGTGTGAACTCAATAGCTTTAACACCCTATGATATAGAAAAATTGATTAAAATTGACCGGGTTATTAAATTTACCAAAAGTGAAATCAATAAAATTGAATTATTATCAGAGGGAAGAGATGGTTTTTGGCACAGTTTTCCTGATCGAGAAGAGAGTGTTTTTTTAATTTTTAGTCAAGAAGATCAGTTCTATAATAATTTAAAATATTTAAAAGATGATTTTAATCTAAGTTTTAAAAAAATAGAGGGTAAAAACATTGTTTTTTTTCCTTTCTGGACTGAGGACTACCTTTCTATAGATCTTGGGTTTTCCGAAGAATTAATCAGTGAAATTAAAGCGCAAGATCTGAATATAGTCTATAGATTTGAAAACTGGTATAATAACAGTATCAATTTTCAACTTTTAGAAAAAGTCAAAGATCAAAGTACCATTATTTTTGCCGGTGAGGAAATTTTAGGTTATCCGAATGAACTAAAAGAGACCCAACAGATTATGAAGGAGAACAAAAATATTTTCGGTTTTATCGAAGCAATAATTAGTGTGCAGAAAGGTGAAGATAAACTCGCTCAAAATCTTAATTATAATCTAATAAGAGTTCATAGTGTTACTCAGGAAGAAATGAACAAATATAGCCAAACTAAAATAATAGATAGATATTTAAGAGCTGTAAGGGAGAGAGACATTCGCTTTTTATATTTGAGGCCGATCATAAAAGAAAACCAAAACTTTGATTTTGTAAAAAATATGAATAAAAATTATATAGAATCTTTAAGCAATCAGCTTAAAACAGAGGGATATAATCTTGCAGATAAAGCTGTTTATTATCAAACCTTTTCCAACAGCAGTTTCTTTTTATTAATAAGTGCTTTAGGGATATTGGTTGGTGGGATACTGCTTTTAAATGAATTTTTCAAATTTCATAAAGAAATTATACTTTATATTTTATTTATACTTGGTATAATAGCTATACTTTTCATATATACTTTTTTTGATATATATATATTTAGAACTGGTCTTGCCTTGGGCAGCAGTATTATTTTTCCCAGCCTGGCTGTTATTACTCAGCTTTTAAAGAAGGATAAGAAAAAAACAGTTTTAAATTATATTATCGGAGCCTTAATTACTTTAACTGGAGCTATTTTTCTAATATCAGCTTTAGCAGATATAAGTTATTTAACCAAAATTCAACAATTTAGGGGCGTCAAATTAGCTTTTTTAATGCCTCTTGTGATTATAACAATTTATTATTTCGTGGAATATATTGTACGACAGAATGAGCTCAGTACCAGAGATAAATTGATGCAAATTTTTGATATGAATTTAAAAGCTAAACACCTTTTGATACTAGTTTTTATTGCTTTAACCGGCATATATTATATCCTGAGGACCGGGAATTTCCCCATACTTGCTGTTTCTTCCATAGAAGAAAAAATTAGAGTAATACTAGAAAAATTGTTATATGTAAGGCCTCGCTTTAAAGAATTTTTGATAGGTCATCCTGCTTTTATTATTGCACTGTATTATTTTAAAGATCTAAAAAATAATTATGTACTGTATTTTTTAAGCCTACTTGCTGTAGTTGGGCAACTTAATATCACAAATTCATTTGCTCATATACATACCCCGGTACTTATTTCTTTATTAAGAACTATACATGGGCTCTGGCTTGGTCTGTTGATTGGGCTTGTTGTTGTTTTTATAATTAGGTTTATTTTTATATATTTTATAAAAAAGAAGGATAAAATAGATGTATAAAATAATGCTCTCCGGTTATTTTGGGTTCAATAATCTAGGTGATGAAGCTATCTTGACCAGCATGGTTGATATGATTAAAAGAGCAGATCAAGAGGAAGAAATAATAATACTTTCACAAAATCCAGAAATGACAGCCAAAAAGCATAAAACTGATTCCATATACCGCTATAATCTATTTAACATCTTATCTAGAATGAAAAGTAGTAATATTTTTATTAGTGGTGGGGGCAGCTTACTTCAGGATAAAACCAGTTTTAAGACTGTGCCTTATTATCTAGGGTTAATATTTTTAGCTCAGCTTTTTAAGATGAAAACGATATTTTTTGCTCAGGGAGTCGGTCCTGTTAAAAATAAGTTTTATAGATATCTGATAAAAAAAGTACTAAAAAATGTCGATCATATTTCCGTTAGAGATGAAAACTCAAAAAAGTTTTTAATTAGTATAGGTATAAATGAAAAAAATATTGAAGTTATAGAAGATCCTGTATATGCTATTAAACCGGATATTATAAAGAAAAGAAAAAATTTAGATACAAAAAATATTGGTGTTTCAGTACGGGACTGGGGCAGTAATCATTATCTAAAAATTTTAGCTGAATTTTTAAATTCATTGAATAAAAATGAAGATCTTTCTGTTACTATAATTCCATTTCATGAGGGTAAAGACATAAAAATCAGTAGAAAACTTCTAGGATTATTAGAGACTAAGGTAAAAATTATTGAATATACAGATAATGCAAAACAGATCAATGATCTTTACAGTTCTTTTGATATGTTTATAGGACTAAGACTACATTCCCTTATTTTTGCAGCAGTTAACCATATTCCCTTTATAGGGATAAGTTATGATCCAAAAGTAAATAGTTTAATTAAAGAGATGGGCTATCAAAAAGAAATTACTACAGAAAATATCAGTTTAGCAAAATTAAAAGAGAGTTATTATAGAATAAAAGATGATAAAGATGAGATTATTCAACAAATTAAAGATAAAGTAAATGATAAAAGCAATGGACTTTCAGATCTATTAAGACAAATAATTAAAGAATTGAAAGGTGAATAGTTTGAAGGATAAGATTAGGATACTTACACTCAATATTAATAACATAAATATGCAGGATCTACTACAAGAACTGCAGGTGGTTTTAGATTCCAAAAATAAAAAAAAGATTATTTTTACACCGAATTCAGAAATAGCTGTTCTCGCCTTTGATGACAGTGATTTTTCCCATATGTTAAATCGTGCGGATTATCTCATTCCAGATGGAGCGGGCCTGCTTTTAGCAGCAAGGATACTTAACCGAAACTTAAAAGAAAGGGTAGCAGGTTATGATTTGATGAAAAATTTACTTAACATTATTAATGGCAGAGAGGGCTCGATTTATTTTTTGGGTGGTAGAGCGGATGTAATAGAGTTAGCCGTAAAAAATATCAGACGAGAAATGGAAGATATTAATATTGCAGGATACCATCACGGTTATTTTGATCAGAATAAGAAAGTTAAAATAATTAAAGAAATTAATCAAAAAGAACCTGATATTTTGTTAGTTGGTATGGGAGTTCCTCGTCAGGAGGAGTTTTTGGATCATAATATTGATTCTTTAAATATAAAAATAGGATTAACGGTTGGAGGAAGTTTCGATGTTCTGGCCGGCAAAATAAAAAGAGCACCATTATGGATGCAGAAGATCTATCTTGAATGGTTTTACCGTTTGTTACAGGAGCCAAAAAGGTTTAAAAGAATGTTCCGTTTGCCTCGCTTTATATTTTTAAATCTCAAAGAAAAATATAATGTATGAAGAGAATCAATATATAGGAAGGAAGAGTATATATGTTCAAAAATAAAAAGCAAATTTTTGTAATAATATTTATAATAGTATTATTAACAGCGGGTGGTTATAAAATACTTGCAGATGAACTAAGTCCTCTGCAAAACTTACAGAATGTTATATATCTCATAGAAAATTATTATGTTGAAGATAAAAATTTAGATGAACTTATAGATGCAGCCATTGACGGTATGCTGAATGAATTAGATCCTTATTCCTATTATTTAAGTCCAGAAGAGTATGAAGAAATGCAGATTGATATGGAAGGAGAATTCGGGGGAATTGGAATCGTAATAACAGTTAGAGATGAAAAATTGACAATTGTTTCTCCAATAAAAAACACCCCTGGTGATAAAGCTGACCTCAAGGCAGGAGATATTATTAAAGCCGTTGATGGTCATTTAACTTCAGAGATGTCTCAGCAAAAGGCAGTAGACATGATGAGGGGAGAGCCCGGTACAAAGGTAATCTTAACAATTTCAAGAGAAGATGTTGATAAAGATTTTAAAGTAGAAATTACCAGGGACAATATTGAGGTTCCCAATGTAGAATATAATATGGAGACAGATAATATCGGTTATCTGGCAATTTATCAATTTGCAAATGATGTAGGTGTGAAAACAAATGAAGCCATACGGGATTTAAAATCTCAGGGAGCAGAGGCCATTATTTTAGATTTACGCAGCAATCCCGGTGGTATTTTAGAAGAGTCAATTAAGGTAGCAAGTAACTTCATTCAAGAGGGTGAAATTGTTTCTGTAAAAAACAGAGAGGGAGTCACAGAAGCATATAATGTTGATCAAGAAATTAAGGCAACTGATTTACCAATGATTGTGCTTATTAATGAGGGCAGCGCTAGTGCGTCTGAGATAGTGGCAGGAGCAATTTCTGACTACAACAGAGGCAAATTACTGGGACAAAGAACGTTTGGTAAAGGAACAGTGCAAACTGTGGTACCTTTAGGAGATGGTTCAGCTTTGCGTTTGACAACAGCCAGATACTATACGCCAAGCGGTAATTTTATACATGAAAAAGGTATAGAGCCCGACTATAAGATAGAATACGATAATGATGATGAAGAAGATGAACAAAAGGCAAAGGCAATAGAAATACTTAAAAATGAATTTGCAAAAGAAGTGCTGGATGAGGTCAGTTAAAAATATGAGCAAATTGTAGATGACCTTACTATAAACAGAGAACAACTATCTAATATATGTTAATTCACATTATGTTTAAGCTGACAAGCCGGCTTTTGCTTTGTATGTTCCAAACTTCATTTAAAAAGTTGATATATGGTTTTTTGTGTTAATTTATTAAGGTCATAGTACACAGACTGCGCTATTATAGGCAGTCTTTTTATCTAAAACAGCCAAGGAAACTCCATCCAAGCTACTATATTGGGTGGAGATGAATTGGTTATTTTCAATTTAATTAGATATTGAATTTAAAATTAATCTTTCCCTTGATTTTCAATATAATCTTTAATTGTCTCATTAATAGCATCACCAGTAGATACAATACAGTATTTTCTAGACCAAACTGTATAATACAGTAAATTAACAAATTAAAAATAATGAAGATGTAAAAGCAGTATATACACAGTTAGAGAAACAATTTAAGTCTAATTGGCATAATGATTTTCTTCATAGTTATAATAGGCAACAGGCATTAAAGCAACTATCTCAAGATTGGGAAAGTTTCTTTAATTCTATCAAAGACTATAAAAAGAACCCGTAAAAATATAAAGGTTAACCTAGACCACCTAAATTTAAATATATAGATAAAAATCCTTGTGAAATTATATTTACCAATTTAGCCACTAGAGTTAAAGATAATAGATTGCTATTATTCTTATCTAAAGCGATAAAATCTAAATATGATGTGGATAGTCTTAATTTTGAGTTGCCTTTCGCAGTTCAAGACATTGTAGATTTAGAAACTATTCAGCAAGTGAGGATTAAGCAAGATAAACTTTCTAAAGGGTGGTACCTTTTAATTATCTACAAAGTTGCAGAAATTAAAGAAAATACCAACTTTAATATAAATTTGAATAGACTTAGGATTGGATAATTTAGCTACTTTAACATTTAAAGATAATACTGAACCTGAATTATTCTTAACACAATACTTAAATCGAATTAAAGCCTGCCATAACAATAATTTATTACAATTAATTCTTTCACCCATTGGGTGAGGAAATTTAATTGAAATTATTCCTTAATAAATGTAGAAAAAGGAGCCCTCATCCTTTATAATAATAGTATCACAACCAAATACAAAGGAGGACTCCTTGTGAATACTATATCTAAAAAAAGGATGAATTT
>Ga0209947_1002386_pt1 | contig 10793 bp, 7 predicted proteins | sample SalPonR2_B_D2_MG_FD_185706 | JGI IMG/M metagenome (GOLD analysis project Ga0209947, IMG submission 185706) | Salt pond soil microbial communities from South San Francisco under conditions of wetland restoration - Salt Pond MetaG R2_B_D2_MG... ... | reverse complement strand
CGCCGACAGGCGGCGCCGAATTGGCGGGTGAGGTAATCGCGCAGGCCAACCTCGCGGCTGTGATTGTGGTAGGTATCGTCGGGAAAACCGGCGACCTGCATCGGAACCCGTACCCGCAGCCGTGAAGGTGCGGCGAATGGGTCGCCCTGTACATGATCGATATGTAGTTGGAAGTGTGAAAAATCCCAGCGGCCGGCGATATCTTTATACGCCTTGTAGCCGCGGCGGTCCAAGCGCTTAAGTTCGCTCGAAAGGTCCTCGGCATTGTGCATACGTTTATACCTCTAAAAAGAATGCCCCTAAAAGCCTCGCTGTGTGCGTATAGCCTCGTAGGCTTCTTGTATTTGGCGGAACTTGTCGGCTGCGAATTTATTGAACTCTTCCGGCAGCCCCTTCGAGGCAATTGTATCGGGGTGGTATTCGCGGACTAGCCCGCGATAGGCTTTTTTGATTGTTTCGTCCGTATCCTGGGGGCTGACACCCAGGACAGCATAATGGGTGTCCGTAGTCTCAACATAGCGTTTACGGATATTGTCCATTCGCTGCTGAGCAAAATGAAATATCTGGGCAGCTTTATGTATCAAAGCCTCTTCACTCTTGGTCACGCCGTTGTCTTCGGCGGCAACCCGGTAGAGGAAGTCTATCAAAAGCTCGAGGATCTGGGGCTGGTTTTTGAACTCACCGTAAAACTGCTGGGCAAGCTGCTCGAAGGGCTGGTCCTGGGAAAGCGCCGTATGGAAGATTCGCTCGGCCACGCTCTTGCTTTGCGGGTCAAGCTGCAGGTCCTTGTTCATGAACTCCCGGATACGCTGCATCTCAGCCTGCGAGACCTGCCCGTCGGCGGCGGCCACCTTGGCTACCATTGAAAAGGCGCCGATAAAAAAGGTCATCTGTGCCCGCTGCTGCGGCGAAACCCGACGGCCGAACGCACCGCCGGCCATCTGTTCATACGGATGCGCACCACCGTAGGAGCCCCCGTCAAAGGGCGACTCTGCGGTTCCGAGCTCTCCGCTTTTATCTATTGTATGACCAAAGGCCGCACCGGCGATTGCGCCAATCGGACCCCCTATCACAAAACCGAGGGTACCGCCGATTAGTTTTCCCATCCAACCCATAGCTACATCTTCTCTATCAGCATCGAGCACTTGCCCGAAGGTATCGGCAGGGTTTTCTTTTTATCTTCATCCAGAATATTGATGGTAAAGTAGTAAAGCTTTTCCGATTCCAAGCGAACCTCCCAACCGCGATTACTCTTGTTAGTTAAAATCGAGATAATATTTCGTTTGAGCGACAGATTTTCAATACCCATAATTTCGAGGGTCGGCATAATCCAGTCCACCGTCTTTCGGGGCAGGCTGATAAACAGGCCCAGTACATTTTCAATTATCAGGGTAATAGTCGACAGCCCTACGAAAGGTAAAAAAAGTGGTCGTGGAAACTCATCGTTGCCGTCCCAGTCCGCATGACCCTCTTTGAGGGGGTGGTAGGCTTCCCACACATTCCCGTCATCCCGTCCCTCGGGGTGCAGAGTATCCAACATGTAATACAAGTGCCGGATAGCCGCCTCACGGGCAAGTTCAAAGCGGGCATATTTTTCCAGACCCTTGACGACCATAAAGTTAAACACCGGAAATACGGAGCCCCGATACCCTCCTCCATTCTCTACGAAATTCGGGTCATCCGCCGACAGAGAGGGGAAGGGGTGTTCGATACCGAAAGTCTCCGGATCCTTCAGATGGTCTATCAAGCGCACAGCCTTGGCCTCGTTGGGAATTTCAGCCAGAAGTGTCCAAAATCCGGCTACCGTCTTTGCCGGTAGTCGTTGCCCCTCTTTATCCAGGTCGTGGTAGAATCCCGTTTGCTCGTCCCACATCTGTGAGTTGATTCGCGTCTTTAATGAGAAATAGTGCCGCTTGTAGGTAAAACTAATCTCTTTATCGTTGAGAATATCCCCCAGGGCCGACATATACAGAGCATTGATGGCCTGCTGTGAGTTGAAGTCCACCTGGTACTCCACCGCCTCGCGCGGGCTGTTTCCCATCTTCGTAGCCTCAGCAGGCACGCTGTAGAGGCCATTTTCGGTTTTGAAGTTCTGCTCTAACCAGCTGAAATAACGCTGGAGAACCGGCACTATCTCTTTTAGCCGCTTCTTATTTCCGTTTTTATGGAACAGGTTATATTCTGCATAAGCAAACAGCGGAGGCTGTACGCTCTCCGGATTGTCATCGGTCAATACCGGCGCTCCAGTATCAATTCGGTAGGAACCCCGAATAGCGCCCGAATCCTCCTGCTTCGCGTAAAAATTATCCAGCACATTTGAAGCTGGAAAAATGTTGTTACTGTAAGCTAGAAAGAAGGTTGACAAACAGGCATCAAACTGGTCGATAGTAGAACTGCCCGGGTGCAGCAGGAAAGCCTCCTGTAGCCCGTTTTTGTCTTGATCTTTATTTTTATACCAGGCATCCTGTACCCACGACCAGGTCTGTTCGTACATGTCGACGAAATCCTGGTCGTAGAAATGCACCGCAGGAAAGCCCTTCTTCACCATCAATGAACCTTGCATATCACCCCGCACGTCATACAATCTTGAGTATAATATATTTATGCCAAAAAAAAGAGAAGTTACCCTTAATTTGAATATATAAAATACAACGTAACAGCTGATAAGTCAAATTTAATAGACCATCTCCACTCGATTCTGATATATTTCTTAGATTTTTCTCATACACGACAAAAAATTGCTAACCTGCAAAATGAACATGTTGACATATCGAGCTCCTATGGTGTCTTCTAATACAGAATGAACAACTATATGAACCGGTATCTTAAACGTGAAGTAAACATTTTATCGATCGACGGAGGCGGAATCAGAGGGATCATCCCCGCCCTTCTGCTGGCTGAGCTGGAGAAAAAGCTTGCCCTTCGTAAGAAAGACCTACCCCTCTGCCGCGCATTCGACCTGCTGGCCGGCACCTCAACCGGTTCCATTATCGCCCTTGGACTGACCGCTCCCAAGTTCTCCCCCGGCTATGATCCCGAATCAGAGGAGCCCCCCCGCTATTCAAAGCAGCCGCTGTTCACCGCCTCAGACCTAGCCCAAACCTACATCGATCGGGGAATCGAAATCTTTCCCCGCTGGATATTTAATCAGCTTAAAACCGTACGACAGGCCTTTACCGAAAAGTACAATTCCGGCCATTTTTATGCCGTATTGGACAACATGCTAGGCCCCCGCACTGTTCAGGATGCACTGACAAATGTACTGGTTACCAGCTATGACCTGGCCACCGCTCGACCGTTGATAATTAAAAATAGACCCCCCCGCTTAGCACGAAAGGTAGATGACCCGAACTTTTACATGCGCGATGCCATTATGGGCTCTTCCGCCGCCCCCACCTTCTTTGAACCGATTCAGGTGGAGACCGTCGACGGAGAAGGCCCTCACGTACTGATTGACGGCAGTATTTTTGCCAACAACCCGTCTATGTGTGCCTTTATCGAGGCGCAGAAGATATTCCCCCGGGCCAAGCATTTCCGCATTCTGTCCCTCGGCACCGGAACCCGTACCCCCAGCTATACCTACCAGCAGGTAATTAAATGGGGCATGGTCGAATGGATGCTTCCCTCGAAGGGGGTTCCCCTGGCCTCGATGATGAACAACGGCCAGTCTGAATGCGTAAACTACCAGCTGCAGTACCACCCGCGAGTAAGTTATAGTCGCCTCAACATTCCCCTTGAAGGCTGCGACCGCTCCATGGATAACGCCTCTCCGGAGAACCTGGAGTGTCTGCAGGAAAAGGCCGAGCAGCTTATCGAGACCTACCAGCCCCTTCTGGACCGATTGGCCCACGAACTGAGCTAGGCGCGTACACCTCACTCACCCTGTACTCAGTTCACTGTCAAACCTGAGGCCCCTCATGCTAGACTGCCCGGGGAAGGCCCGCGCAGACAGTCAAGGGACTGATTTTTTTCCATTGTCCCAGCTCTAAATAGCAGTTATAATCAGCTGGACTATAATAATGCGGAAATTTTTGCAGGTACGCCCAAAACCACCACACTTCTCATTCGGAATACTGCTGGCTATACTGGTTGGCCTCGGCGGGGGGTTGGGATCGGTGGCCTTTATTTACCTGATTCGCTGGATTCAAACCCTGTTTTTTGTGCACGGCCTGCAGATCTTCTCCTTTTTGGGCCCCTTTGCAGTTGTACCCCTACCAGTTATCGGAGGGCTGTTGGTGGGCCTGATAATCTATTACGGCACCTCTGAGGCCCGGGGCCATGGAGTACCGGAGGTAATGTTCGCCGTTACTAAACGGGGCGGTAGGATGAGCCCCAAAACGGTCATCGTAAAGACCCTGGCCTCCGCCCTAACCATCGGCAGCGGCGGTTCAGTAGGTCGAGCCGGGCCGGTTGTACAGATAGGAGCGGCCATGGGCTCGACCCTCGGCCAGTTTCTGAAGCTGCCCACCGCTTGGCTGCGAACCCTCGTCTCTTGCGGAGCGGCCGCCGGAATATCTGCAACCTTTAACGCACCCCTGGGGGGAATCTTTTTTACCACCGAGCTGTTGACTACCTCCTTTATGACCTACGGGCTCCCCTTTATTATGATAAGTTCGGTCACCGCCAATGTGGTTACCACCATGGTACTCGGTATCGACGGCTCCTTTGCCCTGCCCTCCCTCTATTCGCTGGTACGGGTTGAGGAGATTCTTTTTTACATTGCCCTGGGGGTAATAATCGTATGTGTGGGCTTTTTGTTTATGAAAACCCTCCAACTTTCAGAGAATGTCTTTGATGCGATGAAGGGTATACCCGTGTGGTTCCGGCCGGCGATCGGCGGGCTGGCCGTCGGCCTAATGGGCCTTTACTCGTATGATATCTTCGGGGTCGGCTATGGAGAAGTGCCCTGGAACAGCAGTATGAGCTTTGAGCATGTCCTGGCCGGAGGGCTGCCTTTGCGCGTTTTGGGAGTTATGGCTCTATTGAAAATGGTGGCCACCTCCAGCTCCATCGGCAGCGGCAGCAGCGGAGGTATCTTTGCCCCCAGCCTATTTATCGGCGGGATGACCGGCGGAATTGTCGGCTATGCCGCCCACTACTTTATTCCCGCCGGCGACCCCGGGGCCTTTGCCCTGGTTGGTGCGGCGGCGATGTTTGCCGGAGTAACCCGGGCCCCCTTTACCAGTGTAATTATGATGCTTGAACTGACCCGCGACCTGAAAATGATGGTGCCCCTGATGCTGACAGTACTGATTGCCACTGAAGGCATTAAGCTGCTGAGCAGGGAAACCATCTATACCGAAAAGCTGATGCGGCGGGGTATCGACATCGTGCGCCTGGTAAACTCCCGTTTAGTGCCCTCTATTTCGGTGGGGGACATCATGACCCGCAATCCCCAAACGGTAGGCCGGAGTACCACCCTTTCGGAGATGAAAGACCTCTGCGACGATGCCCACCGCCGCGGCTTCGCCGTGCTGGATGAAGACGAGAAACTCTACGGGATAGTAACCCTGACCGATTACGAGAAGGCCCTTGAAGAGGGGCTGGATCCACGGCTGACCCCGGTAGAGGCGGTCTGCACCACCGATCTGATCACCGCTTTTCCCGATGAGACCCTTATGGAGGTGCTGCCGCGGGTGTTCGATTATCAGTTGGGGAGGATACCGGTGGTAGATCCGGAGGATCCTGGAAAACTGCTGGGAATGCTGCGGGATCGCAACATCTATAACGCCTGGAAGCTGGCCTTCCACCAAGGGGAGAAATCCATTCTGACTCACGCCCAGGAACAGACCGATGCCACAAAAGAACACAGCTCACGAAGAGCATCCCATAAAAAAAACAGAGACCACCCACCCGACCATCCAAGCCCTTAAATATCGTCCATATAGACTTCGTGGATCTGCAGCAAACGGTCCTTGATGCTGAAAAAGGCATCCACCAGCTTTGGATCGAAGTGGCGACCCCGCTCTTCCTGAAAAAGCTCCTCAATTTTTTCCATCGACCAGGCCTTTTTGTACACCCGGTCGCAGGCCAGCGCATCGAACACATCGGCCAGGGCGGTAATACGGCCGTACACATGGATATCCTCGCCACTGAGGCCCTCCGGATAACCCGTGCCGTCCCACTTTTCATGGTGCTGATGCGCGACAACCGAAGCTGCCTTCAGTAGTTCCCGCTCGGAATGAGACAGCATATCGTAGCCCAGGACTGCGTGGCTCTTCATGCGCTCCCGCTCTTCATCTGTGAGCAGCCCAGGTTTGAGAAGAATTGCATCTGGTATAGCAATTTTGCCAATGTCGTGGAGGGGTGAGGCGTTTCTGAGCAAATCCGCCTCCTTTTCGCTAAACCCATAGGCCAACGCCAGCTGGTAGGAGTACTCAGCCACACGCTTTACATGGTTGCCGGTCTCCTTCGAGCGCTGCTCGCCAGTCTCTGCCAGAGTAAAAATAATCTCTTTCTGGGTGTTCTGGATCTCCTCCTGCAAAGAGACCGATTCCAGCTGGCTGCCGGTGTAGGTAGCCGCCAAAAGTAGATGCTCCTTGTCGGTATCGCTGAACTTACCGGCGAGGGTCATTTTGTTGATTGCCTGGTACACGCCGATCATCTCGCCGGAAGAACCTCGGATAGGCAGGGCCAGAATGTTGCGGGTACGGTAGCCGGTACGCTTATCTACGTTTTTATCGAAGCGCTTATCCTTATAGGCATCGTTAATAATCAGAGGCTCTCCGTGGTTGGCAACATACCCGGCAATACCCTTATCCAATCCGATTTCTATACGGTCGATTCCGTGGGCAACCTTGCTCCACAGAATCTCACGCTTATGGTTTATCAGCCAGACAGTGCAGCGGTCGGCGGTGACAAGATCACGCCCCATGTCGGCCAGCATGATCAGGAGCTTTTCAACATCCCGCTCATTTGCTATCTTATTGATATAACCAAATATTGTTCTTAGGAGCTCCTTTGAAGAGGGCTCTGTTCTTGTTTTTTTGTGTGCGTCCATAATTCTATGATAAGCATATACACAACATTCGTCCAGTTACAACATGATTTCAAAGATTTTGATTCCTTCGTCCTTAAAAAACTCTTTTTGTTCGGCTACTACCCTCTGAATACCCTCTGCCTCTTCATCCTCACAGTAAATGATCAGCATAAAGTTCTCCTCCGGCCATATATGGTCCCCCATCCGGGGGCCGGAGTTACCGACCCCTAACACAATGGGAATCTTTGTATAGTTGGAACCAACCTTGGCCTTTTCAAAACCCTCTAACAGATCCTCTTCTACCGAGCGGTTGGCGATAATCTCTATCCGTTTCATGCCTGACCCCCTTCAAGTGCATTCTCTTGTTGTTGAAGCTCCCGGCGGCGCTGCCGGCGCTGTTCCTTTTTTCTCTCTTTTTTTATCATTCTTTTTTCCGCCATACGGTTAAACACCGCGTACATCACCGGAATAAAGAAGAGGGTCAGCAGGGCGCCCACCGCCAGACCACCAACCACCGACTTGCCGATCGGAGCGACCAGCTCGGCCCCTTCCCCCGGAAAGAAGGCCATCGGAATCAAGGCTAAAATAGTGGTCAAAGTAGTCATCAGAATCGGGCGCAGGCGATTTCCGCCGGCCTCGATAACCGCATCGTGGATGCTTCTTCCCCGCTTGCGCAGCAGGTTGGTATAGTCCACAAACACAATACCGTTGTTTACAATAATACCGGCTAACATCACCAAGCCCACCGCTGTTAACAGGCTGTAGGTTTCACCGGTAATCAGGTACAGAGCGATTACCCCGATTAGGGACAGGGGAATGGTGAACAGAATAATAAACGGGTCGAGAAAGGACTCGAACTGACTGGCCATAACCCCGAACACCAAAAAGACCGATACCAGCAGAATATAGATAAAACGCTGGCCGTATTTAATAAGGTCCTGATACTCTCCGGAGTACTCAATTATCACCTCTTCATCGGCGGGAATCTGCGCCCGGACCAGGTCCTGCACCTGCTGTACCACCTCGTTCAAGGCCGCCCCCGGCACAATACCGCCGGTCACATGGATCACCCGGCTCTGATTTTCACGGTTGATGTTCACCGGACCGGTGGTTTTCTCGTAGCGCGCAAAACTTGCCAGGGGAATCCGCTGCCCGCTGTTATTTACCACAAACACCTTGTCTAGGTCCGGCATCGCATCACGGTCCTCCTGGTCAAGGATAGTTACAATGTCAAACTCGCTTCCCCCGTCCCGGTACTGGGAAGCCACCATCCCATCGATATTCGCCCGCAACTCCCGTCCAACCGTGGAAATATTTAGACCGAGGGAGTAGAGCTTATCACGGTCGATAAACACCTCTATCTGCGGCAGTCCGTCCTTCAAGTCAACCGTCGGTTCGGTTACCTCGGGAATCTCGCGGGCAATCAGGTCGCGAATATCCTCGGCAATCCGTTTACCCTTATCCAGGTTTTCGGTCTTTACCAGGATGTCCACCGGATTTGTATTGCCCATCGGGCCTCCGCCGCCGCCTCCGAAGGAGAAAACCGCCCCCGGAAAATCGTTAAAGTGGCCCCGCAGAATCTGTTTTACCTCATCCGCTGACTCCACCCGCTCGTCAAAGGACGGCAGCTGTACCTGCAGACTCCCCGTGTGGGACTCCACTGAACCGGCAAAGCCGAAAAAGCCCCGTCCTCCGACTTCTATAATCAGCTTGTCATAGGTACTGACTTCCGCCTTTACCACTTCCTCCATCTGTTTGAGAACCGTTTCAGTGGCCTCCAGTTTGGTACCAATAGGCAGCTCAAGCTGCAGCTGCACCGCATCCTGGGCTTGCGTCGGAAGAAACTCATACGAAGCATACCTCAACGAGTACGCTCCGGCACCCATCAGCCCGACAATCACCAAAATGGTGATAATCTTGTGCCTCAAAACCACCACCAAGGACCGCTGATAGGCGTGATCGAGCCCTGTAAACACGCGATACAGCCCATCATCCAGCTTTTTCACAAAGCCCTTCAGGGGCTGCTGCTTACGGCTGCGGATGGGAAGATAATGACTCGAGAGAACCGGTATCAGCAGCATAGCCACCGCCAGTGAGCTGGTCAGTGAAATTACTACCGTAAAAGAGAGGCTGGCCAGCAGTTCCCCAACCACGTCCAGCTGATTCTTAAAGAGTGCAACCGGCGCAAATACACAAATCGTGGTCAGTGTAGAGGCAACAATCGCATTGATCATCTCCTGGGTACCCAGAATTGCCGAGGAGGTCAGCTTCGCCCCCTTCTCGCGATAGCGGTAGATATTCTCCAGAATAACAATCGAGTTATCCACCAGCATCCCGACCCCCAGGGCCAGCCCTGCCAGAGTCATGATATTCAGGGTTAGATCGAAAAAGTACATCGTCAACAGGGTAACCACCAGGCTAATCGGAATCGTCAGCGCGATGATGAAGGTACTCTTGAGACTCCGCAAAAACAGAAACAAAATCAAAACCGCAAACACCGCCCCCAGGATAGCGCTGGAGGACACCTGGTTCAGGGAGGACTTGATGATATCGGTGGTGTTAAAGACCTCCTCCACCACAATCCCCTGGGGCACCTCGTTGTTGATTCTTCCCAGCCGCATGCGCACCTGTTCAACCGTCTGCACCGAATTGGTCCCGCTCTGCTTCTGGACCACAATTTGCACCCCCGGCTCGCCGTTGATGTACACCAAACTGCTTGGATCTTTATACCCGTCATACACATTGGCAATATCCCGCAGGCGGATACTCTTTACCTCGGAAGCTGACCCCATCGGATTGGGCCTGCCCCCCTTGTAAGAAATAACTGTATTCTTTATCTCGCGGATGCTATCGTAGCGCCCGCTGGTCAGCACCAGAAAGTTTTTATTCCCCTCGGTAATGCTACCCGCCGAAATCTGCACATTCTGACCCCGCATCATATTGGCTACCTGGCTCATCGTCAGGCCGTAGGCCGCCAAACGGTTCTGGGGAATCTCTACGCGAATGGCCCGCTCGCGGCCGCCGCTGAGGCTGGTCATGGCCACCCCCTCAACCTGCTCAACCCGGGGCTGGACAATATCCTCGGCAATCTGCCGCAGCTCCTCCGGAGTCCGCTGGCCCGACAAGGTCAGCCCCATAATCGGGATCATGGAGGGGTCGAACTTGAAGATCATCGGAGTACCCGCCTCACCCGGCAAAAAGCCCTTCACAAACTCAAGGCTGTCGCGCACGCTGTTGGCCGCTTCGGCCATATTCGTACCGTAGGTAAACTCCAGCATCACCATGCTATTGCCCTTGGATGAGGTGGAAGTAATGTTCTCCACACTGCTCACATTGCTCATGGACCCCTCTAAGGGACGGGTAATACTCTTCTCAACCTCCTCCGGACCGGCACCCTCATAATCGGTAAACACCACCAGCATCGGCGGATCGATCTCCGGATACAAGTCCAGGGACAAGTCGGTGGCCGAGTAAATCCCCAGGCCGATGACCAATACAAAAATGATAAAAATCGTTGTCGGTCGATGGACAACTGTCTTCGTAATACTCATACCTTATTTCTCCCTAATCCAGCGTATCGGATTCGGAGAGCGGCTGTACCTGCTCAACAACCCTGACCCTCGAGCCCTTTTCCAACAGGGTTTGCCCCCGGTACACAACTTCCTCGCCAGGCTCCAGACCGGACTGAATCTCCAGCTTCTGATCAATCTCGATCCCTGCACTCACCCTGCGCCGCTCGGCAACCCCGAGGATTCCGCTGTCGTCGGCGCCGGCTGAGGCCTCAGTGCTGTCGGTTGCAGCTGCGTCTGTTTGC
>Ga0209947_1002380_pt1 | contig 10815 bp, 12 predicted proteins | sample SalPonR2_B_D2_MG_FD_185706 | JGI IMG/M metagenome (GOLD analysis project Ga0209947, IMG submission 185706) | Salt pond soil microbial communities from South San Francisco under conditions of wetland restoration - Salt Pond MetaG R2_B_D2_MG... ... | reverse complement strand
CATCCTGATAGTGATAGTGATGCAATTCCACTGTAAAGGGCTCCTATATTACAACCAAAAGCTATCCTTGCACCATATCCCATTAAAAGCCCGCCTATTACTGCTCCTAAAATCTGTTTTTTATTTTTAACCCTTTTGTATTTGAATTCAGATGCAGCTAAAGCTGATATTAAAGCCCCTACTATTATTCCTATATTTCTTATACTTATAGGACTAGTTAAAAAACTTTGACTATTATCTATATTAAAATGCTTGGTTTGGAAATAATACCAATTCTCAACACTCCCACCAAAAGCTTCTAATACCCATGCTCCCCAGTTAGCCAAGATTCCAGAAACTCCCCATGGGCTACCTGTAATTGCAAAGTTGATAATCTGAAAAACAGAAAGAAGAATTGCCCCAACAAAGTATGGGTATGATTTTTTCAAAAGTCTATTATATTTTTTACTTTCATTAATCTTATCAAATATTTTCAAATTAACCTCCAAAAACTAGATAATTCTCAAAGTTTTTTTTCTTCCCATTTTTTTGCTATTAAGTATATTATTAGAATAATAATCAGATTAACAAAAAGTCCACCTATCCAACCAAAAATATCAGGCAAAAAAACTTTAAATCCTTTGGATATAAAATTATCTTCCCACCACTTAAAATCGTATGCACCCCAAACTGAACCTATTATAAAAAAGACAAGAGTAATCATTTGCAATTGAAATCCTTCACCAATTCTCATTAAAGTTCCAGAAGCACATCCTCCAGAAATAACCATACCAATACCAAAGAAAAAGGCTCCTATAGCTGTTGCAAAACTTATAGGTGCAACATATTCCATACCTGGTATAATATTTCTATTTACATAATATAGATACTTTATTACCGTAAATCCAATGGAAGTCAAAGCAAATGCTAATAATAGTGCTCTAGTTAGCGCTGTCGAACCAGTTAAGTAAGGATCTCTAAATGAAGCTGTAAAACAAAATCTGGATCTTTGAAGTATGAATCCAAAACACAATCCAATTATCCAATAAAAAGATAAGTCAAATGACATAGTATATAAAAAAATCCCGAATATTAATGCCAAAGAAAAAATTCCTAAAGCATAGGGTATTTGATTTTTAATCATATGTTTATTTTTTTTTGTTCCTTTGGTATTATTATATTTTGATTTTTTAGAATTCAAATTTCCACCCCTAAGCAATTATATGATTATTACAATATCTTATTTTAACATGATTTTCTTTTTTTTAAAATATTTGGTATAATATTTAAATAACATAAGCTATTAAAAAGGAGTTACTAAATGCATATAGAATATTTTAACTATTTTTATCAAGTTGCTAAAGTCAAGAGTATATCGAAGGTTGCTAAGCAAATTCATATTTCACAATCTGCTCTGTCACAGCAAATACAAAAATTCGAAAATAGTGTAGGTTATCAACTCTTTAAAAGAAGTAACAAAGGAGTAGAATTAACAGAGATGGGTGAAATAGTTCTTCAGTACAGTGAGAACATCTTAAATACCTATAAAAAAATGATGAATGACCTAGAAAAAGGAAGTAATATTTCAAATACAGTTACTTTACAGGCTTGTCATTCGATTTCTCATTATGCTCTACCCTGCAGTATTTATAAAATAAAAGAAAAATATCCTTACCACCAATATGAATTAACTACAAGTTCATCAGATAAAATAAGAAGCAGCGTGGAAAATAATATTTGTGATATAGGTTTTGTATATGGAAAAGGAAATGAAGAGAATCTTGATTACTACGAAGTTGGCCGTAATAAATTTGTTTTAACCTCATCTTTTTATTATGAAACGCCAAAGGAAATCACCGTTGAAGATCTTAAAAACTATCCTATAGTATCTATGTCCTATGACAAGCAAATAACCAGTGTTTTTGAAGAAAATCTCAAAGACCATAATGTAGATTATGATGATTTAAATATTATATTTACCTTAGATTCTATAGAAGCTATTAAAGCCTCTTTAAATAGAAAACACGGGTTAGCATTGCTTCCTTATATATCAATTAAAGAAGAATTGTACAAAAAGAATTATAAAATTATCCAAGTTAAAGATTTGGAAATTAACATTAAAGTTTATATGGTTACTAGAAAAGAAAGTAAGAATAGTAAATCAGTAACTGAATTTTCTAATTTATTCAAAGAAATAGGTCAAAACAGTTTTTGCTAAGGTTTAGATATTCTTATTTCCCAAACACCATTCATAACTTCTTCTGTTTCAATATTGTATTTTTTATATTTATTACTAACTGATTCTAATGTGCAACTATGATCAGTAACAACTTCTAACACTTCCCCTTCTGGAAGAGTTTTAAGTTGTTTTTCTATTTTAATTATAGGAACAGGACATATATCACCAAAACAATCAATTTTTATCAATTTAATCACCTTCGTTTTTATTTATTTTTTATTATAGATTAAATTCGATATTATGTAAATAAAAGTTTGTGATTTTTTTATTAATATTTAAAAAGTAGGTAGATAAATGAAAAAGAAATTTTCCATAGTTATACCTGTATATAATAGTGAAGACTCTCTAGAACAGGTATATAAAAAAACTCAAAAAGAGCTTATAGATTTAAATAAATATTATGAATTTATTTTTATAGACGACAATAGCACTGACAACAGTTTTAATGTGATTAAAAAAATTTGTGAAAAAGATAGCAATGTGATTGGTATAAAACTAAATAATAACTATGGTCAGCAAAATGCTGTGTTTTGCGGATTAGAGCATTCTTCGGGAGATTTTATCCTAAATATGGATGATGATCTTCAGCACAATCCTCTTTATATTAAAAAAATGTACAAAGAACTAGAAAAAGGATATGATATAGTTTATGCAGTCACAAAAGTTAAATATCATAAATCATATAGAAATCTAGGTTCAAAACTTACGGATAAATTGTTTAATTTTTTGTTAAATAAACCAAAAGATAAACGAGTAAGCAGCTATAGAATTATGAAAAAAGATTTGAAAAAAATAATTTTAAATGAAAAAAAAGCTTATAACTATATCTCCGCTAGTATACTTAAAAATACTAAAAACATTGGAAATCTATACTATCAACATTCGAGTCGGAAATATGGTAGTTCGAATTATACATTTTTAAAACAGCTAAAAATCTTTTTAAGAATATACTTTTATTACTCAGATAATAAGTTCTTTAAACCTTTTTTAAGTAAATCAGAGCCATACTCAATAGAAACAATAATTAACTATCGAAAGGAATATTAATTATGATTTTTTTAGTATTAGGAGCCGGAAGTTGCCAGCTTAATTTAATAAAATATTTAAAAAATAATGAACACGAAGTTATAGTAACGGATTATTTGAAAAATTCAATTGGTAAGAAATATGCTGATAAATCAGAGATGGTAAGTACCTTCGACCTAGAAGGAATAGTAAAAATCGCAAGAAAACATAAGGTTGATACTATACTTACTGCAGGTACAGATCAACCTGTATATTATGCATCTAAAGCATGTGAAATTCTAAATCTTCCAAATTATATTAGTTCGAATTTAGCTCTATTAGTAACAGATAAAAAAAGAATGAAAAATATATTTGAAAAAAATAATATTCCTACAGTTAAATATATTTTTATTAAAAGAAATGATGATATCGATTTAATAGATAATGATTTATTTCCTGGAGTAGTTAAACCTTTGGATAGCCAAGGTCAACGTGGAGTTCTTTATATAAAAGATAAAAATGATCTGAAAAACAAAATAAATATACCTTTTAGTTTTACTAAGAAACCGGAAATTCTCTTAGAGAAATACTATGAAAATGATGAAATAACAGTCTCAGGCTGGGTAATAGAAAACAATACCAAAATACTTTCAATAAGCGATAGAGTTACATATAATAATTTTCCTCATATTGGCATATGTATATCCCACAACTATCCATCAAAACATTACAAACAGTATTCTAAAAAAATCATAAAAATCACTAAGGATATTGTAGAGGCTTTCAAAATTAAAAAAGGACCTATATATTTTCAAATGCTAATCGGTAGTGAAGGTATAAAAGTTAATGAAATAGCTTGCCGAATAGGTGGAGCCTTTGAAGATGTGTATATTCCTTATGTAAGCGGTGTAAATATGAGTGATTTATTATTAAGGGACTCATTAAATATTTCTCAGGTTCAAAGTTTAAAGTCCAATTCTATATCTAAAAAAACAAAGATTTCGGTTCAACTATTTTTCGCTAAACCTGGAAAAATATCATATCTATCATCCTTAGAAGATTTGATAGATAATGGAATAATAATTGATGGAAGATTCAATTTCAAAGTTGGAGACAGGATATCTAAAATAGAAAATGCCACACAAAGAGCAGGGCATTTTATAGTATCCTCTTCATATAATGATAATATATTTGAAAAGGTTGATAAAGTTTTTAACAAAATTAAAATTATTGACGAATATGGTTGTAATCTAATTATTCCTTATAAATTCTATAATTAAATATGAGATGTGTCATTATATAATATTTCCCTGAAGTTTTCTCCATCATAATCATATATTGATAAACTGCAGTTTTTTACTACGTTTTTAAACCAGGTGCTAGCATCTGCTTTTTCAAACATCTCTGATATTATACATTTAACCGTTCCGCCGTGGGCTACTATTAAAATATCCTTGTCTTCGTATTTTTCTATGATTTCATTGTACCCTTGGGAAACTCTACTATAAAACAATTCTAAAGATTCTCCTTTTGGATATATATATCTAAAAGGATTTTTTTTTAAGTTTATTTTCGCATCTGGATTTTTTCTCCATATATCTTCAAATTTATTTCCTTCAAATTCACCGCAGTTTATTTCTTTTAATTTATCATTTAGTTCTATATCGATGTCTCTATTTCCTTTTATTATTCGTGCCGTTCTATAAGCTCTTTCTAAAGGACTGGAAATTATTACGTCAATATTTACATCAGACAGTCTTTTATTTAGTTTTTTTGCACCTTCAATCCCTCTCTCTGTCAATTCTGAGTCCAAATGCCCTTGGATTCTTCCTTGTATATTCCACTTAGTTTCACCATGTCGCGTTATATATATTTTCATAGTTCCTCCATTTAATCTTTATACAAAAAAAAGGACTTATACAAGTCCTTTATTTGGTGCGGGCGAAGAGACTCGAACTCCCACGTCAAAGACACTAGATCCTAAGTCTAGCGCGTCTGCCAATTCCGCCACGCCCGCTTAACCACAAGACTTATTATATATACTGTTATGGTCAATGTCAACAGTTTTTTTGAAATTATTTTATTTTATATTTCACAAAACTTATTATACATTTCTTCTAAATCCAAAGAATTTATATACAATCCCGTCCCTAATTCAAATCCTCCAAATTTTCCTTTTCTTGGAATTATATGTATATGCCATTTGAAATGTGGTGATTTTATATTTTTAGGTAAAGAATGCAGGTATATATTAAAAGGTATGGGTCCATATACTTCTTTAATTTTTTTGAAAATCATACGTAGGAAATTTGCTAAGTCAATAATTTCCTCATGATTTATATCATTAAATTTTCCGGAATTTTTATTTCCAATAATCATTTCTCCAGAAAGATATGAATCTTCTAGTATGAAAATCTCAAAATTATCATTTTCTGCGATTATCATCTTTTCTCTCCATAATCTATCTTTTTTTAAATTGTTTATCTCTCTTTTAATTTCAGGAGGAACGAAGGACATAGATAGTATCTGACTATGAGAATGTATCTTTGATGCACCTGCACTTTTTAAGTGATTCTTATATATAATAGTGTACTCTACATTTTCATCCTTATCAAGCTCTATAAAGCGGTTTTTATACATCTTTATAATATTTTCAAACTCTTCGGTAGTGAAGTCGTAAAAATTTCTTAAATGCTCTCTGGTCTCAATTAAGACTTCATGTTTACCATAATCGCATTTATTCTTTTTATATTCTTCAACATCATTAATAAGAGCTGGATATTTATTGTCTATAGCTTTAACTTGCCATTCTTTTCCTTTATTTATAGTAAAATTAGCTTTTTCTTCATTTTCACCAGGACAAAAAGGACACTTATTTTCATCTTTTTTATCGGAAAAGTCGTTTTCCCTAGAATCTCTTAATATGTTTATTAGAACTTTTCTACCGGTATGCTTATTAGTGATTAGTTTCATTATTCTCATCCCTTTCTCTTGTGACAGCTTGAATAAATTCTTCTTTTGAATTTATTTTAGATACTTTATTTTTTATAATTAGTTCTCTATTTAATTCCATACCCTTATTTTTAGTATTTATTCCAAGGCAAAATATTTTCTTAGAATATTTAAGTGCATAATTATATGTATGAACAGTACCACTTTTCATACTACTTTGTATTATAAAAACAGCTTCTGATAATGCAGCTTGTAGTCTATCCCTTTGAATATAGTCATATTTTTTTGGCTTTTCAAAGGTAGTTTTTTCACTTATTAAGCAACCATTATTTTCTACGATCTTATTTGCTAGATATATATTTTTACTAGGGTATATATTCTTGATTCCCGATGGTAATACTGCTAGTGTATTTCCAACATAATCGTAAGGTTCTACAGATATAGCTCCTCTATGTCCTGCTGTATCACACCCTTCAGCTAATCCACTTACAATATTAATTCCTAGTTCAACTGATTTTTTTGCATATTCAAATCCTCTTTTATAATTCTCTGCATTAACCTTTCTACTACCTATAATAGCTAAGTTATATCCGCCAGTCATAATTTTATAATTGCCTAAAGAATAGAATATAACTGCTTTGTCATCATTTATTTTACTAAGTCTCTCAGGATAATTATAATCTAAAAAACTGTGAATTCTAATACCTTCTAAATAGCATTCTTCCAGTATTTTTTCGGATTTTAACATTGCTTTTTCTATTTCTATTTTAGAATACACTTTTCCTAATTTTTCTCTCAGTATTGATATATAATCCTGAAGTTCTAAATTTATTAATTTTCTATTTTTAATGTGATCGTATATTCTTAGTATCGTTTTATTTCCCACATTTTTTAATTGTAATAAAGTAATTAAGTCTATTTTGTCAATCATTAAACCACCTCATTATATTATATAGTTTTACCAATATTTTATAAAGAAAATATTTACTAAATTTTATAAAGTGCAAAAAACCATATAAAAAAGGATTACAACCTTAAGGTTGTAATCCAAGTATTATTTTTATTAAAATTTTATCCAAAGAACATAAGTAAAACACCTGCAGCAACTGCAGAACCAATAACTCCTGCTACATTAGGTCCCATAGCGTGCATTAGTAAAAAGTTTGAAGGGTTATATTTTCTTCCTTCTTTTTGTACTACCCTAGCTGCCATTGGTACAGCTGAAACTCCTGCTGCTCCAATAAGTGGGTTGATTTTTCCATTGCTTGTTTTGTACATAATCTTTCCAAGTAGTAATCCTGTTGCTGTTCCTATTGAGAAAGCTACTAATCCTAAGGCTACTATCTTAAGGGTTGCCGGTGTTAAAAAGAGTCTTGCTTCTGCTTTTGCCCCTACTGTTAGTCCTAAGAATATTGTTACTATGTACATTAATGAGTTTTGCGATACTTCTGTTAGTTTTGGTACAACCTGTGATTCTTTGATTAGATTTCCAAACATTAGCATTCCAATTAACGGTGCTGATGATGGTAGTAATAGTACCACAAATATCGTTACTATTATTGGAAAAATAATCTTTTCCTTTTGACTTACTGGTCTTAGCTGTTCCATTTTTACTTTTCTTTCTTCTTCTGTTGTCAATAGTTTCATTATCGGTGGTTGAATTATTGGTACTAAGGCCATATAAGAATATGCTGCTATTGCAATCGGTCCTAATAAATCACTTGCTAAAATACTTGTTAAATATAGTGCTGTTGGTCCATCTGCGCCTCCTATGATTCCTATTGAAGCTGCTTCAGGTCCTGTAAATCCTAATAGTATCGCTCCTATAAATGTAAAGAATATTCCAAATTGTGCTGCTGCTCCTAATAGTATACTTCTCGGGTTTGCTATTAGGGGTCCAAAGTCAGTTCCGGCTCCTACGCATAAGAATATTAGTGGAGGGTACAGTCCTTTTTCTGTTCCTATGTATATAAGGTGTAGTAATCCTTCGTCTTTCATTAGTCCTGCTAATGGTAGGTTTACCAAAAGCATTCCAAAGGCTATAGGAACAAGTAAGTACGGTTCGTATCCTTTTTTTATTGCCAAGTATAAGAATATACATGCTATTGCTACCATGATTATCTCACCTGGTATTTTTACTACATACGAACCTATAGTCATATCCATCCATTTACTAGGATCTATTAGTTGAGAAAATCCTGTGCTATTGTAAAATTCTTGTAGTATTTCTCCCATTATTTCTAATACCTCCTATTCTACTTCATACCTACTAGTGCATCTCCTGTATTCACACTTGTTCCTTTTGGTGCATATATCTTAGATACTTTTCCATCTGCATCTGCTGTTATTTCGTTTTCCATTTTCATAGCTTCTAATATTAACACTACTTCTCCAGCTTTTACTTCTTGTCCTTCTTCTACCTTCAACTCTAGTACAGTACCTGGCATTGGAGATACTATATCTCCAGCAGATGCTGCTGGTGCTGCTTGTTTTGGTTTAGATTTTGGAGCTGGTGCTGCTTTAGGTGCTGATGAAGGTTTAGGCGCCCTTTGTGCTTTTGGTGCCGATGTTACCTGTCCATTTCCATTCACTTCTTCTACTTCTACTTCATAGGTTTTACCGTTTACAGTTATATTGTACGTCTTCATTTTATTTTCTTTCCTCCTAGTTCATGTTTTCTATTCTTCCCGTTTGGGCCCAGGTTGGGTCGTTAATTTGTCTAATATTTCTAATTATCAATTTATCTCTTGTTGTATTTAATGTCTCCATTAATGCAGCAGATATAACTGCTACTAATTCCTCTTCATCTTCTTCTAGGTTTTGTTGGATTACTGGTTTTTCTTCAGCTTTTTTTGCTTCATCTTTTTTTGCCTGTATTTTTTGGTCTCTTCCGTTTTGAACTTTAAATACATCAAGTATTAATGATATTGCAAATAAAGTCAAGAAAACTAATACCATACTAAATACAGTTACTGTAAGGGCCTCCATTCCGGTTACTTCATTTCCTATCATAATTTCATCTCCTCTATACTGGTAAGTTACCGTGCTTTTTCTTCGGGTTCTGTTCTCTTTTTCCTGCTAGCATTTCCAAAGCACTTATTATTCTCTTTCTTGTCTGAGATGGTTCTATTACGTCGTCTATGTAGCCTCTTGCTGCTGCTTTATATGGGTTTGCAACATTTTCAGTGTATTCGTCTATTTTTTGCTGACGTTTTTCCTCTGGATTATCTGCTGAATTTATTTCTTTTCTAAATATTATGTTTGCTGCTCCTGATGGTCCCATTACTGCTATTTCTGCTGTAGGCCATCCAAGTACCATATCTGCACCTAATGATTTATTACACATAGCTATATATGCTCCACCGTAAGCTTTTCTTGTTATTACTGTTATTTTTGGTACTGTTGCTTCAGAGTATGCGTATAAGAGTTTTGCTCCGTGTCTTATTATTCCTCCAAATTCTTGTCCTGTTCCAGGTAAAAATCCAGGTACGTCTACTAGATTTACTAGTGGTATATTAAAGGCATCACAGGTTCTTACAAATCTTCCTGCCTTGTCTGATGCGTTTATATCTAAGCACCCTGCTAGTACTTTAGGTTGGTTTGCTATTATTCCTACACTTTTTCCGTTTATTCTTGCATATCCTGTTATTATATTTTGTGCATAGTGTGTTTGATATTCTAAGAATTCTCCATTGTCTGATATAGTACTTATAATTTCTTTCATGTCATATGCTTTATTGGGATTAAGTGGTACTATTTCGTTAAGTTTTTCATCTACTCTGTTTAGGTCATCAGATGTTTCTAGTTTAGGTGTTTTTTCCATATTGTTTTGTGGTAAGAAACTTATCAATTGTTTAATATTGGCGAAGCATTCTTCTTCTGTTTCATCATAAAACTGAGCAACTCCACTTTTTTGGTTGTGGGTCATTGCTCCACCTAGCTCTTCTGCGCTTACTTCCTCTCCTGTTACTGTCTTGATTACCTGAGGTCCTGTTATAAACATTTTTGATGTGTCTTTCACCATAAATATAAAGTCTGTTAGTGCTGGTGAGTATACTGCTCCTCCTGCACATGGTCCTAGTATTACTGATATTTGTGGGATTACTCCTGATGCTTTTGTGTTGTTAAAGAATATATCCCCGTATCCTCTTAGAGCATCTACTCCTTCTTGGATTCTTGCTCCACCTGAGTCATTGATTCCTATCAGCGGTGCTCCAACTTTCATTGCCATCTGCTGAACTTTTACTATTTTTGCTGCGTGCATTTCTCCCAAAGATCCTCCTATTACGGTAAAATCTTGAGCAAACAAATACACTAGTCTTCCTTCTACTGTTCCATATCCTGTTACTACTCCTTCTCCGGCAATCTTTTTCTTTTCCATCCCGAAGTTTTCGCATCTATGCTCTACAAAGGTGTCTATTTCTACAAAGCTTCCTTCGTCTAACAGCTGTTCTATTCTTTCTCTTGCTGTTTTTTTACCTTTGCTGTGCTGCTTTTCTATTGCTTTTTTTCCGCCACCTAGTTCTATCTTGGCTTTTTTTTCTTTTAGTTCTTGTAGTTTTTCGTTAGGCAATTTTTTCCCTCCTGTTCTTATCAATATTCTTTAATAAGATAACGTTTTTTTTTTGTAAAGTCAAGGC
>Ga0209947_1002377_pt1 | contig 10821 bp, 6 predicted proteins | sample SalPonR2_B_D2_MG_FD_185706 | JGI IMG/M metagenome (GOLD analysis project Ga0209947, IMG submission 185706) | Salt pond soil microbial communities from South San Francisco under conditions of wetland restoration - Salt Pond MetaG R2_B_D2_MG... ... | reverse complement strand
ACATATTCTCAAGTTACTTAGAAGTCGATTTTGGGATGGCAAAGAAAAAAGTTCAAGATCAAGGTGCGCAAAATCCCGAGGAATGCAGCGTACTTAGCTGTACGTGAAATTCCGATGGACGGAAGCGCAACACAGATATTGGACTTTTTACGAAGCCATCAAACCTTAAACCCTAAACCTTATACCTTATACCATGAAGGCATGTAGAAGAAGGCCGCTGCCTTTCTGCTTAAATTATGGAGACGTATCGTGAGTAAACCGCTGGTTATCGTTGAATCGCCGACAAAGGAGAGAACCCTTAAGAAATACCTGGGCAATCAATACAAGGTGGCCTCGACCGTGGGGCATATCAAAGACCTGCCCCAAAAAGAGTTCGGCATTGACGTCGAAAACCGGTTCGCCCCCAAATATGTGACGGTCCCGGGCAAGCAGAAGGTGATCAAGGCCTTGAAAACGGCCGCCCAGGATTGCTCCGAGGTCTACCTCGCCCCCGACCCGGACCGCGAGGGCGAGGCCATTGCCTGGCATACCGCGGATATTTTAAAGAAAAAGGGCGGCGGCCCCCGCTTTTACCGCGTGCTTTTCCATGAGCTCACCAAAAAAGGGGTGGAGGATGCCCTGGCAAAAACGGAATCCCTCAATGAGAACAAGTACAAGGCCCAGCAGACCCGGCGGATTCTGGATCGCCTGGTGGGCTATGAGATCTCGCCCATCCTGTGGAAAAAAGTCAAGTACGGTCTTTCCGCCGGCCGGGTGCAGTCTGTCGCGGTCCGCATGATTTGCGAGCGGGAGCGCGAAATACAGGCTTTTGAGCCGGTGGAATACTGGTCTGTCACCGCGCATCTGGAAGGGGACAATCCGCCGCCGTTTGCCGCCAAACTGGCCAAAAAAGACGGCAAGAAGCTTACCATCTCAAACGAGCAGGCGGCCAATGCGGTTTTAGACGAAATCAAGCAGGCGGATTTTATCGTTGACAAAATCAACAGAAAAACCGTCAAGCGAAACCCCTATCCCCCGTTTATTACCAGCAAGCTCCAGCAGGATGCCATCCGCAGGCTTCGGTTTTCCGCCAAAAAGACCATGACCGTCGCCCAGCAGCTCTATGAGGGCCTGGACTTGGGCCACGGCGAATACGTCGGGCTGATCACCTATATGCGGACCGACTCCACGCGCATTTCTGCTGAAGCGGCCAACGAGGCCCTGGACTTAATCCGGCAGAGCTTTGGCAGCGACTACGCGCTTGACAAGCCCCGGTTCTTTAAGAACAAAAATAAGGCCCAGGACGCGCACGAGGCGATCCGGCCGACATCGGTATATAACACCCCGGAAAAGGTGGCCCCATACCTGTCAAGGGATCAGCTTTCCCTGTACAAACTGATCTGGAAGCGTTTTGTGGCCTCCCAGATGGCCCAGGCCCTGATCGACCAGCAGAGCGTTAATATCAACGCCGGCAGTTACCTGTTTACCGCCAGCGGCTCCACCGTAAAGTTCCCCGGCTTCCTCGCCCTTTACCAGTCCGCGGATGAGGCCTCGGAGGCAAAGGGGAAAAACGGTGAAAAAACCGAGCTGCCCGAGCTTTCTGAAGGCATGAGGCTCGCCGTCAAGCAGATTGAGCCCAAACAGCATTTTACCGCCCCGCCGCCCCGGTATTCTGAAGCCTCGCTGGTAAAAGCCCTGGAGGAAAACGGGATCGGGCGGCCGAGCACCTATGCGGCCATTCTATCCAACATCCAGGACAAGGAATATGTAAGGCTTGAAAAAGGTAATTTTTACCCCAGCGAACTCGGGTGCATCGTAAGCGATCTTCTGGTGGAAAACTTTCCGGATATTTTTAACGTGGATTTTACCGCACAGATGGAAAACGACCTGGACCGGGTGGAGGCATCGGAAGCCGAGGCGATGGACGTTTTGAACCGGTTTTACCAGGTATTCGAAAGCCGTGTGACAACGGCGGCCGATCAGATGCACAGTGTCAAGGGGGTTGGCGTACCCACGGACCTGTCATGCCCCGTCTGCGGAAAGCGCCTGCGCATCAAAGTGGGCAAAAACGGACCGTTCCTGGCCTGCGAAGGCTATCCCGAATGCACCTATTCCAGGAACTACACCCGGGATGAGAAGGGCCGCATTCACCCCGTGGAGCCCGATCACGGCGCCGCGGAAGGCGAAATCTGCGACAAATGCGGCCGTCCGATGGTGGTCAAGCAGGGCAAATACGGGGATTTTCTCGCGTGCAGCGGATATCCGGAATGCAAAAACACCCGATCCCTTAACGGCAATACGAAAAACGCGCCGTCCACGGGCGTCAAATGTCCGGAGGAAGGCTGCGACGGGGAGCTGGTGGAACGAAAATCCAAGCGCGGCAAGATTTTTTACGGTTGCAGCCGGTTTCCGGACTGTACCTATGCCCTGTGGGATAAGCCCGTACCCAAACCCTGCCCCCAGTGCGGCGCCCCCTTCCTGGTGGAGAAAACCACCAAAAAAGAGGGGACCGTGCTGAAATGCATCAACAAGGCGTGTGGGTATAAGGAATAGGTCATAAACTGTCCAGATACGCCAGGTCCTTATTCTGCGATTTTTTTGTTCCGATCGCCAGCACCTCCACCCGGTTCTGGCTGGTTTTGCGGAAATAGAGCCGGCCCTTATAGGCAAAGACCACCTCAAAGACCGTTGCCTTGCCTTTTTTGCTGAATACCTTCCGTTTAATGTTGACCAGCGAGGAATCATCGTTTAACTGATGGATCACCTCTTCTGCCTTAAGGCCCATGTCGTCATCCATATCCGCCAGTCCGGACAGGGCGCGCTCGGTTATATCGATGTTTTTATAGAGCACCTTAAAACGTCTTCCGAGTCGATCCGCAGCCTTTTCTTTCTGCTGGTTCTGGGCCTGCCGGTTTTTTTCGAGCTCTTCGAGCTTTTCTTTTAGCCGGTTGATCTCCTCGTTCTGCTCGTTCTGGCTGGCAAGGTTCTCCTGCAGTTTCTCCTCCAGGTCGCCAATCTCCTCGAAAAGCTCTTCCTCGTCTTTTTCCGCCTTTTGTTTGGTTGATTCCAGGGACTCCTGGATCTGGCGGTATTCGGCTAAAAGGGATTCGCGCTCATCGGCCAGCGTCTGGGCCTGCTGCTTATGGGACGCTTCCAATTCAGATAGCCGTTTGATTTCATCCGCTTTTTGGGAGTCCTCCAACCGGGCGGATTTTAAGGCCTGCCGGTAGTAGGCGTACAGCCCGGCCAGGAAAATAAATACGTAGAAAAGCAGAATGCCGATGGACAGGATGGAATAGGGCGGGATGGCCGCGCTGACCTCGAGCTTCAGTCCGTTGTTGAGTATCCGGAAGTTCTGCTCCGCGAGCTTGACCGGATCGCTCGACATGTTTTCAATGGTGAGGCTCTGGTATGCCGGCGGATAAAGGATGTCTCCCTTGTCGGTTCTCACCGTGACATCCAGTTTGCCCCCCATATCGGTAAAAACGCTGTTTTTATGGTATCGGTCGATGGAGGTCTGAATCGCATCGGCGATCGGCGTGGCACCGTTTAGGACATCGTCGATATCGGAGAGATAGACATTTTTGATGTCTTTTTGATACCAACTGCTGAGATACCCCTGTAAAACGTTGGTTGTGAGCAGATACAGCACCGGCGGCATCAGGATGCAGAAAATGAGTATTTTAAAGGAGAGGTATTTCATCGGATCGCCTTAAACCGGGGATTTCAGCTAAAGTGTGGACAGGATTCGGCGCGCTTCTTCGGCTTCATCAAATTTCGTATCCATATTAAGCGCCGTTTTCAAGGCGTCTTTGGCTTGATCAGCGACTCCCTTTTTGTAATAGGCCGTGCCTAAATGATAATAAATCGTGGGGTTGTCGGGAATGTGCGCCAGGCTTTGCATAAATTCCCGGATGGCATTATCATAAAGGCCCAGTTTGACATATACCCAGCCCATGGTGTCCTGAACCCTTGGATCCTCGGGCAGCTGGCGTTTGGCTGTTTTTGCCAGTTCCAGGGCTTCTTCCAGGTGCCTTTCCTGTTCCGCCAAAAGGTAGGCCAGATTATTGGCCGCCGGGGCGAAATCCGGATTTTTTTCAATCGCCTTTCGGTAATGGAGCTCCGCCATATCGGTTTTGTTCTGGGCGGAAAAAATAATGCCAAGCATCATGTGGGGTGTATCATCACTTACGTCATTATCAATGGCCCGCTGGTATTGGCGAATCGCCTCATCCATTCGGTTTTGTTTTAAATACAGTCTTGCGAGGGAATAATAGGTCGGCAGGTAATCCGGGAATTCGATCATCGCGGCCTTAAAGGATTGTTCCGCCTGTTTCGGGTTGTCTTTGGAAAGCAGAAGCTTTCCCTTTAAATTGTAGATGACCGCCCGGTCCCTTGCACTGTTCTTCATTTCCTTGAGCCGCATGTCGCATTTCTCAATGGCCGTATCAATCTGGTCCTTTTTGAGCAGCAGGGAAATCAGGTGGACAAATACATCGATATCCCCCGGATTTTTGGCCAGTGCGGTTTTAAAGTTTGCCATTGCCGCATCGAAATTATTCTGCTGTTGATTGATAAGCCCCAGGCGGTAATAGCCGTCCGCTTTATCCGGGGCGATACTTACAAGGGAGTCAAAGCAGGATTGTGCCTTCTGGATTTGGCGCTCCTGCATATGGAGGTCCCCCATCATTCGCCGGGCCTCGTAATGCCTTGGTGAAACGGAAAGCACCGCCTGAATGGCCTCTTTAGCCGGTTTGGTGCTGTTTTCCCTAAGATATAGCCGGGCCAGCAGCAGCTTGGCTTCGTCGTAGTTGGCATCATCGCGGCGCACCTTGCCAAAGGAGGCTTTGGCCTTTTCCGGCTCATCGCTCCGGAGGTGGGCAAGCCCTTTGAAATAATACAGACGGGAGGCCTCGGGATATTTCTCAACCAGGTCGGTGAGGTATTTTTCAGCCGAATCCGCTTTATTTCTGGCCAGCAACAATTGGGCCTTTAAAATCTTGGCGTCAAGAAACCGGGGGTGTTGCTTGATGATGGTTTGGATGAATTGCTCTGCTTGGCCTAAATTTTGGTGGTTAAGATGAAAACGGGCGATCTGGAGCCGGATGCCCGCATTCTCCGGTTGTATCTTCAGGGCCTTCTGGTACATGGCCAGCGCCTTATTGTTGAGGCCCCTGGCGGCGTAGTAATTTGCGGCGGCAAGGTAGGGCTCTGGATCCCCGGGGTTTGCATGAACGGCTTGCAGAAAGGCGTCCTCGGATTGTTCCCATTGATTCATTCGGGTGTAGAGGTGGCCGAGCAAAAGACGGAGCTCGATACTTTTCGGGTTGTGCTGGATGGCCCGCTTGAGAAGATGCTCCGCTTTTTCGAACGCCCGGTTCTGCATATAGAAGCCGCAAAGGGCGACAACGGTTTTGATGGATTGCGGGTGCTCTTTGACCGCTTTTTGGAGATACTGCTCGGCCTGCTCGCATTTGCCCTGCTTGATCAGCAGGCTGGCCAGCGACAGGTAGGCCTGCGCGGTATGGGGGGTATGCCGCCCCTTCAGAAGCTGTCTGTAGATTTGCTCCGATTTCTGGTAATCGTTTCTCATCTGATAGATTTTGGCCAGCATGTACTTGGCCGAAAGGTTTTCCGGGCGATGTTTGACCGCTGAATCTAATAAATGCTCCGCCCGGTCCATATCCTTTTTAAGCAGATTCAAAAATGCGAGCTTCAACTGGACCCCGGTCAAATCCGGCTTTAAATCAATGGCTTTTTCAAGCGCATCGACGGCTTTGGATACCTCGCCCAGTTTTAAATAGACCTCCCCCAGATTGGCATACCCGCCGGCGAATTCGGGATCAATCTCAATGGCCTTTTCAAGCGCCTCTTTCGCCCCGGTGTAGTCCTTTGACTCATACAGGGTTTTTGCCTGTTCATAGTATTTGAGCTTGTCTTCCGGCCGGGAGGTGCAGCCAACAATCAAAGCGATAATTAGAAGGGCATTGACAAGGATTTTTAGGGTAATATTCATGGCTCACGGTATAAGGTTCAAGGTTTAGGGTTTAAGGTTCACAATAATCCTGTCATTCCGAAAAACGATAGTGACGAGGAATCTTGTTTGTTAAAGATTTCTCGCTGCCGCTCGAAATGACAATATCGAATTATTTTCTCGCTGCCGCTCGAAATGACAATATCGAATTATTTTCTCGCTGCCGCTCGAAATGACATTAACTGTCGTTTTTTGGCCAACCGTTATAATACGGCAAATTATTACTGGGCATAAACTTAAACCTGAATTGACATATACATTATATTAGGATACAAATCCGCCCATGACAAGGATAACAAATCAAAAAGGATAAAATCATGCCGTCAGCGGATCGTTACCGGCTAATGGGCCATATTTATGAGGTTTTAGCCAGACTTTACAGCGGCTGGCAGATTCCAAAATGCAAAGAGGCCATGACTAGTCGCCTTGAACCGGACGACGGGGTCCTTTTCGCCGGGGTGGGGCATGGCAGGGAGGCCAAAAAAGCCGCTGAAATGGGGGCCAGGGTAACGGTTGTCGATCTTTCGGAAACCATGCTGGAAAAATGCAGAAGCAATCTTGACGGCTGCAGCCTCAGGCATCCGGTCCGTCATATTCATGATGACATATTCCATCTCAGCCCTGAGAACCATCAATATGATTATGTGTTTGCCAATTTTTTTTTAAACGTGTTCAAGCGGGAGCAAATGGAGCGGGTGGTGCGTCATCTGGCAGAGCTGACAAGGCCCGGCGGCCATTTGGTTGTGGGAGATTTCGCGTTTCCGGACGGCAATGTTTTTGCCCGCGCCTTCAAGCATTTGTATTGGTATATCGCCGTTTCTCTGTTTGTGCTCTTTACCCGAAACGCCTTCCATGATATCTACAACTACCCCGAATATCTCAAAAAATATGGTTTGCAGATAGCAGAGATCAAATATTTCAAAGTTTTGGGGATAAAGCTTTACTGGTCGGTCTTGGCGCGAAAGCCGGTGGAAGGCTAAGGCCTTCCGCTATTTATAAAACAGCTGTCACTGCCGCCGCCTCCGCCAGAGTCTATTCCTTCACCTACCTTGTCCTCTCCCAAAGAGAGTCTCAGGCCGATTACCCCGGGCGGGCCGTCCGCCACAAACAAGAAAGCCTTGTCACCGGATGAGTAGCCGCTGAACACATCCGAGGCGTAGCCATTGGTCGAATAAGACCACTCCGATAGCCGGGTCGGTTGATTTGGGTCAGAAGCGTCGACTGCCGTTAAACCGTTTTCACCGTCCGCCACATAGGCAATGTCGGCGGTTATGGATACTTTTTCGGCATATCCGTCGGTATTGAACGATGCAGCAATAGACGGCGAATTTTTGTTGGCAATATCAATAATCGCCAACCCTTCATGGCCGTCTGCGACATAGGCGAAATTGCCCTCAACAGTCACGCCCTCGGCCGTTCCCGGCGTTTTTATATATCCCGTCAATTTCGGTGCTACCGGCTTTGAAACGTCTATAATGACCAGGCCGTTGTCTCCGTCGGCCACATAGGCAAAGTCGCCCGCTACGAAGACATCACCGGCATACCCCGCGGTATCAACCGAAGCCAGGCGTTCGGGTGACGCCGGACGGCCGGTATCCACGACGGAAAGCCCCTCCCCGCCATCGGCAATATAGGTAAACCCGCTGTCTACAAAAACGCCCGCCGCGGTTCCCGGCGTCTCTACCTGGGAGCGTAGCTCGGGGGCCGTCTTGTCCATAATGTTGATGATTTGAAGGCCGTTTTCACCATCCGCAACATAGGCGTTTTCGGTAAACACGCAAACGTCGGCGGCTCTTCCCGGTGTGGCGATAAACCCTGAAAGATTGAATTCGACGGCTTTGTTGGTGATAGTTAACTTAAATATCCGAAGCCCCTCGTTTTCCGGTGTATCCCCCACAGAGTCATCTAAGGCATAGGCATAATCGCCTGCTACATCAATCGCCGTCACATCAGCCGGGGTGTCAAACTCAGCCAGTTGGGTCATATTCGCGGGATCCGCCACATCTATTTTTTGCAGCCCGATCTGGTCGTCCGTAATGTAGGCCGTATTTTCGGCCGTATCGAGCGCAATGCTTTTGGCGCCGGTCGCCGTATATTCCCAGGCGGGTTTATGGACGGGGTTTTTGATATCGGTAATATCCAGGACATGCAGGCCGGCCTGATCGAACGCGACATAGGCGGTATCCCCGGCCACACGGGTGGCTCTGTTTGCCAGGCCCTCATTTTGATAGGTGGCGGTTATGCCTTCTTCCGTAATTTCCTTCGGCTTGGAAATATCGATAATTTCAAGTGCCCCGGACATAAGGGAGACAAACAGATAATGGTTATAGATAAACAGATCCTGGGCGGGCGTCAGGGCGAGCAGCTTGACGAACTGCGGGTCATTCGGATCGGATACATCGTAAATATGCTGGCCAACGAAAATATCCGACACGTATAGGTAGCCTCCGGAAACAATGGTATCCACGGCATATGTAAGCCCCCCCATTGCGCCGTACAGGTCGATATTTCTCAACAGGTTCGTGTCCCCTGGATCGGATACATCCACAATGTTCACCCCGGATAGGCCGCAGCCAAGATAGGCAAGGTGATTGTCGACATATACGCTGAAGATATCGAGGTCTTGCTCCGTATCCTTGTATGCGCCCGCCTTGAATGGGGCTTGCGGGTTCGAGACATCTACTATCCACAGGCCGTCCGATTGGCAGGCGGCATAGACCAGGTCATCCGCCGGCGCATAATAGATGCCGCCGATCTGGCCGGATGCAGTGACTTTAAATCGGCTGATCGGACTCAATTGCCGGTCCAGAATGAGAAGCTGTTCGCCTTCGCCCACAAACACCAGGTCCCGCTCACTGTCTACAGCCGCCGCCTTTGTGGGATGAAACCTCGGCCATTGGCCGGCAAGCTGGATGCTTTTCTGGTCCTCATTTTGGGCCCAGGTCGCCTGGGGCGCCAATAACAGCACGATAAAACACAGGATAGTTAGGATTTGGATGCAGTGTTTCACAGGTCAGATATATCCGTTTCAAGTTTTATGTTTTCTGGAATTTCGACATCAATCTGAAGAAATTCCGGACCCGTATCGGTTTCCCGCATACCGATGGTATGAAAATGTGTGGCATCGTCAAACACGAGCGGCGTATCCTTGAAAAAGCCGTTGTAAGTGGTGGGCAACACATGGTCATTGACAACAAGGAAAAATTCGCCTTTTTTACCGTGTCCGGCAATATAGGCCACATAGTTGCTGTCCGGGCTGAAGTACGGGTCATCCAGTATATTAAATCTTTCTTCCTCGCAGTACTTTTTTCCATCCACGACCATGAGATTTTTGTCAAACTCGAGTATCGCATTATAGGCGAGGTGGTTTGAATCTTTAGAAAAAATATATTCCGCGATCCCCGGATAATAGTCTCCCCTCTTTTCGCCGTCAAATATAGTGATCCAGCGTTTAACATTTTTTGGCCGGGCCCGATAGACCGTATGTTTCGAGTCCGGGCTGAAATAGGGCTCACCAACGGACAAATGGGTTTGATGGGGGGTGCCGTCAACCACTATTTTTCCGCCCTTATCCGTTACTGCCCCATATGCGTAACGAGAAGAATCCGGACTGAATTTAAAAGCATCTACACTCTGATAGGCTCTCTCGGCCTCGCCGTCAACCACGCACTGCCAGTGCCCTTTTTCCCCAGCGATATAGGCATAGCGCGATGAGTCCGGGCTGTAATAGAACTTATAAACTTTTGGAAACCCAGGGCCTTTATCCGAATTTATAACTACATGGAATTTCTTACCCTCCATAAATGAGTAGGCCAATTTTTGGGAGTCAGGTGAAAATACGGGAAGTCCATATTGTTTATGGGTATCAACTTCTTTTCCATCTAATACCAGGACCATTTCTCCTTTGTCTTTGAACGCCGTATATGCCAGGTGTTTGGAGTTTGGGCTAAACCTCAGATCAAAAATTTTATAGTAAACCCCATGTTTTTCGCCATTTACAACCACGCACCATTTTTCCCGGGGCCCTTCTTTTTCGAGTCGGCCCTTGTAGGCCAGTTTTTTGGAATCCGGGCTGAACTTGAGGTCTTTAATCAATTGAAAATAATGCTTTTGTTCCTTGCCATCCTGCACCACTTTACAGGCTTTCCCGTCGTAGACGACATAGGCGATATGCCGGGAGTCCGGACTGAAGCGAATATTGTCCTCATCATTCATGGGAAGGCCGGTGACCCATTTGTCGGGTTCGCCATCAATGATCAGGCTCTGTTTGCCATCTTTAGCGGCCCGATATACATATCGTTTGCCGTCCGGGCTAAACCGGAAATCGCAGGCATTATCATATTTACCGATGAGTTCCCAATCTACGACCACTGATGCTTTGCTTTTTTTGCTTTCGTAGGCGATATAGGCGTGGCGACCCTCAGCACTGAATTTGGGAAATTCAGGCCGGACGGCATAATATACCGGACTGGTTCGGTCATTCCACTGGATAATATTGCGGGTCTTGCCCTTGGCCGCGACATAGGAGACATGCCTCATATACGGGCCGTATCTCATTGAATTCTGTATAATTGTGAAACCCTCAGGCCTTATCCCAAGGGATTTGATGTTTTCTTTAAACTGCGGTTTCTCAGTTGCGTCCGCCGAAGAATCAGTCGATTCGGCCGAAGCGGAGATGACCAGGCTCAAAGAAACGACGATTCCGATAATTGCTCTTCTCATCATAAGCATTCTTTTAAAGGTTTAAGGTTTTTAGCTCTTATGCCTTCATTCATCGTGGCCGATGAAGGAAAACGGCTTTTTTAACA
>Ga0209947_1002374_pt1 | contig 10824 bp, 4 predicted proteins | sample SalPonR2_B_D2_MG_FD_185706 | JGI IMG/M metagenome (GOLD analysis project Ga0209947, IMG submission 185706) | Salt pond soil microbial communities from South San Francisco under conditions of wetland restoration - Salt Pond MetaG R2_B_D2_MG... ... | reverse complement strand
ACCCACACCGAGACCTCATCAAAAGCCACACCCGCTCACCCTTGCCTGCTAGGCGCCAGGTTGTCGGTTTCACCCCTTGGCAATCTTGCACTGACAGCCGGCAGCATCGGTCGTGACTACGGCGTCCTTGACTTCAACGTTTTCGAGAAGCACAGGAATCGCAGTGATTTCGTTCGATTTCTCATCCGTTGCGAGTTGGCCAAGGCTGATGCCACGATCAACGGACCACGCATAGCGTCTAATGTGCGAGTTGACCGTGCTTCCTTGCCTGCGGTGTTGGCTTGGTAACTGACATTTTGCAGGAGGATGCCTCTTTTCATAAACACTAATTTGGTCCAGCATCGTCACACTACGTGGATCGTTGTTAGTGCTTTTGAATCCGTTCATCGCGCGACGTGATCGTATAATTCAAGCATCGCCTTTAGGCTTTTCGACAAGCTGTAGTTGTCCACGATTTTTTGACGAGCCGCCTGGCGAAAGGGAATCGTCGCAGCTGGATCATTCAGCACCATCAAGATTCGATCTACCCACGCATCGACGTCGAAAAAATCGACCAACATGCCATCCTGTCCATCGGAGATCAGTTCACGCACCGGGGCGGTGTCACTGCCTAAAACCATCGCATGGCAACTCATCGCATTGAACAATGACCAACTGAGAGTGAACGGAACGGTCCAATAGACGTGTGCGTCGGACAACGACAAAGCGCTCACCAATTGGCGTGGCGGCAAACGACCGACGAAATGAATCCGTGATCGATCGGCTGGTCGTTGATCCAACGTCCATTGCTTGAACGTTTTGCCTTGCGTGAATCTCACGTCTCCTCCGTACGCGATCCGATCTTCCCCGATCACCAACACCGTCACATCGGAACGCAACGCGCAAACCCGATCGGCGACCTGCAAAAAAACGTCGAACCCCCGCATGGATTCCATTCCGCGACTAACGTACGTCAAGACGCGATGGTCAGAGGGAATTTCTACACCGCCAACGTTGCGATTGGGCGACGGAACTCGACGCCAAAAATCGATATCGATACCGTCGAAAATCGCCCGAACTTTCGGTCGGTAAGCCTCAGGCAGTTGCGACCGCTGAAAGTCCGTCGGCGAGTAACCCGCATCGCAGTTTTCTAGATCCAACATCAACATCGCGTTGCGAGTTTGAGCACGCATCAGGGTCTTGGTGTCGACGGGAGGCAGGTCGTGTCGAAAGTCGATGTCGCTGCCGCGAGTGCGATAGAAGAATTCGAAGTAGTTGATGATGGGCGCGTCATAAAGCTCGCGCAGATAGAGTGTTGAGACCATGCCGCTGTGACCGACGATGATGTCGGGTCGAATGTCGGGCCGTGCGCGTAAGGCGTCAAACAGCGCAGTGGAATGCCACACTTGGTTCTCGAAGGTACGGCTGCAAAAATGTGTCGTCTGTCGGGCACCACTTTTTGGTTCGTAAATCACCCGATCGATGCCTTTGCATTGACCGCCGAAACACGACGCAAACGTGCAGCGCCAGCCATGTTTATGCACCAGATGGTTTGCGACCTGCCCAAACTGTGCGGGGAAATTTTGATGAACAAATAAAACGTGCATAATCCGTGGCGGCAAAAGTGGTGGCCGATTATTAGTTGTTTGGGTTGTTCAAGGAACGGGAATTACGAGTCAATCGCTAGGCTGGCCCTTCGGATGCCTTCCACGTTTGAAGCCTGCCCCGAATTTTGCCAGTGTCGAATTTTCAGGCAGCACACTCGAACAAATACGAGTTGGTGAACCAGCCCAGTGTAACGATCTGACGTGCTGCGACGATGCATGTCTTGCTTAATGGCAGACGATCAAGCCGGGGTTCCGATTTTGGAGCACGCGTGACCGGCGTTGCAGCATGAAGGAAGCGACTAACACACCACGCGAAACTGGAATCCTGGTCGCTTTCCGCCGATTCCACAAGCCTTAAGGTCCTCTTACCTTGCGGATGAACTGCTCTCCTTGGTGCTCGATCTCCAGCAAACTCGCGTTTTCTGGGGCGGGTTTGTAAATGCGGAATGCCTGCATCAAGCTTCGTGTCGCCGCGCTTTCGAGTGGCCCGATAAAGTCGCTTCGGGACTCTCCAAATTGCGGCAAATGTGTCCAATGTTTTACTTGATCCCGATTGAGGAAAAAGCATCCCGCGTGTGGGTTTAGGGGACGGCTGAATCGGACGGTTCGGCCCAAAGCTTTTCCGTACAGATGGGGTTGTTCGTGAACATTCTGAAACTTAGCCGTCACGCCCGGTGAAAGATCACCGTCGAGATAACATTTCTTGTAGACACCGGTGCTAGAGATTTCGTATCGATTGGGCAATAACAAGCATTGGTTTCCCAGGTGGCCATTAAACCACCGCAGTTTCTCAAACCACCAGGCATCCCGAATCACCAAGTCGTCTTCCATGTAGCAGACGTAGTCGGCATCGCGGCCCTGTTCTGCGAGTACCCGATGGCAGTGAAAGCCCAGTTCGCTCGGTTCCGCTGTCACTTCCACGTGACGGTAGGTATCCGCAGGGAGATGGGCTTCGTTCAAAGCATGTTCGCCGCCGATGGTGACCACAAAGACGCGAAGCGGATGCGACATCGACTGATTGGCGGGGATGGTCTTTCGCTGGCCGACCTGGATCATTGCTTGCTGTTGTCCGAACAGTTGATGCAAGCCGAGCACCGTATTGGCGAGAGCGTGGCCTCGTTGCGCCGGTCCGTGGCATTGCGAGCCGTACCGGGCGGAACCGATACCGTCACGACGACAGTAGTGGGGAATCGCGAAGACTGATTTCATATGGTCGTTGTTCCATTATGCGTTCGGCACCGCACATTCCACATCGCACATTCGGATTAGGACAGGTACTTGTCCCGTTATTGGTTGTCCGGTCGGCGGTCGATGCGGTACGTGAGCTTTTGAGTAAGATCGACCCCGAGCTGGGGAAGCTGAGCGTTATATCCGTTCAGTTCCACTTCGATCATTGGCTCCCCCGACCCATGAAAGATTTGCTGTTCGATCGCTGTGTAGAGTTTTTGGCGAGACTCCAAGTCGAGAACTGCTCCACGTTGCCGACTCAGGTCCCATTTTGCCAGCCGGTAAACACGGTTTGTCAGCCAACGGTCGCGCAAAGATTTTTGGTCGTGGCTTTTAGGCGACTGCCCTTGCTCGGAAGATAGTGGCGCAGCGAGATGTTTGGGCAGCGTTTCGATTTGATAGCCGTGAAAAATCAACGCGTCGACTAGGTCGTCCTCCTCTTCGCCCCAGCCTCGAAACACGGGGTCGTAGCCTCCTAAATGTTGAAGTGCCTGACGTGGAAGCACTAGCAAGCCGACCGGCGCATTTTCTTCCGCTTCGGAGATTGAAGCTTTACCGGTCCTGAGAAAGCGTCCCGGGCGCATGCGGCGCTGTACCTGCTGGGAACAATCCGTCGAGAGCAACACATCGGCATCGACAAATCCAACCCAAGCCGTTTGGGCGGCCTGCCATCCTCGATTGCGGAAATGACTGAGGCAGTACTTGGTTGGACTGGGAACGGAAACAACCACGACCGAATGCTTGGAAACAGCCTGCCGCAACCATTCGCCGGAGTTTTGAGGGCAGTTGTCGTCGACCACGATAACTTGCTCGCCCGGCTGCGCTAGAAGACGCGGCAACGACTGCTTAAGATGGTCGAGCTGCCCGACGCAGGTGGTGACCCAAGTCAAATCTTCAGTGAACGACGTGGCGGAACCCGCTGAGGCGACCGTGCGAACCGGTGTTCGGTCTTCGACGTGAATCAAATCATATTTGTGCGCCCAAGCGAGGGTGTCGGCAAATTCCGAGGTCCTGCTGGCTGGATCATCATCACCTGCCACGACCTGATCCAAAAATGTCTCCAGTCGCTCGTCGGTTAATCTCCACTGCGCTCCGTGCGATGCGAGCCGTGAAACGCTGACATCGGACCGATCCCCGAAAGCTTCCAAGCCGGGTTCAAAATGCTTGTTCTCTCTGGCCCACTTGGAAGGATAACGTTGAAACAGGACGCGAAAGCAGGGCACGCCGGAATCAGAGGTATCGTCGTCGCGTCGCGCGTTGGGAATCTTCGCCGACTCCTTGGTCGACGGCTTCTGCTGGATATTCCTGCGGCGCAGCAGCGCGCGCTGACGTGCCCAAAGCTCTTCGTATTTGGCAATCACGATCGACCAGTCAAGCGAACAACGCACATGCTGAAAACCTTTCTCGGCCAGCGCCGTTCGTTCGGCGCGATTGGCAACGAGTCGACTGACGGCGTCGGCCACCGCGTGTGGATCGACGCGGACGGTTTGGCTGGCCGCCGCTAGGAACTGATCATACGACAAACGTCCTTCGTGCATCGCCCGCAAACTACGTTCGCCCGCGCCCTCGACAATGCTCGTCGGAATCAACAGCCCCGTTTCGCAATGACGCACCGTATCTCGATAACCGTTCCAGTCCGTCGCGATGACCGGCAGTTTGCGGCTCATCGCTTCCACAACCGTTAACCCAAAAGTCTCCTGGACACTATCGGCCAAAGAGATAAAAAGATCGGCCGCGTACCAGACGGACTCTCGCCAAGAGGGATCCATTCCGTTGACTTCGATAACCCGAACATTCGGTGCCAGACGGCGTGCTTCGGTATTGAAAGCTTTCTTGACCACGCCGTTGGCATACCAACCGGCTAGGATTAAAACGATCGGGTGGCCGGTTCGACGATATGCCGCTTCGCAACCAAAGAACATCGGCAGCGGATTGCTCTTGGCGTGATGAGACAACCGTCCCACAAACAAAATCGCGACTTCATCGTTCGCAATGCCCAGGTGATCGCGCGACGCGCAGCGCTGTTCCGGTGTCGCTGGCCGATGACGCTGGCTGTCCACGCCCAACGGGATGGTTTCCAAGGCAATCTGGTCGTCGCGTTCGTTGTCCTGCGGACCTCCGCGGGCGTGTGTGAGGAGTGATTCCGCGGTGTGCGCGACCGCGTCACTGGTGCACACCAACCGATCCGCGGCGTGAAACAAGGTCGTCGCCAAACCCCGGACGGCGTCGACGGCGGGAACGGAGCACAACGCGTGGGTGATTCCCGAAATCGCGATTCGAGCGGCGCCGGCCTGATGTCGCATTCTCGCTAAATCTGTCGAAGGAGGTTGAGGCTCCCAGAGCACCGTCTCCTGGCCGGCGGCAAGCCACGTTTGGCTCCCTCGCAACCGTTTAATGATTGCCCGTTTGCCAGCGGGCAAAGTCGCATTCAGTTCGGCTTTGGCAGCCGCATGATCGTCCGCGGTGTCGACGAGAAACGTTAGCTCGTCATCGCGACCATAACGCAGCAAGGCACGCAGCATTTCTAGATTGGCCACTTGGCGACCCACTAGCCCACGAGGCATGCCGGGGATCGCCCGTGCCGGATCGGCGACCTGTTGGCTTTCACAGAAGAATGCGGAGCGGTAGTGGATGATCAATGGGGTCAATTTTAATGCCAATCGGCCTAGGTCGGAGAACGCATTCGGGAGGGAAGCGTATACGACTTCGACCAAGGTGAGGGGTTGGAGGCGGTGGCGAGCGCGTTTTTGGCCCGCAGCCACTAGCGGATGGTCTTGGGTACTCATCCCCCGTTTGGTTTCAAGCTTTTTCGTGAAATAAGGGATTTTACTAGGGACGGTCGGTCCGTTTGCATAGCTTATCCGGGTGGTCTATCATTGCCACTGGCAACGTTAGCACCCGCCAATGGTGGGGGCAAGTTGTCGATCGCTCCCGACAACGATTGAAGTAACTGATGAGCCGAGAAAGAAAGAAACGGGTTCGAAAGCAGGCCTCTCGTCGCCGAAGGTTTCAACGCTTGCTAATTGAGCCTTTGGAAAGTCGGCTGCTGCTGGCAGTGGATTTTGGTGATGCGCCGGAGCCCTATCCTGCTCTCCTAGCCGATGATGGGGCCCGGCACGATGCGACCGGCCCGTCGCTGGGGGCCAATCGCGATGGCGAGTCCGATGGGATCGCGACGTTGGCGGCCGACGGAGATGATCTCGCAGGCACGGCCGACGAAGACGGAGTGACGTTTGGCACGGTTCAGGCCGGTCAGGCCAGCGGCACGGTGACGGTCAACGTGCAAGGTGGCATCGGCAAGCTGGATGCCTGGATCGACTTTAATCAAGACGGCAACTGGGGCGGCCCGAACGAGCAGGTGTTCGTCTCGCAAGACCTCGTCGCCGGTGACAACGTATTGACATTCCCAATCCCCAGTGACGCGGTGGCCGGTGAGACGTTCGGTCGGTTCCGACTGAGCACCGCCGGTGGATTACCGGTCTTCGGCGCGGCGGCCGACGGGGAAGTGGAAGACCACGCGCTAACCATCCTGCCACCGGCGGTTGCGACCGGGGCGTTCAGCGCCGCCCACCCCGTCAACTTGGTCGCCCAGCAGCCCTACGGTGTCGCCACGGCTGACCTCGACGGGGATGGGGATCTGGATGTGCTGAGTGCTTCGAGCACCGACCACAAGATCGCTTGGTACGAGAACGAGGGCGGACGGTTTACCACCGAGCACGTGATCACCACCGCCGCGATCCGCGCCCGCGATGTGTTCACGATCGACGTTGACGGCGATGGCGACGTGGATGTGTTGAGCGCCTCGAGCAGCGACGACAAGATCGCTTGGTACGAGAACGATGGCGCAGGCAACTTCATCGCGCAGACGATCAGCACCTCGGCCGATGGCGCCTGGTCGGTTTACGCGATCGACATCGACGGGGATGGGGATACCGATGTGCTCAGTGCGTCGACCTCCGATGACAAGATCGCCTGGTATGAGAACGACGGCAGCGAAGGCTTTACCGAGCACGTGATCACAACGACGGCGGATTCGGCCTACGACGTGACGGCGGCGGACTTTGACGGCGACGGCGATATCGACGTGCTGAGCGCGTCGGCCAGTGACAACACCGTCGCCTGGTACGAGAACGACGGCAGCGAGAACTTTACCAAGCAGACGATCAGCACGTCGCTCAGTGGCGTCCGCACGGTGTTCTCAGCGGACGTCGATGGCGATGGGGATACCGACGTGATCAGCGGGGCGTACACATCGTCTTCTGCAAGTCGCCGGACGGTGTGGTTTTCCAACGACGGCTCGGGCAACTTTACCGAGCAGGTGCTTGGAACCGGCGAGACGTTTATCACGGATGTTTACGGGACGGACTTCGACGGTGACGGGGATGTGGATATTCTTTCCAGTTCCGCGGGCAACGACCGTGTGTCGTGGTACGAGAACGACGGCAGCGAGAACTTTACGTACCAGGTCATTGCTTCGGGGGTCGATGGGGCGGAGCGGGTTCTGCCCGCGGATCTGGACGGGGACGGAGATGTCGATGCGTTGAGCGTTGCTCGGATCGGCGGAGCGATCGCCTGGCACCAGAACGACGGCAGCGAGTCGTTTAGCTCGCAGATCATCACCGCGGCGGCCGACGGCGCCGAGCAATTGATCACGATCGACTTGGATGGGGACGGCGACCTTGATGCGGTCAGCGCCTCGCGTTTCGACGACAAGATCGCCTGGTATGAGAACGACGGCAGCGGTCGATTCCAGATTCATACGGTCAGCACGATCGTCGATGATGCGACCGACGTGACGGCCGGAGACCTGGACGGAGATGGAGACCTGGACCTGTTGGCGACTTCTTCGCGTGCCGATCGGGTGTACTGGCTGGAGAACGACGGCAGTGAGAACTTCACTTGGCGAACCGTTGCCAGCGGCCTAGATGACGCCCGCGGCGTGTTCGCTTCGGACGTCGACGGGGACGGGGACCTGGACGTGTTGAGCGCGTCGTACCGGGATGACAAGATCGCCTGGCACGAGAACCTCGGTGGCGGCACGTTCAGCACGCGGATCATCAGCACGACGGCCAACGGGGCGCGGAGTGTCTTTGCGGCCGACGTCGACCGCGACGGGGACATGGATGTGCTGAGTGCCTCGGAGATCGACGATCGGATTCGCTGGTACGAGAACAACGGCGGCGAAGTGTTCACCGAGCATGTGATCACGACGTCGGCCAACGGGGCCAGCGACGTGTTGGCGGTCGACCTGGACGGCGACGGGGACTTGGACGTCTTGAGCGCGTCGACCATCGACGACAAGATCGCCTGGTATGAGAACGACGGTAGCGAAGTCTTCACGGCGCGTGTGATCACGACCTCGGCCAACGGTGCGTTCGGGATCTCGGTGGCCGACGTGGATGGGGACGGGGATCTGGATGTACTCAGTGCCTCGGAGATCGACGACAAGTTGGCCTGGTACGAGAACGACGGCAGCGAGGTATTCACGACCCGGGTGATCACGCAGATCGCCGACGGAGCGCGGAGCGTGACTACCGGCGATGTCGATGGTGACGGGGACTTGGATGTCTTGGCGGCAGCCTACAACGCCGACCGAATCGTGTGGTACGAGAACGTCGAACGCGACTTCGGCGACGCGCCGGCGCCGTATCCGACCCTGCTGGCCGAGGACGGAGCCAGTCACCCGGCGACCGGACCAAGGTTGGGATCGCGAGTCGATACCGAAGGCGATGGTCAAGTTTCTGACGGAGACGATGAAGACGGTGTGAGTTTCGGGCCGCTGCTGATCGGCGCCGTGAGTGCGGAAGTGACGTTGGACATTCGGTGGCCGGGTGCACCGTCGACGATCTCAACGGCTTACGTTGACGGCTGGATGGATTTGAACCGCGACGGTGATTGGGACGATGCCGGCGAGCAGATTCTCGATGCGGTTGGCTTGCAGGTCGGTGAACACACGCTTTCCTTTTCCGTCCCCAACGGCTCGGTTGCGGGAACGAGCTACGCACGTTTCCGGATCAGCAGCGATTCGATCGGTTTGGGCGTGACCGGTGAATCGCTCGACGGGGAAGTAGAAGACTACGAAGTCACGCTCCTCGATCCGCCGGCCGATTACGGCGATGCGCCGGCGCCCTACGTGGTGACACGCGCCGAGAACGGCCCGCGTCACGTGGCGGTCGGCCCGACGCTGGGTGTTTTGCGTGACGTCGATTCCGATGGGGTGCCTTCGGTTGCCGCTGATGGTGATGTTGCCGACGAAGACGGCGTGACCTTCGGCACGATTCAAATCGGTCAGGGCACCGGCACGGTGACGGTCAACGTGCAAGGTGGCCCGGCCAAGCTGGACGGGTGGATTGACTTTAATCAAGACGGCAACTGGGGCGGTCCGAACGATCGGGTGTTTGTCGCGCATGACGTCGTGGTGGGCGACAACGTATTGACATTCCCGATCCCCAGTGACGCGGTGGCCGGTGAGACGTTCGGTCGGTTCCGGCTGAGCACGGCCGGTGGATTACCGGTCTTCGGCGCGGCGGCCGACGGGGAAGTGGAAGACCACGCGCTGACGATTCTCCCTCCGGCCAGTGCCACCGGAGCGTTCAGCGCCGCCAACCCGGTCAACTTGGTCGCGCAATTTCCCTACAGCGTCGCCACGGCCGATGTCGACGGGGATGGGGACCTGGATGTGCTGAGTGCTTCTTACACCGATAGCAAGATCGCCTGGTACGAGAACGAGGGCGGACGGTTTGAAACCGAGCACGTGATCACCACTTCGGCCAACGGCGCTTACGACGTGTTCGCGCTCGACGTCGACGGGGATGGGGATATCGACGCGTTGAGCGCTTCGGGCATCGACGACCAGATCGCCTGGTACGAGAACGATGGCAGTGGCAATTTCACCGCGCAGACGATCAGCACCTCGGCCGATAATGCCCGGTCGGTTTATGCGGCCGACGTTGACGGTGATGGCGACACCGATGTGCTGAGTGCGTCCTACTCCGACGACAAGATCGCTTGGTACGAGAACGACGGCAGTCAGGGTTTTACCGAGCATGTGATTACGACCACCGCCGATGGCGCATACGACGTCTTTGCCAGCGACATCGACGGCGACGGGGACATGGATGTGCTGAGCGCTTCGTCGGTCGACAACACGGTGGCCTGGTATGAGAACGATGGCAGCCAAGGTTTCACCAAGCACACCATCAGCACCGATCTGAGCGGAGTCCGTTCGGTCTACGCCACCGATGTCGATGGTGATGGCGATCTCGACGTGATCAGCGGCACCTACAACTCCACCAACCGCCGGACGGTGTGGTTCGACAATGACGGGTCGGGCAACTTCACCGAACAGGCCATCGATACGAGCCTGTACGGAGTGACCAATGTCTACGGGACGGACATCGACGGCGACGGGGATACGGACATTCTTTCGACTTCCTCGATCTTCGACCGTTTGTCTTGGTACGAGAACGACGGCAGCGAGAACTTTACCTACCGGATCATTGCCTCGGGACTCGATGGGGCGCATCAAGTGGTTGCGGCGGATCTCGACGGGGACGGAGATGTCGATGCGTTGAGCGTCGCTCCGACCGACCAGCAGATCACCTGGCACAAGAACGACGGCAGCGAAGCATTCACGTCGCAGTTGATCACCGCCGCGGCCGACGCTGCCGAACAGGTGATTTCGGTCGACCTGGATGGGGACGGTGACCTGGATGCGGTCAGTGCTTCCCGCTTCGACGACCAGATCGCCTGGTATGAGAACAACGGCAGCGGTCGATTCCAGATCCATACGGTCAGCACGATCGTCGATGATGCGACCGACGTGACGGCCGGCGACCTGGACGGGGATGGAGACCTGGACCTATTGGCGACTTCTTCACGTGCCAATCGGGTGTACTGGCTGGAGAACGACGGCAGCGAAGGGTTCACGCTGCGGACGGTAGCCGCCGGGCTAGACGATGCCCGCAGCGTGTTTACCGCCGATGTCGACGGGGACGGAGACCTGGATGTA
>Ga0209947_1002373_pt1 | contig 10826 bp, 4 predicted proteins | sample SalPonR2_B_D2_MG_FD_185706 | JGI IMG/M metagenome (GOLD analysis project Ga0209947, IMG submission 185706) | Salt pond soil microbial communities from South San Francisco under conditions of wetland restoration - Salt Pond MetaG R2_B_D2_MG... ... | reverse complement strand
CCGGTTGGGCGAGATCCTCCCTTGCGGCATCGCAGCGACATGCTCGATTTTAGCTCGCACTGAACGTCTGGTCTTGCCTTCCCGGCACGGCCATCTCGCGTCTGCGGAGAAAGGGCGGAATCCGCCGATTCTGTGGAAAAACTAAAGTTTGCGAGCGCAGAAATAGCCGATCCAAATCGGGCGCGCGCGCCTTTCCTGTCAGGCTTTGCGCATTTGCTGCGGTGCGGGAAAGACCTTGGCCAATTTCCGGAGGTTCAGGGCGGTGGCGGCGAGGAGGAATTCGTCGTTTGCGCCGCATGGCCCACGTAATCGGAGCCGTCCCAGCCCAAGGATGCGCTTGAGGTGGGCGAAGAGCATCGGTTGTTTTCTTCCCGGGCCTGATAAAATCGGAAAATGCAGAAATTTGGCCAATTTTCCCTGCGAACACTCACGATGAGAACTGGAACCCGGCCCTACGGACGTGTACCAAACCGATTATCCGCTCGGCAAAGTTGATTGGCGGATCGCTTAATCAATGGAGCGGCTTTGAAAAACGAAACGGCAAATAACCATTTCGAGGATGATGCGGATCGCAAAGGCCTCCAGGGTCTTCTCGGTTTTGCACAAGGCGTCCTCACGGCACGCGCCAAGGTTCAGATGACCATGGGCGGAGGCCTTGGTGTTTTTCACGAAAACGATCTTGTCGACCTGCCGGGCGTACAGGTCGACTGCAACGACGGTGCCTGGATCCGGATTGCGCGCCAGCGCGAAACAAGGCCACCCGAACCTGCCGAACATGTGGCTACCTTCCTTGTCACCAGTCCGACTGATCCATCCAGAGCGCCGCAACTCAAAGATGCCGTGTCCGTCGAAGTTACGATCGAGGAAGCCTCCGACCTTGTGGAAGGCGAACTCGTGCAGCCGGGCAATGTCCATTCTATCGTCGAAAAGGGCGTAACCGTCGATAACCGTGTCAGGGCAACCATCCTGGCCAAGGATTGTCCGGAAATGCGCCGCGATTTCGAACAATACCGGTCCGGCCCCTGGTCTGAATGGGCCAAGACAGAAGAGCCGGTTCGCAAGAGCATATCCCTCTACAACGACCTTTTCCGGATCAACTCGGAAATCCACACTTCCGAAGGGACGCCGCCCGAGCTCGTCTGGGGGATCGGTATCGGACGCTGGAAGCACAAGATCGATCGCGTGGATATGCCGATCATTGAGCAACTGGTCGATATCGAGGTCGAAGATGGTGGTGCGATCGTCATCCATCCACGGGACCTCGCACCGCGCCTCTCCCTGAAACCCTACCTCGAGCTCGAAATCGATGGGGCAGCCAAGCTCCAGCGCGACCTCCAGAAGCGCTTGGAGCAAATTCTTCTCGGAGAAGCAGAGTTTTCGCCCTTCACGAGCGCGTGGGAACCACTTCTCTCGACATCAGCCGCACAGCTTTCCAGCACCGGCACGCATATCGATCGCGAGCGGTGGAATGCGGGCGAGCACCTGGACAATATCGGTGAAGACCTTCGTATCACCTCCTGTTGGGCGATTTTCGGACGCGCCCGGTCGAACGAAGCCCGAGCCGAAGATCTCGAGGCTCTGCGCAAGCGTGTCGATGATACGGAAACTGATATCCCGGACGCCATTCGAGGATATGCCATCACACCCCCTGATATCCCGGCGGCCGATACATCGGCCTGGGGGCTCGATAGCGCCGTTCTCGGCGGTGCCCAGAACACCTGGACAGTACCGTCCGGAACACCGGATGGCAGTGATGGTATCCATGAACCCTCCACGACACCCATGGACGCGCAGGACGCCGGATCAGGCCCGACACGCGTGCATTTCTTCCCCCTGCCCTTCAATGAAGAACAGGGCAAAATCTCGGATATGATTGACGACAAGAATCTGCACGTGGTCTGTGTTTCGGGCCCTCCCGGCACGGGTAAGACGCATTCCATCGCGAATATTATCAGCCACCAGATGTCTCTCGGTAAACGCGTCCTTGTAACCGCGCGCACGCCGGAGGCGATCGCTGCTGTCCGTGAAAAGCTTCCCTCACCCCTCCAGCCGCTCGTTATCGCCTCGGTAGGCACGGACCGCGAAAGCGCTCAGCAACTTCAGGAAGCGGTAACGGAACTTTCCAACGAGGTGGTCAGCCTGAATGAGAGAGACGCCTTGGCACTCAAGTCCCGCCTGGAAAGCGATATCGTGACTTGCGATGCCTATGCGCGGAAGGCGGACGAAAAGCTCTCGCAAATCGCGCGGGTCAACCTCGCGTCGCTCGAATGGAACGGCGCCAAGCAAACCCCGATGGAAATGGTCGGGATCCTTTCCGCGGCCGCCGAGGATTTCGATTGGTTTACTGACCGCCCTTCGAAGGCTCCGTCGGCCCAGCTGGACGACACACTTGCCCGGCTTTGCTCGAACCTTCCCGATCTCGCGGGCGATATTGTCTATGCCGGGGCTGACCTACCTGCGCCGGATGATTTGCCAGGGACGGCAGATCTCATTGCAGCTCACGACACAGAAACAGCTTGGCGCGGACGCGAGGTCCCTGACTACTCGACAGCACCGACCATGGCGCGGGATAATGCCGACGCAGACCAGAAAGGACACGCCATCCTCAGCGAGTTGCGGGATCTCTCCACTCTCCTCGACGGACTGGACGAACAGGCCCGGAAATTTGCCATCAACGCGACCGATCCCGATACATCAATCGCGTGCGACGGGCTGAGCAAGACACTTTCCTACCTTGAAACCCACGCCGATCTCGCGAATATCGCTACCGTCCGATATCCCAAGCATACCAGCCCGATCGAGGATATCGAGCAGGCGGCACAACGCGGGGCGGCCGGCCAGAAACCGGTGGCCTTTTCCCTCTTCAATGGCGCGATGAAAAAGGCCATCGCCAGCGTCCGCGTCGATGGTCGCGAGCCGTCGTCGGTCAAGGAATGGAAAACCGTCCACCAGGCCTGTCGACTTCAGAAAAACCGAAGCCAGATAGTCGACGCACTCCGGCCCATTATCGACATGCGATTGATTGTCGAGCCCCCCCAGCCCTCCTGGGAGTTCGCGATTTATCTCGACAACCTCAAGAGCAGGATCCGGGCAGCCATCGAGGCCGCAGAACGGATCGAGAGATCTTGTGACGCGCTCAAACCGCTCTTCCCTTACGGCCTCGATCTCGCACAAATCAGGAAAAGCCACGACCTGTCCCCGGCCATCTTAGCACTGGAAGGGAACTTGCCGGAAACCTATCAGGCTCCGGAGGCGCTGATGCGCATTCAGGATCTCTCACGGAACGCCAAGCTACCGGTTAAGAAGGCAATCGCGTCCCTCGCCGACGCCATAGGCGACAGCGAAACCGATGTCGGTCAGATCGTGAAGCTGCGCGGCGAGATTACCGCGGAACTCGATCGCCTGGCAAAGGTAATGCCCCGGCTCAAGGCTCTTGGAAATGATCTCGACAGCTTGGTGGACGCCGACGCGCCCAACTGGGCGGCGCGCCTGCGGGATGAGCCGCTGGATGCGCCCGACCTGATCCCGGGGTCGTGGCGCGACGCTTGGTCCTGGGCACAAATGTCGGCTCAGGTCGATAAGATCATCGAACTCGGCAACGGCGACAAGCACCGCGAGGCCAAGGCCGAAGCGATGAAGCGGCGGCGCAAACATTTCGAGGACCTGATCCGCATTCGCACCCTGCTCGGTCTGCGGGCACGGATGACACCCTCTATCCGGCAGGCCATGGAGGCCTTCACCCAGGCGGTGTCCAAGATTGGCACCGGCAAGGGCAAGAAGGCACCGCGCTATATCCGGGAAGCGCGCCTTGCGGCCCGCAAGGCGTCCTCGGCTGCGCCCGTCTGGATCATGCCCGAATACAAGATTCCCGAGCAACTCCCGGCTGAGTTCGGCGACTTCGATCTCGTTATACTCGACGAGGCCTCCCAGAGCGACATCACTGCATTGGCCGCGCTGGCCCGGGGCAAGAAAGTTCTGGTCGTCGGCGACGAGGAGCAGGTCAGCCCCTCAGCCGTTGGCATACAAACCCAGAAAATCAACGCCCTGCGCGCCGAGCACCTGGCTGGGCTGCCCAACGCCGGCCTTATCGACGAAAACTCGTCCATTTTCGAGATCACCAAGCGAATGCATCCAGACAGCCATGTCATGCTCCGGGAGCACTTCCGGTGCGTTGCACCCATCATCCAGTTCTCCACCCGGTTCTATAGCAACGCGCTTGTCCCCCTTCGGGTGCCCAAGGCTTCCGAGCGGTTCGATCCACCACTCTGCGACGTCTATATTCCCGACGCCACACGACAGGGAAAAACCAACGCACACGAGGCGCGGTGGATTGTCGACGAAATCGCCCGGCTGGTGGCTGATCGTGCCCACGACTGGCGCGACATTGGGGTTATCTCGCTGATCGGGGCCGAACAGGCCGAGAAGATCGGACGTATGCTTGTCGAGGACCCGAGGATTGGACCCGAAGTCATAGAGAAACGTCACATCATCTACGGCGACGCGCGCACCATGCAGGGTCAAGAACGATCGATTGTCTTCCTGTCCATGGTGGCTACGCCGAAAAGCGCGCGCTCGCAGACGACAAAGGCCGATCAGCAACGCATCAACGTGGCCATGAGTCGGGCAAAAGATAGGCTCTACCTCGTGCGCTCGGTCCAGCCCGAAGACCTGTCTCCAGGCGACATCAAGGCCGCGATCCTCGAGCACTTCCAAGACCCCATGCCTGATGGGCGCGGGATCATGGGCAGCGAGGTGGAGGCCCTTCTGGACCGGTGCGACAGCGGCTTTGAGCGTGAGGTGCTTCAACGGCTTCTCGACTCCAATTACCGCGTGCGCCCACAAGTGGCGGCCGGCGGTTTCTTTATCGACCTCGTGGTCGAGGGCAACGAGGATCGGCGGCTCGCCATCGAGCTCGATGGTGACCGCTACCACGGGCCCGACGTCTGGGATCGCGATATGGCTCGCCAGGCTGCCCTGGAACGGGCGGGATGGGTTTTCTGGCGTGTATTCGGCAGTCAGTGGAAAGCGAACCCCGAGTTCTGGTGGCAAAACCTCCTTGAAACCCTCGATCGGATGCAGATCGCCCCCATCGGTGCCGCAGAGATCGACGAGCGGTTCACCGAAACCATCACGGTCTCAGCTGAAAGCGCCTCGAATGCAGGCGGAAACGCCGACGAACCCGATTGGCCCGAGGTTGATCCGGATGACGACCATGAGCCCGAAACCGAGTCCGTGGCAATGGCCGCGCAGCCCGGAAAACCAACACAACCCGACCCTACCACGCCCCCGGGTGAGGCAACCGAACCGACCCCGACGAGCCCGGACGAGGAAAAGCCCGTGCCATCGTCATTCAATCTCCACCTTATGCCGGAAGCAGACCAGATGTCCTTCCCGCTCGACTACCCGGATACGGACCGGGAACAAAAGATCATTGGCCCGGGAAGCACCGTCAAGCTGGAAAAAATCGCCAATGGCGGTGGCAAGATGCACATCACCCTTGTCGACGGTGCGCACGAGCCGGAAAACGGCTATATCGGCACCCACACACCGCTTGGGCAGGCCCTTCTCGACGCACGCACCGGGGATACGGTCGAATACCACGCCGGCGCCTACCTCAGGGAGGTTCGAGTTCTTTCAGTGGATTGATTTATCTCCCGAGGTTTCTTGATCGATGTCGAGTCAATTTCGTCGAATTCCGGAGAAACCCTTGTCTGTTCCAAATTTTGCCCAGATCAGTTGACCGTCTTTGCTTGGTACTTGCCCAACCTGAGATTGGTCCGAGTCCCGGCACCTCAAAACCCAGTGTTCAGTGAATAAAGCCGTCAAGGTAAGTGTGCCGACCACCAATTCATGGCAAGTGTCGGGGTTGAAAACGCCATTGTGCAAGCAAAAGAAGGGGATGGGGCTTAAAAGCTCGTTCCCTGCTTGTTCCGTTGAGGGTCTTTATTTCTGTGGTTCGACTCCTTGCAGTGCACATAGGTTTGTCTTCGTAGACCCCAAAACGCGCAGTGCATCATTTCTTGATTTTATTCAGCGCAATGTCCGATGGCACGGTGCGCCTGAAGGACATAGACGCTGTTTTCTGGACGCATCGATCTGAAATAGCGGTCCGTGCCTTGTACAGAGGTCGGTGGTTGCTCAATACCGACGCGTTTACTTGCCCGCACTGCCGTATGGATTTCGAGAAAGCGGGAAGCGCCCTTCTTTTTGGGTCTTGTTCGCTTTCTGGTCATTTTCATTTCGCCGCCCTTGCGATTAGGCTCGGGTGAACGCAGAAGCTGATATTAACCAACACACACGCAGCCAAAAGCAAGTTGTCTACACCATGACAGTTTTTGACGCCGCCATGAACGATTCATAGAGCGCCGCTCACCTGACGGCCGGGTGAATCACTTCTCAGGAGCCAAAATGACATTTCGATTCATTCATTCCTCCGACCTACACATTGGTCGGAAATTCGCGAACATCCCAGAGCCGGCAGACGTCAATATCCGCGGACGTCTGATGGAAGCCCGGCATGGCGCGATTGGCCGCCTTGCGGCAGCAGCGCACAACCATGGGGCAGAGCATATCCTGCTTGCCGGAGACACCTTCGACACTGCGACTCCCTCTGCGAGCGTGATCAGACAGGCACTCGGTGCAATGGCAGAAACACCAGACGTGACATGGTGGATGCTGCCGGGCAACCATGACAATCTCCGCGATGCCGAGCCGCTGTGGGAGACTATCTGTCGAAATGCGCCGGACAACGTCACGGCTCTGCTCGGCTCCACGCCACATGACATAGGCGACATGGCGACTCTGCTGCCCTGCCCCATCGCTTTCCGCTCCGGTGCTTCCGACCCGTCCGAGCCGCTCGTGAACATGGCGAGCGACGAAGGCCGGTTGCGGATCGGGCTGGCCCATGGCGGCGTGACCGACTTCACCGAGTCCGGCGATGCGATCACACCCGACCGTGACCAGAGCGCGCGCCTCGACTATCTCGCGCTCGGGGACTGGCATGGCCGCATGGCCGTATCGGACCGTGTGCAATATTCCGGTACGCCGGAACAGGACCGCTTCAAGCATGGCCGCCGGGGCGTCTGCCTCTGCGTCGAGCTCGACGGGCCGGGTGCCACCCCGAAGGTAGAAGAGATCGAGACCGGCACATTCCTCTGGCAAGAGGTCGAGCTACCCTTGCACCCTCGGCAGGATGCAGCGGCTGCGCTGGCTGATGCTCTGCCGCTGTCCGGGCGGCGCGATATCCTGATGCGTGTGGCGGCGACCGGCTGGGCCGGGTTGCCTGACCGGGCCGAACTGGAACGCGCTGCGGAGACATGTGCGCCCGAATTTGCCCATTTCGATCTGGTGACGGATGCGTTGGGCACGCAGTACGACGCCGCTGATCTCGATGAGATCGACCGCGGCGGCGCGCTGCGGCTGGCGGCCAATATGCTCAAGGACGATGCCGAGGCCGACGCCCTGTCGCAGGAGGATCGCGACGTTGCAGCCGACGCGCTCGCCCGGCTTTACGCCTATGTCCGGGAGGCCTCGGAATGAAGATCCGCTCGATCACTCTCCACAATGTTCGCCGCTTCACCGAGCAAGTGCGCGTAGGCGACATCGGCGACGGGCTGAACGTGCTTTGCGAGCCCAACGAGCAGGGCAAGTCGACGCTTTTTGACGCAATCCAGGCGCTGTTCTTCAAGCCCCACGGCTCGCGCGACAAAGATGTCACGGCGTTGCGCCCCCATGCTGGCGGCGCGCCGCAGGTATCCACAGAGATCGAGGCGGAGGGCAAACGGTTCACCGTGATGAAGCGGTGGCTGCAGAAGCCCGTCGCGACGGTCCACCGCGATGGTACGCTGATCGCGCAAGCCGACGAGGCGGAGGCATGGATCGCGGACCTGCTTGGTGGGGATAACGGCGGACCCTCGGGCCTGATCTGGGTGCGGCAGGGTATGACCGACCTGATGGGGGGCTCCAGAAAGGAACAGCAAGCAGCGCTGGAGGCGCGGCGCGACCTGATGTCATCGGTTGGCGCGGAGGTCGAGGCGATGACCGGCGGGCGGCGGATGGACATGGCGCTGGCGCAGTGCCGTGATGAACTGGCCGGCTACGCAACCAAGACAGGGCGGCCCTATGCCAATGGCCCGTGGAAGATTGCCATGGATCGGGTAGAGGAGCTGAGGGCGCAGCGCGACGCGCTGGCAGCGACGGCTGAGGATCTGCAAGGCGCTCTGGCCGAACGCAAACGGGCCCGGCGCGATCTTCGTGAACTGGAAGATCCCGAGGCAGTTGAGGATCGGCGGCAAAAGCTCGAATACGCGCGCACGGCCCATGCGGCGGCGGAACGCCATGCTCAGGACCTCGACGCCGAGGCGCACAAAGTGGACATGGCCCGGCTGACAGCCGAGAACGCGCTGGCGCGACTCGATGGGTTCCGGGACGCCCAGGCGGAAAATACGGAAGCCGCGAAGCTGACGCTGACTGCGGAAGCCGACGCCAGCAACCGGAAGCTCGCGCTGGAGAAGAAACGCGCGGCGCGAGACACGGCCGAACGCAACCTCGAAACCGCGCAGACCGAGCTGAGGGACGCCGAGACCGCCCACAACCTCGCCCTACGCGCGCAGGCTGCCCGAGACGGCGCCGACCGGCGGCGAGAACTGGCGGCGCGGATCGCCGAGGCCGAGAAGACGCGTACCGCTATGGAGACCGCCGCGGCGGCGGCGCGTTCCGGCCCGGATGCAAAGAGCCTGAGCCGGATCGAAACCCTCGCCGCCAACCACGCCACGGCCGTCGCCGCGCGGGACGCTACGGCGACACAGGTCGTCGCCCATTACAACGAAGGCCACGTCGGCATGATCCGCTCGGAGGACATGGCTTTGCCCGACGGACAGCCTGTACCCCTGCCCCGCGCCACGCGGTTCACCATCGAGGGTATTGGCGAGCTGGAGGTCCGCCCCGGTGACGCGGGACATGACGACCGCTCGGTCGAGGCTGCTGCCACCGCCTTGCGCAAGGCACTCGAGGCCATCGGCGCCGACGATCTGGACGCCGCCCGCAGAGCCGGCGCCGCCAGGGCCGAGGCGGAACGCAAGGCGGGTGAGGCGAAAGCTGTTCTGCAAAGCCTTGCCCCTGATGGGATCGACCCGCTGCGCGAAGCGCTGGCGAAAATCCCCCAGGTGGAGGACGACGCCGACGCCCCAAACCTGCACGAGGCGGAGGTGGCGCTGGAGGCGGCGCGCGCTGCCCACGAGCAGGCCCGCATTGCCCGCGAAACCGCGTCGGAACGTGTATCGGACGCCCGCGAGGCAGCCACAGGCGCCGAGACCGCGCTCGGATCGCTGCAGGACCGTCTGCTGCGTGCCGAGGGCGCGCTGGCGAAATACGGTACGAGTACTGAAGAAACGCTGGCCTCCGAGGCGACCCAAGCGGCCGAAGCGCTGGAAGCCGCCGCAAGGAGTCATGCCTCGAAGGCGGACAACGCCCCCGACCTCGCCAGCACTGAAGCGACGCTGAAACGGGCCGTCTCGGTCGACCAGGGCGCGCGGGACGAGATCGCCCGCCTGAAACCGCTACTCGCCCGGCTTGACGAACGCATCACCCGGTCCTCGGGCGACGCGGTCGAGGAACGGCTGGCCGAGACCGAAGAGGCGCTCGGCGCAGCCTCGTCCAGCCTCGCCCGGATCGAACACGAGGTGAAGGTGCTTCAGCGACTGGAAAAGGCGTTAGAGGCCGCCCGCACCGAGGCGCGCGATCGTTACTTCGCCCCCATCGCCCGAGAATTGAAGCCGCTCCTGCACCTACTCTGGCCCGAGGCCGAGCTGACTTGGGGCGAGGAATCCCTGCTTCCCAACACGCTGATCCGGGACGGCCAAGAAGAGCCGATCGACATCCTGTCGGGCGGCACGCAGGAGCAGGTGGCGTTGCTTGTCCGGCTGGCCTTCGCCCGGATGCTGGCCGCCGCCGGACGGGTCGCGCCGGTGATCCTCGACGATGCGCTGGTGTTCACCGATGACGACCGGATCGAGCGCATGTTTGATGCCCTGCACCGGCAGGCGGGCGATCTGCAGATCATCGTCCTGACCTGCCGCCAGCGCGCCTTCCGTGATCTGGGCGGCAAGGCTCTGCGTCTGGCCGCGACTGAAACCATGGAGGCTTCCAACTGACATAACGCCTTTGATGTCACCCAAACACGCCGACCACTTTCAGGACTTTCTCGAAGCGCGCCTGCTTTGTTGCCTCCAACCGAACGGTCCTGTGGTTGCTTTCCTCGAGTGGGAACAGGGGTGGCTGGTGAAATAGCTCATGCGGTCATGATCTCGCCTGCATTGAGAACGCGAACAGCGCCTTCCAGTCATAGCGCTTTCACTTCGGCGTAGATCTTCCGGAGATGCTCGTCAGACATGTCCAGGATGGGTTCATACATGAACGAGTTCAGGTGGATGTTTTCAGGCGTCATGAGAACCACGCGATCCATCGTCGGGATCGCGGGGTCGCCAAGGAATCCATTGCGAAAGCGCTTCAGAAGGTCCGTTGTCTGGTTGCCAGTTATGTCTCCAGGTAACTTCGGGTCGTTGATACGGTCGAGCATGTATTGCTCGGCGCGCAGCCTGGTAGCGATCGAGAGAACGATCTTGTTCTCGAAGTTGGCTGCATCGTCGTCCTGAAGGCAGCCGTCAGCCTCTTGATAGACCAAGTCCAGAACGGAACCTCCGGACGGTGCCGCGTTCGAAGGATCGGTGCCAAAGATCGCTTGGTAAATGTCGAAGAGATCGCTGTCTTGGATACCGGCGGTGCCGTCCTTGATGTGAAGAAGCGAGGTCAACATCTCGTATGCCGGC
>Ga0209947_1002371_pt1 | contig 10832 bp, 11 predicted proteins | sample SalPonR2_B_D2_MG_FD_185706 | JGI IMG/M metagenome (GOLD analysis project Ga0209947, IMG submission 185706) | Salt pond soil microbial communities from South San Francisco under conditions of wetland restoration - Salt Pond MetaG R2_B_D2_MG... ... | reverse complement strand
CGAAGGGAAGGTAGTCACCGAAGGAGAGGCGGCCAGAGCAACCATTTTCACCCAAACCGACGATGTAGAGATGCACGGTGATATCAGTTTTAGCGGAGCCGCTCAGGAAGCGACCATCATTAGTAACTATTTGTTCTGGAACAACGAGGAGCGTCGTCTCGAGGGGAATCCGGATCAGACAGTAACGATTATCAAGGCAGACGGATCCCGCATCCGCGGCAAGGGGTTTAGCGCCGATGCCGCCGGTCAAAGGGTAGAGTTTTCAGAAGCAGTTGAAGGAATCTATGTCCAGAATGATGAAAATACTGAATAATACCCGCCTTGTGGGCTTATCCCTTGGACTGCAGCTGCTGCTTATGACTGCATCCTGGCCTCTGCTGACACACTTATGGGCGGAAACAGAAACTTTCACCTTCTCCGGAAACTCCACCACTATTTCAATGGGCGAAAACCGCCGGCGCACCATCCTAAACGGCGATGCCCGCATCAGCAGCGAGGATCTGCGAATCAAGGCCGACCGTATCGAACTGTATGGGGATGACTTTCGCTACGCCCGCTGCGAGGGGGCGGTGAAAGTGCGCAACAGTGCACAGAAAATATCACTTACCGGGGACAACTTGTTTCTCGACCGGAAGCTAAACAAATTACGCAGTCCCTCGTATACCGAGATGGTCGACCTGAAAAACGAAATCGTGATAAAAAGCGGTTATATGGAACACTTTGACGAAGAGAACTATTCAGTGTTTCAGATAGGAGTCCGCATTCTCAAAGCTACGGAGGATGGTCGGATGGTGTGCCGATCCGATTATGCCCGCTACGACCGTGAAGCCGATACTCTGGAACTGAGCGGCAGCCCGGTAGTCCACTGGAAGGGCGACCGGTACAGCGCCGTACGGATTACAATTAACCTTGAAACCGATGAAATTGAAATGGAGGGAAACGTGGAAGGCGAATTTACCTCCAAAACCCAAGAGGAGCGGGCGGATGGAGCAGAAAACAACAGTGCAGAACAATAATCCCGCCACTCTGAGGGTAGAAGGCCTGAGGAAGCGCTACGGTAAAAAGGAAGCGGTCAAGGATGTCTCCTTTTCCATGCACACCGGCGAGATAGTTGGCCTGCTTGGACCAAATGGTGCCGGAAAAACCACCGTTTTTTATATGATAGTCGGCTTTATTAAAGCCACTGCCGGACGAATTTACCTGAACAAAACCGACATCACCCAGCGGCCCATGTACCGACGCGCCCTGGAAGGCATCTCTTACCTGCCCCAGGAACCCTCGGTCTTTCGTAAGCTGTCGGTGGAAAACAACATCTGGGCAATACTGGAGACCCGTAAGGACCTTACCCACGACGAGAAGCGGGCCCGCCTTGAAGAACTGCTGGATGAGTTTAATATTCAGTCTATTCGCCATCAACAAGCCCACCCCCTCTCCGGCGGCGAACGGAGGAGAACCGAGATTGCCCGCAGCCTCGCAATCGATCCAAAATTTCTCCTGCTGGATGAACCCTTTGCCGGTATCGACCCCATCGCTGTATCAGAAATAAAACAGCTGGTTACCGATCTTTCAAATCGCGGAGTCGGGGTTCTTATTACAGACCACAACGTACAGCATACCCTGTCGATTACCCAACGATCCTTTATTATTCACTTGGGTGAAATCCTCGCCCACGGCAGCCGCAATGAAATTTTAGCCAATCCCATCGCCCGGGAGATTTATCTGGGACGAGATTTTGATATGCCCCTGGAATAAAGCTGCTTTGCCTCGATTGACAAAGGGGCCTAACAAGTACATTATTTTAGGTACGTGCAGTATCAAAAACCTATACTAATACAACAACAGAAACTCAAGATGAGCCCTCAGCTCTACCAGTCTATTCAGCTGATGGCCATGCCCCTGCAGGAACTTAAGGTCAAAATTCAAGAGGAGCTTGAAAAAAACCCGGCCCTCGAGCTGGTCAACGAAAAGAGTGACGTGTCCCTGGATGAAATCGGTTCAAACACTCGTGAAGATAATGATTACTTTGAAAACAGTTCCGACCCCGGCTATACATCCGGATACGATCAGGAGTCCTCCGACTCAAAACAAAAGTTCATGGAGGGGGCTTTATCACGCCCGGAATCACTGCAGGAGCACCTTATGTGGCAGCTGCGAGTGCAGCCTATCCCTCGGAAATGGTTTGAAATTGGAGAGCTGCTAATTTGGAATCTGGATGCAAACGGGTTCCACCTCGAGGATCCAAAGAAGCTGGTCGACGAAGATCAGTATCCCGACCTTGGAGAGATTATCCGTCTTATCCAGCAGTTTGACCCGCCGGGGGTCTGCACCCACGACTACCGAGAATCGCTACTCGTGCAGGCAGAGCTTTCACCAGAAGCTCCAGCCCATACCGAAGAACTAATTGAACAGCACATGGAACTTTTAGAACGGAACAGTACAAAGGAAATTGCCAAAATTACCAACATAAACGAGCCTGAAGTCGAGTCGATTATCGAGTTTATCAAAACTCTGACACCCTACCCGGGACGTCTATATTCAAATACCTCCACTACCTACGTCATCCCGGATGTAGTGGTCCGTCACGAGGAGGGTGAGTTTAAACTCTATCTCAACGATGAAGAGATACCGGAGCTCGGAATAAACCCGTTTTTTGAGGAGCTGGAGGAAAAAGACAAGACTGAGGAAAAGGAAAAATCCGAGGAGAAGAACAAGACCGAGGAGAAGCAGACCAAAAGGTTTGTGAAACAGAGTGTTCGGGATGCCCGTTGGTTTATGTACAGTATAAATCAACGCAATCAGACCCTCATCAAGATTGCCCGCACCATCCTTGAATTTCAGCGCAAGTTTTTTCTGTACGGTCCCAAGCAATTGGCACCACTGACCCTAAAAGACGTGGCGGCGGAAGTACAGGTGCACGAGACCACTGTATCGCGCATAGTAAACTCAAAGCATATCCAGACTGAATGGGGCATTTTTCCCCTCAAGTACTTCTTTTCAAACCAGGTCTCCAGCACCGGCAGCGGCCGCTACTCGAAGGGGGCGGTAAAAGAAATCATAAAAGAGATCCTTGAAGAGCACGGACAGGATAAAAAGAGCCTCTCCGACCAAAAGATCTCTGATATTCTGAAAAAGCGCGGCATCTCTATCGCTCGGCGCACGGTCACCAAGTACCGCAAAGAGCTGGCAATTGACTCCTCTTATTACCGCTAAACTGTTCACTAAACAGTAACCTTGATAAACCGACATCTACAGGTGATTGCAGCTCAAAAAATTTGACAGTTCATGCGGGGCGGAATATGTTTTAAGAAGAACATATATATGAGGAGGAACTTGCATGAACTTTGAAATCAAGGGTGTTCACTACGATTTAAGCGATGCAACTAAGGAGTTCATTGACAGAAAACTCGAAAAAATCAGTTTTGCCAATGAATATATAATGGATCTTCTCATCACTATCACACAAAACAAACCCCGTTATTCAGTCGAAAGCAATATTAACTTTCGTTGGGGCCATTCCTCCCATGTAGGGGCAGAAAGCCATGAACTCTATGAGGCAATTGAACTGATGATCGATAAGCTGGAGCATGTCGTACGGAAGGAGAAAAAGAAAGTCCGGGAGCACTAATATTCACCAATATGAGTAGGGATTTAGTGTCTTTCCTTGATCCCTACTTTTTGCTATAGTTACCGTAACTATGGATTCATTTAGCGTTTTAGATCTGCTCGATCTTGACTTAAAAGAGCACAATGCCCTCAATTTGAAGTGTATCGGCGGACGTCCAGGTTTAGTACGAACTATCCGGGAACCTGAGATAAACCGGCCGGGCCTCACTCTAAGCGGTTTTTTTGATGAATTCGCCCACGAACGCATTCAACTCTTTGGGCGAGGCGAAATAGCTTATATTAACAAGCTTGAGCAGAAAGACAACCTCGAAACAATTGAAAAAATGTTCTCCTACCGCATTCCCTGCTGTGTATTTGCGAATTCCTACACTCCGGGCGAAAAAACCATGAAAATAGCCGAAAATGCGGAGTGCCCAATTCTGCAAACCGATCTTCCCTCCGGAGAGTTTGCACTGCGTTTGATGCGCGCACTTAACGATATTTTTGCACCGAAAGAGGTAGTTCACGGAGTTCTGGTAGAAGTGTTCGGTATCGGGGTACTTATACGTGGTTCAAGTGGAGTGGGGAAAAGCGAAACCGCTCTTGAACTTATTGAACGGGGTCACCGCCTTATTAGTGACGACTCGGTAGAACTGAAACGGATGAACGGGAATCTGCTAATCGGAGCCTCCCAGAATCAGTCCCTTGGACACCATATGGAGATCAGGGGGCTTGGCATAATCAACGTAAGCCACCTGTTCGGAGTAGGTGCTATTCGTGATAAAAAGCAGGTACAACTGCTTGTAGAGCTCGAGGAGTGGGATGCAGAAAAGGTGTATGACCGTCTTGGTTCCGGAGATACGAATAAGGAGATGCTGGGGGTAAAAATTCCGGCCCTTATAATTCCGGTCAAACCGGGTAGGAACATCCCCATAATCATCGAGACAGCAGCGATGAACGAACGCCTGAAAAAAATGGGTTATTTTTCCGCCCGCGATTTCAACCAAAACGTGTTAAAATGGCTCGAAAGCGAAAATGCCCGCAATCTATATTTCAACGATACAGATACTTTTTAGGAATTATTTTTAGGAATTATTTTTAGTTTCGCATGCCGCTTAGGGGCAACCGAAACAACGAAAATCGCCGAATAGGCTATTTTCTTAATAGGAAAATAAATGACAAGTAAAACAGTTACTATTAAAAATAGGGCTGGAATACATGCCCGACCTGCAGCACTCATCGTAAATACTGCGAATCAGTATGAATCTGAAATTTTTCTCGAGAAAGACACTATGCGCATAAACAGCAAATCGATTATGGGTATAATTACACTTGGTGCGAGTTACAAATCAAGCATTTCGATCATGGCCGAAGGACCCGACGAAAATGATGCAGTCGAGGCCATTGCCAAACTATTTGAAAACCGGTTTGAAGAAGAGTAGTGCATTTAAGACAGCTATCCTAGTACTCATTTTTTTCTTACATCCATCCCTGCTCTTCAGCTTAGAGTTTGACCACAGCATCTATCAACAAGACAACCGGATCATCTTAATTCTTCAAATCAGTGATTTCCCGGTAGATGAGGTTCAACAAGTGTTCCGAACCGGCCAAACATCGCAAGTTCAGTTTGAAGTGCGTCTCTTCAACGAATCGGAAGGGGTCTGGAGCTTCCTGGGAGATCAGCTACTCGAAGAAAAGAGCATCATCCATAACGGCAGCTATGACCCCTTTTCAAATATGTACCGCTTAGAAATAACTACTCAAAACAATCTCATGGAAACTCAGAATTATCTTGAAGCTGCGAGCTTTTTCAGCGCCTTTCGTTCAGTTCGGATTATTTTTCAAGACCCCTCTGCCCGACACTCTAGGGTATACCTTCGCCTCCGTGTAAAGCTCACTCCACGTTTACTCATACCGCCTTTGAATGTCCTTGAACCGTTTCTTATAGATCATCAGCTCACAAGCGGTTGGACCCGAATTCCAATACCCAAGCCTATAAATAATCAGGAGGCTGGAACTTAATGCAACGCCGCTCTATAGGTCAAAGCAGTACCATCGGGCTCATCAGCATAGTAATTATCTACATACTTTTAATTGCTCTGTTGCTCCTTTTCGCTCAGCAATTGCTGTCGGAAATCGCCAGAGGTACCGTTTTATCACGCCTTGTATTTATTCCTTTGGCGATACTGTTGCCGCTCTTCCTCATCTTTTCGGTAGGCTACAATATCAATAAACTGATAAAAGAGCGCAAAAGCGGACATCCCGGCAGCCGCTTTAAGGTCAAACTTGTAATCTTTTTCACCTTTATTTCTATACTTGCTTCTGTACCCCAGGGAGTTCTTTCTATCAGCTTTCTTCGCACTACCATGGATTCCTGGTTTTCAAGCAGGCTTCAGGATACATTACAGGGGAGCCTTGACATTGCGCTGCAGTACAACCAAAACACCCTGCAGCAGCTGGAAACTTTCTCACAAAGCGCAGTGGCAACTGGAGTAATTGAAGAAAATTATCCAAACTCCGATGAAAGCTGGGGCGCGCTTACCTCTATCTATCCCCACTTAGATGCTATGCAGATTTTTCTAACTGACGGAACCCATCTCTCATTTACCGGTAACCCGGCTGCATACCTGAACAACTTGCCTCCAACCTCCGTGGAGGGCTTGTTGCCGCGGGTAAAAACCGGTTCTTTGACCATTCTACGCAGCATCACCTTTCTGCCGCTGCCGGAGAATGTTCAGGATGATACTAAATTGGCGGTAGTACTTAGTGTAATTCTGCCTCATGGCTTTGACAGCAAAGCCCAAAACATTACTACCACCCTGCAGGCTTTCTCCCAATACAATGAGTTCCAGAACATTTTTTTCTTGGCCCTGCTCATTTTTTTCTCTCTCTTTTCATTTCCCATCCTGCTACTCTCTATTTTGATTGGATTCCTGATGAGTGATGAAATCATCCGCCCGATTGTTCATCTGGAAGATGCAATCCAGCTGGTTATTAGCGGCGATTACTCCTTCCGTATCCTCACCCGTTCCGAGGATGAGTTGGCACTGTTGGTTGACAGCTTCAATTCTATGGTTTCAGAGCTTGAACAATCCCGTACCAAACTCATGCAGACTGAAAAAGTTACCGCGTGGCAGGAGATAGCCCAGCGAATGGCCCATGAGATAAAGAATCCCCTTACCCCCATAAAACTTTCGGCCCAGAGGATTGAGAGAGCCTATAACCAGGATTCAGCAAAACTGGGGCATATCATCGAATCTTCGGTGGCTTCAATTTCACAAGAAATTGAGCATTTGAACAAACTTCTGGGGGAATTCCGTGATTTTGCAAAACTGCCGACCCCTCATTTCCAGTCTACAAATATCCGCGAGTTGATTGTCAATGTCCTGGAAACCTACCAGCCCTCATACCCCAACATTGAGGTAGATGTCGATTCACTGGAGCAGGTTAATATAAGCCTGGATGTCCATCAGATGACCAGGGTATTCTCAAATTTACTAAAAAACTCTTTTGAATCGATCGAAGCGGAAAAAGGAAGCATTTCAATCAGTACGGACCTTGTCAGAAAGGGGCATACCCATTACTGTAGAATCAAGATTGAAGATTCAGGGAGAGGAATCCCTCGAGAACTTGAACAAAAGGTCTTTCATCCATATTTTACTACCAAAGAGATCGGCACCGGCCTTGGACTCCCAATTGTAGAGCGCATAGTGGCTGATCACCAGGGGCAGATCTGGTTTGAAACAGAAGAGCACATTGGGACAACCTTTTATATCGACCTTCCGTTGGAGCAACTTGTATGAGCACTATTTTAATAATTGACGATGAGCCCGGCATTCGTACGGTTCTTACCGATATTTTAGAAGATGAGAACTACCGTGTGCTCAGTGCCGCCGACGGTCTCGAGGGCATGGACATCATTAGAAATGATTCGGTGGATCTGGTTATTCTGGATGTATGGCTCCCACATAAGGGGGGTATAGATGTACTCAAGGAAATCAAAGAGCTTTACCCAGATCTGAATGTAGTCGTGATATCAGGGCATGCCAACATCGATATGGCCGTAAAGGCGGTAAAAAACGGGGCCTTTGATTTTTTGGAAAAGCCCCTCTCCCTCGATAAGGTCATTACCCTAGTAGGGAACTCCCTGGAGTTGCGTGACCTTAAACAAGAGAATAAGCAGCTGCGAGCCTCTCTCTTTCAAGAAGATGATATGATCGGCTCAAGCCCACAGATGGAAGCTATCTGGGAGAGGATCCATCAAAGTGCCGCCTCGGATGCGAAAGTCCTAATTACCGGCGAGAACGGTACCGGCAAAGAATTAGTTGCCCGCGAGATTCACCGCCGCAGCCGCAGGGCCGAGGCCCCTTTTGTCGAAGTAAACTGCGCCGCCATACCCGACACACTGCTGGAGAGTGAACTATTTGGACATGAGCGGGGGGCCTTCACCTCTGCAGTCTCCCGCAGAAAGGGAAAGTTTGAAATTGCCCATGGGGGAACCCTATTTTTAGACGAAATTGCGGATATGACGCTCAGCGCCCAGGCAAAGGTACTGCGGGCGATCCAGGAACAGCAGTTTGAGCGGGTTGGAGGCGAGAAATCCATCCAGGTGGATATTCGACTGCTTACCGCTACCAATAAGAACATAGAAGAGGAGATTGCCGCCGGCCGTTTTCGGGAAGACCTGTTTTTCCGACTGAATGTGGTGCCTATACCTGTGCCGCCCCTGCGGGAGCGGGTTGAAGACCTGCCGCTCTTGGTGAGCTACTTTATGCACAAGTACAATCCCCTCCCCGATCAGCCGCCCCGCAGCTTTACTTCGGAGGCAATGAAATCGCTGCAGCGCTACAGTTGGCCCGGAAATATAAGAGAATTGAAAAATTTCATAGAACGTATTAATATTATGACAGACGAACCGGAGATATCTGCAGAGCTGGTAAGCCACTTTCTACAAGAGAAGAAGATACAGAAAGTACCCCAGGGTCTTCAGAAATACTCTGAAATGCAGCTAAACGAGGCAAAGGCGGATTTTGAGCGCACTTTACTTGAACAGCGCCTGGAGCAATGCGACTATAATATTTCGCGCACCGCTCAAGATTTGGGGATTTACCCCAGTAACTTGCATGGGAAGATAAAAAAATACGGAATTAAAACGAAGAAATGAAAGAAATGACTAGGCGCCAAACAGAGGTACTCGCTTTCTTACACACATTTATTGATAATCACGGATACCCACCCACCATGCGCGAAATTGCCCGCCATTTTGATATCTCGGTAAAAGCCATATCCGATCACCTAAAAGCCCTAGAAAAGAAAAACCAGATTCGCTGCGACTTTAACCGCTCCCGGGCTATTGAACTGGTACACAGCCCCTCGGAAGAGAAGAATGAAATGGCCGAGATTCCACTGTTAGGCAGTGTAGCGGCGGGAAAACCCCTGTTCGCAGAGGAAAACCTGGAGAGGATGCTGACTTTTCCAGCCGCATCCCTGAAGGCAGGAAACTATTTTGCCCTGCACGTAAAGGGCGACAGCATGCAGGGTGCGGGAATTCTGGACGGCGATACAGCGATTTTCATCCAGCGAAGCACCGCCAATAACGGAGATATTGTGGTAGCCCGGGTAAATGAGGATGCGGTGACCCTGAAAAAGTTTTTCCACGAAAAAAACCGTATCAAACTCAAAGCCGAAAATCCGGTATATCCCCCCATATACTCACAAAATGTGACAGTCCTCGGTAAGCTCGAGTTTTTAATTCGTAACTACGATTAGGAGACCCAGGAATTCTCATTTTGGAAGTCTTAGGACTTTCAAAATGAGAATACTCACAATATCTTTAAGATAAACTACTTCAGGCGATTTCAAAAATCAAAAAATTTTTGAAACGCCGTAACAAAATGTAAGCATTCGCAATTTGAAAATTTTCCAAAATTTTTCAAATTGCGAATTGCTGAGGAGACCCAGCCTTATGGCACAGCCCGCTCCGGTATACTTGTTAGTCGGCCCTGAAGAGGGCGAGAAGCAGGAGTTCATACGGAACTTACAGCAAAATTACAAAAAAGGGGCCGGCGAAAAACCGGAGACCCACCGCTTTTATTCTGGTCAAACCGATATGGCGGAGGTGGTCTCTTTGTTAAAAAACGGATCCCTCTTTTCCTCCTACAAGTTCGTTACCATCCTGCAGGTGGAGCAGCTGAAAAAGGCCGACCTTCAGCTGCTGAGCGACTATATTAAATCTTCCGAGTCGAGTGCCACCCTCTTCCTTTTGAGCCATGACTACCGTGCCCCGGCACAGCTGACAAAAACGGTCCCTAAATCTCAGCAGAAAACTTTTTTTGAGTTGTTTGAGGACAAAAAGCGCGAGTGGCTGCTCCGTTATTTCAGACGTGCCGAACTATCTGTTGATGAGGATGCAATTGAAATGGTGCTGGAGCTGGTTGATAACAATACTCTTGAGATGAAAAATGCCGCGGACAAGCTGATTCTCTACTTTGGCAAGGGAAGTGCACTGAGCGCCGATGATATTGAAGAGTTTATTTATCATTCAAAGGAAGAGAACGTGTTTACCCTGTTCCAGAAAATCACTTACAAAGATTTTCCCGGTGCGCTTGAGGTTCTGCACAAGATTATGCTTTCGGGGCAGAACAACGGGGTGCAGCTGCTGGGCGGCCTGCTGTGGCAGTTCCGTCGCCTGCTGAAGCTTTCGAGGATGCTGGACCGTCGCTACAGCCCGGAGGAGGCGTTTCGACAAATTCCCCTGAGAGGCAAACGTAACCAGAAAAACTATATGACTGCCCGCTCACACTTTCCGACAGAGAGTATTGAATCGGCGATCGCCCTTATTGCAGAATATGACGGGCGGGTGCGTCAGCAGCGGGGAGAAGCGGAGAAGCTGGTGTTGGAGTTTTTCCTCTACCGCCTTCTCTTGCCCTCCCCTTCCTAAGCTGTTGTACGAAGATTGGTGCTGAGAGACCTTTAATTACCTGCACGGGTAGAATTAATGCTGGTCAAAAAAATCGATATAAATTTCTGATGATAATTCTTTGTATCCCTATGTTTTAATTTTATTAAAGAGAGCAATAGCACCAAGCTTCGTACAACAGGCTTCAAACAATAAGAAAGCCGGCTTAACTGCCGGCTTTTAGGGATGAGTCAGGCTCCTATCAAAAACAAACTCAAGAGCACTGATGCACATCTCACGTTTCTCTTTGTCACTTTATAAAGTGTAGTCT
>Ga0209947_1002369_pt1 | contig 10836 bp, 12 predicted proteins | sample SalPonR2_B_D2_MG_FD_185706 | JGI IMG/M metagenome (GOLD analysis project Ga0209947, IMG submission 185706) | Salt pond soil microbial communities from South San Francisco under conditions of wetland restoration - Salt Pond MetaG R2_B_D2_MG... ... | reverse complement strand
CCGTGATCGGAAGCCTGGGAATTAACCCCATTGAGAAAACCGCCAAACTCTTCTTTTTTGTATATAAAAACGGAAAACCCGTTGACCCGGCTACCGCTCCCCGGGGATAATAAGACCCATGAATAGAAGCCAGAACAATGAATCTCACCCTCCAATCAATTTGTCGCAAAATGCAGACCAGGCGACGCAGCCAATGCAAGCGACGCAGTCGGACCAGCCCGCCCCGTTTAACAAGGTCAAACTGGTAGGAATTACCGGCGGCTCCGGCTCTGGAAAAACCACCATTGTGCGCAAAATATCGGAAATAGTGCCGGATTTTGTGTTCATCCCCCAAGATAATTATTACAAATCGGCAGAGCACATCAGCAATACTAATATCACCGCCTTCAACTTTGACCACCCCGAGGCCTTCGACAACATACTTCTCCACGAACACCTCACCCAGCTCAAGAACGGGCGTCCCATCGAAATGCCCCAGTACGACTTTGTACACCACCGGCGTAAAACAGAAACAGTCAGGGTTGAACCGACCAAGCTTATCATTTTTGAAGGAATTATGGTGTTCTTCGACCCCCATATTCGTGAGCTCCTGGACCTCAAACTTTACGTCGATACTCCCGACGATATCCGCTTTATCCGACGCCTTGAACGCGATATGAAAGAGCGTGGTCGAACCGTCGATTCGGTCATCCAGCAGTACCTGGAAGTAGTCCGCCCCGGCCATTACGAGTTCATCGAACCCACCAAGCTGTATGCCGACCTCATCATTCCCGAGGGTGGCTTTAACGAGAACGCCCTACAGGTGCTCACTTCTTTTTTACGAGATATTACCCGTTAGTATTCAGTCCGAGTCTCTTTTATTTTTTTTGCAGCGTTTTCTAAGGAGTGCCGTGGGCCCGTGCTGTCATTATCTCTTCAAGCGTCAGTCTCGCGGTTAGTGTGTGCTGTCTTTCGGTTTGCTCCTCGCCCAGAAGTTTCGGTAGGCACTGGTGACGTAGCCAAAGGAGAACTTCTCCGGTACAGGATCTTCACCGCCGGTGAACAGACCACCGGCACAGCGAAATATCCGGGTAATCGCCAGTACTATTCCCTTCAGTACCCCGTGCTGCATAATGGCCTGCCGTGAATAGCGGCTGCAGGTAGGCGAGTAGATGCATGCCCCAGGCAAGGCCGGAGAAACAAGGTATTGGTACATAATAATAGGCAGGGTTACAAGCCACCTTAACCCCTTTAAAACTGCATTGAGTACTTGCATTATGGATAAAATATATGTATTTTGTTTAAAAGAAACAAGCCAAAAACACCCTTTGAGGGTTTGACGCGGGGGCCAAAGTGAGTTATAGTACCACTCGCCGCACATTTTTATTAGGAGGAGCATATGGCTGCAAATATTTCCAAGAACGCCCGTCGTGAGGGTGCCCAGACTCTGACCAGCCGTTGGGGTGGCAGTATCAAAATGAAATCAGTCTTCAAGAACGGTAAAATCCGCCACATCGCGGTCTGTGAAGCCACCGGCAACACTGCCCGCAAACCCAAGGACCTTATGTAATATCGTCCATATAGACATCTGCTTACAGATGAATAGTAAAGCCTGCCTCAGCGGCAGGCTTTTTGTTTGTGCGCCCGGCAGGGCGCACCTACTTGGAGGTGAAAGTCCTCTACGAGCCCGACAGAGGGATGCTACTCCCCTAAAACTTCAGTTAAAATATCCACTGCCGTGTCTACATGCTTTTTTTCAATAATCAGGGGAGGTACCAGCCGCAGTACATCCGGCCCGGCTTTTCCGACTAATAAACCTTCCTTATGACACTTATCTACATAGGGGCCGGCGTCGCGGTCGAGCTGTATACCAATCATTAGGTTTACCCCTCGAATTTCTTTAATCCGCGGATTGACGGTAGCCAGACTACTCAGCTTTTCATGCAGATACGCTCCCACCTCCCTGGAGTGTTTCACTACACCACCGTCGGTCAGTTCGGTGAGCAGAGCTAATGAAGCGGCGGAGGCTAAGGGGTTGCCGCCAAAGGTTGATGCATGGTCTCCCGGCTCGAACACCGCAACCCTCTCTTTTGCCAGCAACGCCCCAATCGGAAAACCACCACCCAGTCCCTTAGCCAGGGCAACTGCATCCGGTTCGACCTCGTAGTACTGGTGGGCAAACAGTGTTCCGGTGCGACCGAGGCCGCATTGTACTTCATCAAACAGCAGCAGGGTATCGGTTTCGCTGCATACACGGCGAACTTCCTGTAGGTATTTTTGCCGGGCAGGGAAAATTCCTCCTTCCCCTTGAACCGGTTCGAGAATGACTGCACTGGTCTCATCATCAATCGCATCGGATAGTGCGTCGATATCGTTAAAGGAAACAAACTCGACCTTCGGCATGAGGGGCTTAAAAGATTTTTGATATTTCTCCTGCCCGGTAAGCGAGAGGGCGCCGATAGTGCGTCCGTGAAAGGAGTGTTCCATGGCTAGTATTTTTGCTGCCCCGTTTTTTTGGGTTTTTCCCCACTTGCGGGCCAGTTTCAGGGCCGACTCAATTGCTTCGGTACCGCTGTTGCAGAAAAAAACTTTGTCGAAATTGCTGTGCTGCACCAGCGTTTCTGCCAGCTCAGTCTGCTGCGGAATATGATATAGATTAGAGCAGTGCAGCATTTTCTGCGCCTGTTCGCTAATTGCCTTGCTGAGTGCAGGATGGGCATGACCTAACGCGTTCACCGCTATTCCGGCCAGAAAGTCCAAATACTCCCTTCCGTGGTCATCCTTGGCATACACTCCCGCCCCCTCGGTCAGGGTTATTGGAAAGCGGGAATAGGTGTTCATTAGTACCTTTTTGCTGCGGTCTATCCAGTTGCTCATCACGTTTACTCCTCTTTATTCTGTGGCTTTGAACTGATCTGCTTGTATTAAGGTTCCAACACCTTCGCTGGTCAGCAGTTCCAGTAGTAGCGCATGGGGCATATTACCGTCAATAATATGGGTTGCTGTGACACCACTTTCAGCCGCCTGGGCGGCACAACGTACCTTCGGAACCATTCCTCCGGCAACGGTACCGTTTCTAATTAATTCATGGGCCTCGCTGCTGTGGATACTACTGATTCGGCTGCTTGGGTCATCAACAGAACCTAGAATGCCCGGTACATCGGTTAAAAATAGCAGCTTCTCCGCATTTAAAGCCGTTGCGATGGCCACTGCGGCATCATCGGCGTTAATATTATAGGTAGTGCCCTTCTTATCAGATGACACCGGCGCGATCACCGGTACAAACCCGCCTTCAAACAGCACCTCTATTACCCGGGTATCAACCGCCTCTATACGGCCTACAAATCCGAGGTCTACACCGTCGGAGGTCATTTTGCCGGCCGTCAACAACTGCCCGTCCTTTCCTGTCAGACCCACCGCACTTACACCGTACATCTGCAGCAGTCGAACTAGCTCTTTATTTACTTTGCCGGCCAAGACCATCTCAGTTATTTCCATGGTGGCTGCATCGGTGATTCTCAGCCCGTTTTCAAAGCGGCTTTTTACGCCAAGCTGCTGCAGCATATCGTTGATTGCAGGGCCTCCTCCGTGTACCAGCAGCGGACGCAGTCCCACATATTTCAACAGGGCGATATCCTGAATAATTTGGCCCCGCAAGGCTGCATCCGTCATGGCGCTACCGCCGTACTTAATTACCACCGTTTTTCCGCTAAACTTCTGTATGTACGGTAACGCCTCGATTAATGTATGTGCCCTATCCATAAAACTGTTCTCCAAGCTCCAAGGGGTACTCCTTTTATGTTCTGTAACTACCGTTGATTTTCACATATTCGTAGGTCAGGTCGCAGCCCCAGGCCGTGGCCATTCCGGTGCCTTCATATAAGCGGATGACAACCTCCACCGCAGCGGCCGCCAGTATAGCCGCCGCTTTTTCTTCGTCGAAGGGCATTGGCGCCGCGGATTCCATCATAAGAACTTCTCCGGCCTCGCTGCGGAACAGAATATCCACCGCATGCGGATCGAAGGCCCCCCCTGAGTAACCCATCGCAGCCAGCACTCGTCCCCAATTTGCATCTTCACCAAAAAAGGCTGCCTTTACCAGGTTTGAACTAACCACTCCTCGGGCCAGAGTGCGGGCATCCTGCAGTGTCAGCGCACCCTCTACAGTAGCGGAGATCAGTTTAGTGGCACCCTCTCCGTCACGGGCAATCATAATTGCCAGCTCCCGGGTCACGTAGTTCAAGCCCTCCTTAAACTCCTGCCACTCTTCACTATCGGGGGAGGCAATTTTTACTCCCGAGGCTCCGTTTGCCAGGCCTAGTACCATATCGTTGGTGCTGGTATCCCCATCCACGGAGATCATATTAAAACTGTCGTCCACTGCATTTTTCAGTAAGTGCTGCAGCAGGGGCGTCTGAATCTCCACATCGGTCATAATAAAGCCCAGCATGGTGGCCATATTAGGGTGAATCATTCCGGATCCCTTGGCCATACCGGTAATTTTCGCCGTTTTCTCGCCCACGGTAAAACTGTAATTACAGACCTTCGGCTTGATATCGGTGGTCATTATTGCCCTGGAAGCCCGATCCAGCGACTCCGAGCTCGAGTCGGGAGCAGCTGTACTCTGGGGCAGCGCACTGACAGCCTTTGAAATTTTCTCGACAGGCAGAAGAACTCCGATTACCCCGGTAGAGGCCATAAACACCTCCTCCGGGTCAATCTTAAACCCTCCGGCTATATCGGCGGCCAATCGGCGATTGTCCTGTATGCCCTGAGCACCTGTACAGGCATTGGCATTGCCGCTGTTGATTAATACGGCCCGCATGGGGCTGCCGCAAAGCTTTCGGTTCCAGTCTATACAGGCCGCTGCGACTCGGTTTGTGGTAAATACTCCTGCCGAGGCCGCCGGACGGTCGCTAAGCAGCAGCGCCATATCAAGTCCTTCGGCCTTTATATTTCCGGAAAAACCGGCTGCCGAGAATCCCTTAGGCAATTCAGATGTGTGACTCATTGTGTGCGCTCCTTTTTCTTAAATAGTTTGGCATGCCGCTAAGCGGCAACTGAAACAAAAAGTTTTTAAGTCAAGGGAATAGCGGAATATCCCCTAAACCCACGGTTTCTTCAAACCCAAAACGGATATTCATATTCTGAATCGCCTGTCCGGCGGCTCCCTTTACCAGATTATCTAAGGCCGCTACCACAATAATTATTCCGGTGCGCTGATCATAGCTAAGGCCTATATCAACATAGTTCGAGCCGTGCACCCAACGGGTCTCCGGGAAGACCCCGTCGGGGAGCAGACGGATAAAAGTATCACCTTCATACATATCCTCATACAAACCGCGCAGCTTCTCTTCCGTCAGCTGTCCGGCAATCTCTTCGGTGGGGCGTATATAGGTGGTGGTGAGAATCCCTCGATTCATAGGAACCAGGTGGGGGGTAAACTGCACGCCCACTTCGCTGCCGGCCAGTTGCCCCAGCATCTGCTCGATTTCCGGGGTGTGGCGATGGGCCTTTACTTTGTAGGCCTTGATCGATTCATTTACCTCGCCGAACATTAGTCCCTGTGAAGCTTGTCGGCCGGCACCACTTACCCCCGATTTAGCATCGATAATGTAGGGAACTGAACCGATTCCTGCTTGTGCAATGGGGGCCGTGCTGAGAATCGAGGCGGTAGTGTAGCATCCGGGGTTTGCGATTAGATTCTTATCTGATAAAGCTCTGCGGCCGACGATTTCGGGTAGGCCGTATACCGCCTGTTCGAGCAGCTGCGGCGAGCCGTGTTCGACTCCGTACCACTGTTCATACACCCTGCGGCTCTTCAGCCGATAATCGGCACCCAAATCAATAATACAGCTGCGCTTCAAAATATCGGTGGTGACCTGAGCAGAGGCGATTCCGTGGGGAAGAGCGAGGAATACTACATCGCATTCTGCCGCTGTCTCCTCAAGGGATGCATTTCTGAATTCAAGTTCAGTGCGGCTGCGCAGCGAGCCGATCTCCCCGGCGTAGGGTTTGCCGGCCAGGCTGCGCGAGCCGGTGTGCAGCAGTTTCACATGGGGGTGTCGCTGCAGCAGTCGTACCAGTTCTATTCCCGTATATCCGTTTGCACCAATTATTCCTGCTGTTATCATGCCGTTCCTCATTCAATTTTGTATAAATTTACATTAATAGTGTATAATATTACATTAAGTTGTGCAATATTGCATCGGAATTATCCACCTGCTATAGTAAATACAGAGGTAACTATGCAGCTTGGACCGTACGAATTTGAAATAGGTGTGCGTACCTATATTATGGGCATTCTGAATGTAACTCCGGATTCTTTCTCCGATGGAGGTCGGTACAATTCCGTACAGTCTGCGGTGGAGCATGCCCTGCGTATGCAGGCCGAGGGGGCTGATATAATTGATGTCGGTGGTGAGTCTACCCGTCCGGGACATACCGAAATCTCTGTTCAGGAGGAGATTCAGCGGGTCATTCCGGTTATAAAGGCGCTGGCCCAGGAGCTGCAGCTGCCCATCTCTATCGACACCTCAAAGGCCGAAGTCGCCCGTGCGGCCTTATCCGCGGGGGCTGTAATGATAAACGATGTGTGGGGCTTTCAGCGAGACCCACACTTAGCCGAAGTTGTTGCCGAAACCGAGGTTGCCTGCTGCTTGATGCATAATCAAACTGGAACTCACTATCGGCAGCTCATGCCGGAAATACTCGATACGCTGAAAGAGAGCCTCAGTATTGCAGCTGACGCTGGAGTGGCAAAAGACCAGATTCTGCTTGACCCGGGGATCGGATTCGGCAAAACAGTCGAACAGAATATCGAAGTAATGCGGCAGCTCTCCGAATTAAATAGTCTCGGTTGCCCTTGGCTGCTGGGTACCAGCCGGAAGTCGATGATTGGAAAGACACTCAACCTCCCGGCGGACGAACGTACAATCGGTACAGTGGCCACTACTGTATTAGGTATACAGGGGGGGGCGGATTTTGTACGGGTCCATGATGTACTCGAGAACAGTCAAGCCGCCCGAATGACCGACCGCATTATCCGCCGGCCCAACCCGCACACTGCTTTTATTGCTCTGGGTTCTAATCTCGGCAGTCGTCTGGAGTATCTTCAGCAGGCCATGGAGCTCCTGCAGAGGCTGCCGGAGCTACATGTGACAGCCATATCCCCGGTGTATGAGACCGATCCAGTTGGCTATGCCGACCAGGGAAAGTTTCTCAATGCCGCTGTTCGCCTAGAGACGAGTTTGGCTCCGGAGATTCTGCTACAAAGACTTATGGAGATAGAGCAGCTGCTGCAGCGGCGCCGCGATATACACTGGGGCCCCCGTACTATTGATCTGGATATCCTTTTTTATGATCAGCAGCTTATATCAAGTGCTGACTTAGAAATTCCCCATCCGCGACTCGCCGAGAGGATGTTTGTGCTAGCACCTCTGCATGATATAGCTCCAATGTGGCTGCATCCGCAGATCAATGTCCGGGTTTTTGAGCTGTTTGAACAGTTGAAGCTGGACTCGTCAATGCCGTCGAGGTATCATGAAGGGCTCTCGTCGCCGGCGGGCAAGTAAATTGTAAAGGTTGTTCCCTCCCCGGGAGTACTATCCACCTGTACTTCACCTCCATGTTTTCTTACAATCGAATAAACTACTGTAAGGCCAAGCCCGGTTCCCTGTTCTTTCGTAGTGAAGTAAGGGTCGAATAGAAAGTGAATTTGTTCCGGGGGAATACCGGTACCGCTATCATGAATAGTGACCATAATGTACTCGCCAAGTGGTATTGTCTGAACTCGCTGTCGTCTTGGGCTGTAGGAGTCGGTGTTACTATAGCTACGTACGAAAATTTGAATAATTCCTTCATCATTCATTGCCTGTTTTGCATTTATAAACAGGTTATTAAAAACCTGCAGCAGCTGTACCTCATCCCCCTTTGCAGTGAGTAACGGAGTATCCGCTTGCAGGGATGTTTCAAGCTTGTTTGCCGGATCCGACAACTCAAGACTCTCCTGAATAATCGCCAAAATATCGACGGGTTGCTTGTGGGGGTAGCTGTACTTGGAGAAGGAGAGCAATTTCGAGGTCAGCTCGACGGCACGATTACAGGCTCCCTCCGCAGATGAAAGCATTTCAAGTGGTTCAGAGTCCCCCTGCAGGTAATGCTTACTTAAGTTGATATTTCCGCGGATCGAAGTCAGTAGGTTGTTAAAATCGTGAGCTATTCCTCCGGCCATAAGTGCAACTGTTTCAAACTTCTGCAGATTGATTAGATCGGTTTCCAGCTTGTTTAACTGGGTAATATCGAAAAAGTAAAACATCAAATGCGGAAGGCCTCCACTTACAATTTGATCGGCAGACACCAGCACTTCCAGCTGGCTATTATCGTATCGAATAAAACTGGCGGAGAAGGTTTCAATGCGCCCAGTCTGACTGAGCAGACTGAAAAAATAGTTACGCTGGGAAGAATTAGCCCACCGTAAAAAGGGGTGGGTGTTTTCCATATGGCTGTTCTCTGGAATCTGAAACATCACCCTGCCGTTGTCATTCATCTCTTCTATGTGTTGGGTTTCCGGGTTGAGGATAGCCATGCCGATGGGGCTCAAGTAAAAGGCCTTCATGAATTTTTCTTCAGAGGCCCTTAAAGCGGCGGCAGTACTTCGGTGCATCTCTTTCTCGGCTTTCAAATTCTGAAAGGGGCGCTGATCGTGGGCTGTGCAGACAAAGCCCACCTCATCATCATGGGAATCCTTCAATTTTGAAACCGAGAGCTGGACCGGTATTTCCTGGCTGTCCCTTGCGTAGAGGTAGGTATCAATACTGCTTTGGTTTTGAACGGTTAGGAGTTGTGCAGAACTCGCTTCTGGAAAGAGGTCCATAAACTTAAGGCGGCTAATCTCTGTTGTGTGGTACCCGGATAAATCCATGAGCATTTTGTTTCCATATAGCACAAGGCCCTCTCGGTCACATAACAGCACCGTATCGTAGATGTGTTGAAGGATGGTGGGAGCTGCAATATCCAGACCGGGATATAGCAATCGGTATTTGAGTATGGCATAGCCGATACCAAAAATCCATATGGTCATAAAAACCGGTGCCAGTGGTGGGAATACCGTCTGCTGTAAAAGAGGCAAAATAGTGCCGAATAACATGCTGAGGAAAAGGCCTATTCCAAAGGTGAGCAGAATAATACTGGCCTGTTTCTTTTCTCGGTTGCTTGTGCTGCGGCGAAACCAGTGTATATACAACAGAATTGAAGTGAATAGATACACGCTGTAGTGCAGAATATTTAGATAATAAAGGGGAGTCCTTCGATTGTACTCCAGCGTCCAGCCGTAGCCGGTTGCGTGAAAGCTGCTGATAATGTCAAAGCCGGTGTGGGATAGTAAGTACAAGACCAGGCCGGGGAGGTACAGTAGCGCGATATAACGGCTTTTCATTGCTGCGTGGAAACGGCATATTCGCAGAGAAAAATGCAGGAGTGGAGCAGGAAAAAGGAAAAAGACCCACGAAAAAAAGCGATAGGTACTGTAGGCGGTCTCTTTGCTTTCGGCGGCGATTGCTATGCTGTTGGCCAGAGCCCAAAGGGAGAATATTATAGTCAGAAAAAAGAATAGACGATTTACAAATCCGCGGTAGTCCTGTAACAGAGCGTATATACCAATGAACAGATAAAAAAATGCTGCTGTAAAGCTAAAATACGAAAATAGATTCATCGCACCTGTCTATTACTCCAATTACTCCGATTCTTGTGGATATTCAGTTCGAATGAGAGCATTGTACTCTATAAACTGTTTTTCCGTAAGTTTAATTAGTTGTTCAACATGTTCTTTCCTAATTTCAGTTTCTTTAGGCTTGGAACCGGTCGGCTCCCCCTTTTTGGGGAAACCTTTTGCAGCTGCTTCGAGCTGTTCTGCACTTGCATATAGTCTCAGGGCGCTAAGGTTTCCGGAGGTTCCCTTTAGTGCATGGGCACTTCGCTCCAAACTGTAGTAATCACCCTCGGCAAAGTTTTTCTTTAATGTTTCTATTTGAAGCTGCAGGTCTTTCATACTTCCATACAGAATAGTGTGTTCTAATTCCTTATCGTAGACACATCTTTTCTGAAAAGCGGATTTATCGAATAGCGGAGTTGAAGAATCAGTCTTGTCACTCATAGCTCTGTTTTATCTGGGTCTACTAAGGTGTTGTTAATTGCATGAGCTACAGCCTGCTCATATGACCACATCTGTACCTGATGACCGTTCTCTGCTAAGACCTTTGAAACGGCGGTGCCCCAGGTTCCCGCGCTGATCATTCCTATGCTTTGTGGCTCCATTCTTTTCTCCTGCGTGTAAGGGTAGCACAAAAACAGCTCCTTGCAACTAGGGTCTCTTTCAGATACTATTAAAACAAACACACAGTGAAACGAAAGAGGAAGATACCATATGGGAATCAGGGGCGAAGTTTTTTCAGCAAAAACTACAATCGGAAAGCGAACATACTTTTTTAATGTGAAAGAGAATAGAAAGGGTGATCTTTTCCTGAATATAGTTGAAAGTAAGCAGCATGATGTGAGTGGTTTTGAACGCCATTCGGTTATTGTATTTGATGAAGATATGGAACAGTTCTTATCGGAGTTTCAAAAGGCAATTGAATTTATCCGCAACCATAAAGATCAGGGATAAATTTTAAAACTCCTGCGGTGAATCGGACTTAATCCGTGGAGCCGGCAGAGTTCTCGGTGTTTGACTGTGGGATATCCTTTATGCGTTTCAAAAGACCATTTACTCTCAATCCAGGAATAGCGCAGCATCCAGCGATCACGGGCAACCTTGGCAACTATTGAAGCTGCCGATATCTCCGGTACGGTTGCATCTCC
>Ga0209947_1002367_pt1 | contig 10843 bp, 8 predicted proteins | sample SalPonR2_B_D2_MG_FD_185706 | JGI IMG/M metagenome (GOLD analysis project Ga0209947, IMG submission 185706) | Salt pond soil microbial communities from South San Francisco under conditions of wetland restoration - Salt Pond MetaG R2_B_D2_MG... ... | reverse complement strand
CCAGTGTGTACGAATTTTCTGGAGAATAACTAAATGATCAGGTTGCTATTTGGAAACCGCAATTTTAATTGTCGCTGAACCTCAAAAATAGTTGTCGTTGAACCTCAATTATAATTGTCGCTGATCAAGCGCCGGCGCTGGCAATCCTTCGGGCGAAGACCCGGAATAACACTTGCGAGTCTATTTTATATAGCACAGCAGGGGGGTTGGAAATCTCAGGAGTATTCTTTAAATGACAATGAAAAGCCAATGGTTGAAACGATGGCAGAATTTCCGCACGAAGATGATTCATCTAATTTAGCCTTTCCTTATCAGGTTATGACTGGGGCAGCCGGGATTTATGCCGGAACGTACGGTCAACACCTTGAAACCCCTGAATGCTTTTTATTTATGGCATACCTTACTTGTTTGGGATCGGTCTTGAGTAATATGGTTACCTTGGAGAGCGAAATCGCCCCACAACCGAGATTATTTACTTTGCTTTTAGGCGAATCAGCAGATGAACGCAAATCAACCGTTTTGAATAAAACCACGGCACTATTTAAGGATTTTTTAAAAGATTTTCATGTTTGTATGGGGATCGGATCAGCAGAAGGAATGCAGGGCTTGCTTGATGAATCGAAAAACAAGGGCTTATTACTATGTTTTGATGAGTTTAAAAGTTTTGTTAGCAAGTGCAAAATTGAATCTTCGGTTTTATTACCTTGTGTGAATACGTTGTTTGAATCAAATACCTATGAAACCCATACCAAAAAGCATGATATCGTTTTAGAAAATGCTTATTTGAACATTTTAGCTGCTTCCACTGTTCAAACATACGAGCATACGTGGGATACATCATTCACAGATATCGGCTTTAATAACCGGCTTTTCATTGTTCCTGCCACCGCAAATCGCAAATTTTCATTACCCCAAAAAATAGGAGCTGAGGATAAGACTTATGTGGAAACAAGCCTGTTAAATGTTATTCGCCATGCTAATGAACACAGGGAATTAAAAATCAACAAAGAAGCCAGAGAACTTTATCATAAATGGTACATGAGCCTTGAACGCTCTATTCATGCTAAAAGGCTTGATACTTATGCTACCCGTTTAATGGTGCTTTTGGCAATCAATAACCTCAAATCTGAAATTGATGCAAAAACCGTGGAGCAGGCTACTGCCCTATGTGATTGGCAACTGGAGGTCCGAAAGCTGCATGATCCGATTGACGCAGATAATACCACTGCGAAAATGGAAGAAAAAATCCGTCGGCAATTGCGCAAGGGACCCATGACAGACCGGATGCTTAAATCAAGAACGAACTGTCATAGGGTGGGCATATGGTTTTATGAAACGGCACAAAAGAATTTGCAGCGGGCAGGCGAAATCAAATGGATGAAAAAAGAAAAGCAATGGGCTTTGATTTAGGGTGTCGTCGCAAGTGTCGTCACTTCAAATTAGGTGTTAAATGCCTGAAAATACTAATGGAAATTTAATAGATAGGGGGGAGGGAGGTTAAATTTTATCCTTTATGCCCCCCATATATAATATTTTAATTAATATTTCAATTAGTTACATGCTCTTTTCAAGTGACGACATCAGGGACGACATAGCAAAATAATATGACTGTCTTTCAATGCCGTAGCATAGGAAAGAATAATTGCAATTGTTATTTGAATACTGCAAGCCAAATTAGCTCAATCGCAAAAGCGCACTTACCAATATAATGAGTACTTACGCTAAGCCGATTTAAATTAGCCCACAGCTATTTCAGGAAGCTGCGTGGGCGTGGGATTGAGCGGAGTCTTCAGTTTTATTCTGCTTCTGCGAATGCTTACTTGCCGAAGTAATTAATCTCCCATTATTTTTTTTTAAAACCCTCCTTCGGGCCATTTTGAACAAAGACCTGTTCATAGAAATAACACAGTTGTCCGTTGAGGTGTTTGGGTCCGACATTTAAGCCTCCAGCCTATGAAGATTCCCTTCAATTATTTCATTCGCGCGATCAAATGACTTTGAGTAATCTGTATACATTAAATGTGCAATTAAGTACAGTGAAAAAATATCAGCAACCATGTATCCAAAATATTTGTCAATTTCTTCGATAAAGAAATTTGTTCCGATGTGATCAAAGCATAACATGCCTAAAATGGCTCTGCTAAGCTCTCCTTTTTTGCGCACCTTTGGAATTTCAAAATGTTCTCTGAACTCATCCGATAATTCATTTCTCAAAAAAGTTATCGGAATAATCAGTGTGGACATGTAACACGACGATGGTGAATTTTCTTTGGTGTTACCATTCTCATCTCTGTTAATATACCAACAATCCATCCATTCATTTGGCTGAAAAATATCAATACCTCTTCTTTTTTTTTCTCTTACTTTTTCTCCATCAAGCCTTGGGTTAATATATCTTTCCTCGATCACATCCCCAGGAATATTATTACATATATAATATTTACCATTCTCTAATACTTTATCAAATCCTGTGTTTTCGGATGGTTTAACCGCAGGGCTACTGTATTCGCCTTCGTATCTGAAAATGTCTTCAATTAAATCGTTGTTTATCCCTTTTATGCACCATCTCGGCTGAACAGAAGATCGACTTTCGAAGAATCTTGAGATGAATTTGTTGTTTTTTTCAAATATATTTTCTATTTTATCGGGCAGTTTGGTGTTAATTGCTTCGCATATATCCCTTAATTTTTCGATGTTTGCATTCGACCCTAGTTTGGTTTCTTCTTTTATTGGTTTGTGCAATTCGCCAGCGGAATAGTAAAATTGAGCGATTTGGCCCTGATTGTAACAAATAAACTCATGGAGCAATTTAACCAAGGCTTTATAACTGTCGTTTTTATTTTTTTTTATTTCTTTATAGGCCAAGCCCATGTTAAAACAGTTATACTGAGTTTCTAAGGGCAAGTCATGCCTATCATCGTGTTCCAAAAATAATTCAAAAGTTTCTTTTAATTTCTGCTTTAAAAACTCAACAAAATTTTTTCTATATAAAATAGAAGAAAAAAGAACTGTCAGTGCTATAAAAACAAGCAGATTGACTGCGGAAAACACCAAGTCCCAGGAATCAACATATATAAATAAATAATCATCCTTCGACAAAAATAATTTTACAATGGAACTGAGTAACTCTAAAAAACAAGTGGCTAAAAAACTACAAATAACGCCAATCCATATTTTATCTCTATGTCTTTTATAAAAACTATCCCTGTGGCTGTTATCAGAAGACGTCATTTGCCAACTTCTCCTTTTTTAGGCCTGAATTGAAATCATATAATAGACGGAATCAATACAAATTTTGGCGGATTTACGGCGCATTTTGGCCAAATTTCAAAATCAAAATGCAAACAGAATAAGGTGTTTTTTTTAAAAGTAATTGCCCACACGCACACTTGAATATTTTGATCTAAGCGTCAAAGATTAATTATCTGCATCAAGCTGCCAAATTTTCCAAAATCCCCTTTATTTCCCCTGTTCCCTTCGCTACAGCCCAACCCCACCGCCCAAAGCCGCCATGCTCATTAACTGCATTAACCCATTCATCCAAAAATTCACGCTTCACGCGATCTTGCTCAGTGTCCTTTCCCTTTGTCTCCAAAACCAAATACTTGTCATTTGCCAGGTGGATTATGAAATCAGGCCGGTATTTTCTGACCACGCCACGATAAACATACATAATTTCAAAACCCAAATGATCATTCTTTACCCAGGCTTTGACGTTCTTGTTGTGATCGAGTTCAAAAGCGTCTGAAGCTTCCCATGTGCTATCATAAACACAATGGTTGATATGGCTTTTCTGATTTAAGGCACAGGGTTTTGAAGTATACCATGTCATCATATCGCTTGTGGACCGAATCGGGCGGTCACGATCAAAAACCGGCTCCAGCTTTTCTGTGTTATTAAATCTTATAGCCCCCCAAATATGCTGCACCACCTTGGTCATGTTTAATGTGATCATGAGACGGCGCTTTAAATCAGTCCGGTCAAAGAGGCTGGGTTTAATGGTCACTTTTTCAGATTTTATAAATTGCTCCACAATATGGATTAATTGGGCCAGCAGAAATTCTTTGCTGCCCTTCCATTCTTTGGCCATTTGATCATAAACATCGCGGGCGGTTTCAAAAATAATCTTCTGCGTTCTGAATTCACCGGCTAATCTTTCAAGATCAATTTCGGAAATTTTCGTTACATCCGGCTTGCCTTCAACAATGGGGGCCATTTCTGCCAGTTTTGCCGTTTGAGATGCATCAAGTGCAAGGGTTTTGACTTTTTCCCAATCTAATCGCAGTCGAGGACTGTAAACACGATCAATCCGGATTATATTGGGCCAGCTAATTTCATATTCAATTTTTTTGGAATCAGGTTCTATAATTGTTTTCGGCTTTGGTGGAGTTGGGACCGTTCCTTCGGGCGATTCATGGGGCAGAAATGTGAAAGGCACACCAAAGATATTAACATGCTCTGTATCAAACATATCGGTTTCAGGGTCAATATCATAGGATGTGCGGCGCAATCCCCTTCCTACTACCTGCTCACACAAAAGCTGGCTGGAAAAGGCCCTAAGTCCCATGATATGAGTTACGGTTTTAGCATCCCAGCCTTCTGAAAGCATGCCCACCGAAATCACATTTTGTATTTGTTCCCCAGGTTCACCGATTTTGCCCACTGTATCAACTTGACGCCTTAATAACTCAGCTTGTTCTTTTTTGGTCAGCTTTTTGGGCTTTTCATCTTCCCCCGAAAATGATGGATTGCTATCAATTGCTGCAATTGGTTCTTCAGCAGATTCCGCTTCATCCAAGACTTTGGAATCTATGTGCAGAGTCTTTTCCCGGTCAGAAAGTTCATCAATTCTGATTTTGTTTAGATCAAAAGCATATTTCACTCGGGCGGCAGTCTCCGTCCGGTTTGCGACTGTAATCATAACCGGAGGCACGCTATGGCCTTCTTTTTTCCAAGCTTTGGCGGTTTCTCGCCAATCATAACCAAGCAGATAATAGGCATTTACCACCAAATCTGGCAAAGGTTCTTCACGCTCAGCTTTTCGGCTCAAATCATCTTTAACTTCTGGATCGTTATATATATGATACATGCGGGATTTATAAGTCTTGGCATCTGGTAAAGCATCATCCCTAACCACCACTCTTGGGGTTTTAACCAATCCGGATTCAATAGCGTCGTTCAATCCGAAGTCACTGATAATCCATCCAAAAAGTGCCTCTTCAGTGCTTTTTTTGCCAGAAGGTGAAAAAGGGGTTGCTGAAAAGTCATAGCATTTAAGTATGCCTCTAACCCGATGAATCCGATCAAGCCCACCCACCCATTTCGTAGCCTCTTCAATTTCATCTTTGGTCAAGCCTTTGATTTTGGATTCAGCCGGAACCCGCCATGCATGATGGGCTTCATCATTAATCACAAGAATATTTCGGGCAGTTGCCATATCCCCCAAAACCTCCCGGGCATAAGCTTCATCGCTTTTGGGGCCGCGTTTATCCACACTGCGCTTTTTTTCAATCTGTTTTTCAGTCTCCCAATTCAAAACATGCCAGTTTCTAATAATTACTTTACCCTGTCTCAACCGCTCTAATAGAGAGGAAGGGACAATTCGGAAGGCTTGATAATAGTTACCGGGTGCTGAAGGTTCCAAAACAGATAAGCGGCTCCGGATCGTCAAACCGGGGGCTATAACCAGAATATTTTTTGAAAATCGTTTATCAGTTGGCGCATTGACTTTATTCAATATTTGCCAAGCAACCAGCATCGCCATAACAATTGTTTTACCAGTACCGGTTGCCATCTTCGCACATTGTCTTTCAAATGCTCCACCGTCGCCTGAAATTTCCAAGCCCACCTTTTCAGCGTCAGGCCCTTCTACCAGCCAAATAATTGTCTCAATGGCTTCTAATTGGCAAAAAAAGAACCGTCGTGTGTCAAATTCCTCAGGGTTTTGCCAGTGGTATAAAAGGCGCCTTGTTATGGCGCTTACACCTGGATAGTCGTTTTCCCGCCATTGCCTTACTCGTTTTCTGACTTCATTGACCAAGGGAATTTCAATAAATACGCCCGGATCATCAAAGCCTTTTGAAGCATCAGACGCAATGACATAGCCAGCCGGTCGACGGCCTTCTATCAAAGAAAATGTCTGCCGGTCCCGGTTGTATTGCCAATATCGGGAAGGTTCTTCATACGGCGAATTGATAATCAGTCGATCAATTTTTCTCTTTTCCATTAATAAAGCCTAATCACCTTGAAGCTTTCAATGCCCCGATCATCGATAATCTTAATCGCTGCACGTCGGTTTTTGCCCTGCACAAATGGAAGTGATTCCGTCCCTCTGTATGATTCAATTAATTCTTCATCGATTTCAGATTTTAAATTTTTAGCAAGTTTTGTCCATCCATCCTTGGGATCAGCCATGGGAAAGAAGACTTGCCGCGGAAAAAGGCTGCGACCATCATAATCCGGATCAAGCATCCACATGGCAATTTTATCTTTTCCACCGGATTCAATTTTGCCTGTCCTTGTATTGTAATAGTCAAAACCATGCACAGAAACTTTGAATTTGTTTTTATTCTTCCCTTTGGCAATCTTTTCGAGTTCAACATCCGGCTGGCCAATCAACCAAAAACTTTCATTGCTGGCCCGCTTTTTCTTTAAATCCTCAGTCAGTAAATCCGCGTTCATCTGTGCCTTTAAAAGTGTTACTCCCGGCCAAATGGTTTCATCAATGTCTTTCGCCGCCTCTGGGTCAAATTGGAAAGCGGCAAAAAGTACAAGCTTGGGTTTTGGCACAAGTGTTTGTGCTTCTTCTAAAGCCAATGCTACTTGCCTCTGTTCAAGTGGCGCATGCTCGGGACCAAAAGAAACTACCACAGGCTGAGGGTTATCTTCTTGTGTTTCGCCTTCAGCATGAAGCCACTGAGTGCCGGAAAGTGGCTCAATGCGTGCAAATTTAATTTGTTGTCCCCCTTTCCCACGGATACCGGTTTTGAATAGCTCATCCCGCCATTCGCCTTGTCTTAAAGTTTCCCCGCTTCTTGCAATTGATTCATCTGCTTTCTCAGATTCAGAGCCTTCTATATCTTCAATTGGTTTTACAACTGGCGATGGGACTGCTTCGACAGTGAAGGGTCCTGTGATGCGCTTTTTTTTGGTATCTTGCAAAGGTTCGTCATATAAGGTTTCATGGGACGCATATTTCTTAATGGCCGCGTCCATTTCTTCCTTAGTCATTCCGTTCTTAATTTCCGGATTATTAGCGATTGATTTTAAAGTTATATGAGGGACTGTTTTATATATAAAACCACTGCTAACTCCTTGTTCAGGATATGAAAGCTTGAAATAGTCAAATGTGGCTGCCATTAAGCGTTGCTTGGATAAAGTTAAAGCAACTCGTGATGTGTCGCATGTTATCCATCTCCTGCCCCAGTGCTCTGCAACATAAGCCGTTGTACCGCTGCCACAGGTAGGGTCTAAAACCAAATCTCCAGGATCAGTTGTCATTAACAAACATCTTGAAATGATAATATCTTTAGTTTGAACAACATAAATAACCTCTTTGTTGGGGCCAGCAGTATCTTCCCAAAGATTGCTAATTTCAACCACTGGGTAATCATCCATATAGTTTTTAAAACAAAGGGTCCCTCCTCTTGCTTCTATTCGATCTTTTTGTAATAAATTGTTCAAACCCTCTTTGCTAACTTTCCATCCTTTGCCTTTTCCTGGAGAAAAGGTTTTACCTTTATATTCAAAAGGAAAATCTCTTCCTGCCGAACTCCCTATTGCAATAAGGTTGTCAAGTTGATAAACATCCCATTCTTTTATATATTTTGATAAATTTCGTCTGATTTCTGGAGTTACAGTCATTTTTTCTCCAGTTTTCTTATGCTCAAGACCTAGAGACTTTTTTTCAAAACCCGGCAAATCCGCTTGATTCCTTTTAAAAAATAATTTGTGGGTCTTAATTTGATTTTTATCTCTGGCGTACCAAAGAATAAAAATAAAATTATTTCTTATAATTTTTTTGGCCATAGTTGGCCTTTTTACAGCGATCATTGATATATAATTTTCTTTACCGAACACCTCATCCATAATCTCTCTGACATGGTGAACATTTTCATCAGAGATCTGTACAAATACACTACCTGTCTCTTTTAAAAGGGCTCTTGAAAGAAGCAAGCGATCACGCAGATAAGTCAGATATGAATGGATTCCCAATTTCCAGGTATCTCGAAAAGCTTTGATCATTTCCGGTTCAGCAGTTAAATCTTCATCAATTTTATCTTTAACCTCTCTATTATTTATGAAAGCCTGAAAGTTTGAATCATATGTAATGCCATAAGGTGGATCAATGTAGACCATCTGAACCTTTCCCGCCATTCCCTCCTTTTCCAAAAGGCTATTCATGACGAGCAAACTGTCCCCCGCAATCAGGCGATTTTTCCAATTGCGCTTATGCTTGTAAAACTCGATTTCTTCACGCAAAGGCAATTTTTCTTTTTCCGATGCAAATAAAGACATCTGCGTGGGGGTGTCACCATTTTTCTTTCTCACTGCTTCAATAATTGTAGAGGGTTCAATGCGTTCATGAACATGGAGGGAAACCGTTGGCACTTCAAAAGAGGTATGCTCAGCTTTTCCAGCCCAAACAAGCTGGGGGTCAAGATGCGGATCATAGGAATATTGCTTTTTGCCTTCCTCTAAATCCGTTTCCGGCGTTACCAGGCCAACAGGCGGGTTATATGCCCTTTCTTTATCCTTATGCTGGTAGGATTCAATCTCTCGCTTATCTTTTTTTGATTTGTTTTTCGCCATAGGGAAGAGCCTCATATTTTTGCTGGTCATTTAAATTATGGCTCAAAAAGTGCTTTAGATGTGACATCGGATATCTATATCCATGAATTGGCAGGCGTTGGCATTCAAGATTAGTTAAGCAACGCTGGGCTATAGGCAGAAAGTTACTAACCGTAAGGAAATTTCGTAGTGAAAATTATTAATAATGTCAAGTGTGTTAGAAAAAAAATGCTATCGCGCGTGTGCAATCCAAAAAAAATTGTGGTGAAGACCTTCTTTATAAAACAAAGGGTGGGGGTCTTTATGATTTATCGAGGGGTGGGCCTTCAATTGGTTAGTTATCAAACAATAAATATATAAAATACATAAATTTATATTGACTAAATGTTAACGAATATGTTAATAATAAATAACTTTATTATTTTAACCAAGGAAATAAAACGATGAAAAATATTTTAACAGCTTCTGAAGTAGCAGAAATATTGGGTATTAATAGTTCTCGGGTGCGTCAATTGTCTATCAATCCTGGAATTCCAGGTTCAAAAAAAACATCCGCTGGATGGTTGATTCCAAGAAGCGCATTAAATAAACCACCTTTAAATGATCGTGGAAGGCCGGGCCGAAAAAAAGGCGTGTCTTATAAACAAAAACGAAAGGAGGAATAAGATGGCAACTGTAACAAAGCGGCGTAATCGTTATGTTCTCGATTTTTATGACAATGAGGGGAAAAGAAAGAGGCAAGCACTGCCGGAGGGCACAACAAAGAAGCAGGCAAAGGAGAAGCTCAGGGAAATTGAAGATCGATTGGCAAAGGGCAATTATATTCCTGCTAAACAGATCCCCCTTTTTAAAGACGTGGCTAAAGAATGGCTCAAATATAAAAAGATGAACCTGAGAGCTTCAACTTACAGTGTTTATGAAGGCCATGTGAATAATCATTTTGATGATTTCAATGATTTGAAAGTTAGCAATATTAACACGGCAAAGGTTGAACAATATATTTCCGACCGCCAAAAGATGAATATGAACATATCAACGCTGCGGAAAATCCTTGTGACATTGAATCAGATAATGGGTTACTCAGTCCGGCACCGGTATATTGATTATAATCCGGTAAGGGAGGCAGAAAGGCCAAGAGGGCAGGGGAATGAAAAAACAGCTAAAATTCGGGTTCTCACGCCTTCAGAAATCAATGCTTTTTTGGAGAAGGTGGAGGGGCAAAAATATCAAACGCTATTCAAGTTGGCGATTATGTCAGGGGCCAGGCAGGGGGAATTGATCGGCTTGAAATGGTCAGACATTGATTGGAAAAACAATCAAATTCATATCAAGCGCACGTTTAACAATCAGCAGTGGTTTGATGTGAAAACCAGTACATCAAACCGGCGGATTGACCTCGGGCCGTCAATGATGGCGGATCTAAAAAAGTGGAAGTTGGCAAGCAATCCGAATAAGCTGGATCTTGTTTTTCCCAATGAGGCGGGCGGGCCAATAAATCATAACAATCTGACAGCGCGGTATTTTTTCCCGGCGCTGACAAAGGCAGAGATTGAAAAGATCCGGTTTCACGATTTGCGGCATACCTATGCAAGCCTTCTGATCGAGCAGGGAGAGAATATCAAATACATTCAATCACAGCTTGGTCATTCATCCCCCACCGTGACTTTGAACGTCTATGCCCACCTGATGAAACCGGTAAATCAGGAATCGGCAAAACGGTTTGAAAATCTTATTTTAAATGGGAAGGTATTGTAGTAATAATTTTCTATGAATTTTTAGTTTTTGGGCGAATGCTGACTGAAAAGGTGGCTTGAATCTTTGAATTGCAGATTTATGGCGATAACTTAATCTGCTGGTAAATTTCTTCTGATAAATGACATTCAGGGTTTATTTTTTGAATTGTATCAGCCCACCTTTTTGCATCATCGATATTGGATAACTCAAGAGAGATTTGTGCAAGCATTAGGGCAGACTCTAAGGAGTCGGGTATTAAATCAACACATTGTAAGCGCTCAATAAACCCCATCTTCTCAACCTGAACAAGCTATGCCAT